>ENA-OWYR01000329-OWYR01000329.1-human-gut-metagenome-genome-assembly--contig:-NODE-329-length-20684-cov-13.2582_pt1 | contig 20684 bp, 25 predicted proteins | sample MGYA00249753_ERZ652092 | MGnify/ENA primary metagenome ERZ652092 (study PRJEB26925, sample SAMN05827204) | human gut metagenome | biome: ENVO:2100002; feature: ENVO:00000062; material: ENVO:00002003... | reverse complement strand
GTATATGCCTTGAATTTTCCGGTGCCTACCAGGATACTCTTCATATTCCCGGTGTATCCGGTGGCCGCAATGGATAACCCTGCCAGGATGTAACAACTCAGCACCAATGAGGAGCAATCAAAATCACCTTTTGCCCCTGCTACCTTCCGGCCATTGTTGATGATAGAGTTGTATCCCTTCCATCTATTTGGCTGAGAATATCCAAAATCTGCATCTGCACAGATCTGCTCCATAAATGTGGCTGCCTTTTCTGCCAGGGCATCATCCAGGCATTCCAGGTACACATTCCATGGCTTGTTGTACCAACTTCTTGTGCAGATCTCTTTTCCGGTCTGATCTCCGGCTGTTTTCCCCTGGATTGTGCCATTTTCATCAATGCTTGCATGACCAATCAATACTGCCATCTGTGTTCCCTCCTTCTTTTCTTCGTACTGCTTCACTTCTGCATACACTGCATCTCTCCTGGCTGTGTATTTTCTAAACACACGATCCACTTTGGCTGCAATATACAGTGCATCCAGGTTCTTTCCACTGGCCGCCTGAATGATCCTTTTGGAGGCTCCTGCTCCTCCTTGGTTCTCAATATCGGCCATAAAGATGATTGCTGCCGGATCCGTCACTCCCAAATTCTTGATATGGGTGCAATATCCGGTTATATCAGCCAGGGCCAAAGCATCCTGGGCCTTCTTTCCTTCCTCAGTGCTCAATGTATGGGAAATTCGGGCTGATTCTGCCTCTGTGACCTTCCTCTTTGCCCAGGAGGTGCCTTTTGCGGTAATCTCTGCATAAAGTTCCGCTCCCAAAATTGATGTGCTCTGTGAGGCTCCCAGTGCCTTGCAGATGGTTCTCATCAGATTCAATGCCCGGTTGCCATGCCACTGCACTTTTCCCACTGAAATAGCTCCATTATCATCACGGTTCACAGAGCCATAATTCCCTTCATGGGAGAAAATGATTTTTGCTGCAATCTCAGCTATCTGTGCCAGGTTCATCCTCTTCCTCCTTTGCTCCGCAGATCTCCGGCCATCTTTCCTGGATCTTGTCATACAAAACAACTCCAATCAGTATCACCGGGCAGGCAGGCCACAGCACTGCCATCAATATGCTTACAAGAAAGAGCACAGCAATGGCCAGGAGGCCTGATGCTGCACTTTCAGGATATTCCATACCCATCATCCGCTCCTCCTCGTTACATTTACCCCATGCATGGATCAACAACACCATCATGGATACAAACACGATTGCCGCCACTACCACATAGGCAATGGCCAATGCTCCCCACATGATTACTCCCCTTTGCTGTTATTCATAGCGAACACAGCAGCCTCAATCAATTTATCAAGCTGATCATCAGAGATGGAGATATTCTTTGCTGTGAGGATCTCCTTCAGGAATTTGGTTACAATGGCCTTTTTCTCTTTTCCGGCCCCGGATTCTTTTGTGGTCTGCTCTAAGGCTGCCACTGCTACATCCACCCACTTCATCAATCCTTTGAGCTTGGAGTGCTCAATGGCCTGCTTGATGAATGGGATCCCATATCTCACAAAGGCGGTGATCACGATAATCACCAATAATTTGATAATGTTGAATAATAAATCATCCATCTTTCTTTTCCTCCTTATCCTTTGGCCTCTTCCGAGGCTGTTTCTGAGGGCTCTGTGCCCCCTTTCTGGGATTTCATGGCCATATCATGCACAATTCCTCCCTTGGTGTTTTCTTTGGCCGATTTCGCTGAATATGCACAGTAGGATATTACTTCTCCCACTGTTGCCCCGATCAGGCTATACAATGCGGACAGATCCGCAAAGTGCCACATAGCTGCCATGGAATAGATCTGTACCACTGTGCAGGATGCAAATATGTAGGACATAGCTATTTTCCCGGTGCTTGGCCACTTTTTTCTTGGCCAGTACACCTCTTTTTCTCTTTTCAGTTCATCTCTCAGGAGCTTTTTCTCTCCGGCCCTTCGGATCTTTCGGAGTTTTGCTTCATGCTCCCTCTGTTCCTTCTTCGTCAACATGGCCACCTCCTACAAAAAATCGTTTTCTGCCATGGCTTTCTTGAATATCGCCATGATGTACTCATATTCCATCTCATACACTCCATTGGGTTCTTTGGTGATCTCAATAATGGCCAGGTACTTCTTATTCTGTTGGGCTATGTGATTGAATTCTGCCTCTGAATGTTTCAGACCTCTCTTGCATTCATTATAAAAACTGAACACTTCTGCCTTGATGGTGTCAGCAGTATCAATGGCTTGCTGCCTCTTGATCTCCTCCTGCTCCTTGCGGATCTCTTCATCATTCTTCTTCAGCTCTTTGATTTCCTCCATAACCTCTGCATTCATCTTCTTGCCAATCCATCTGAATAGGCTGCTCCATGGATTGATCTTGATCTTCGATACTTCAATGAATGTGCTCAGCAGTGCCAGTGCACCGGCTATCCATCCAATTATTGCTCCAATACTCATCTTCGTTCTCCTTCCTGGTGTTTTGTTGGCCGATCCACAGAAAGGAAAGTGCAGCCCCGGCATGGTTGCTGACTGCATGGGATGTGATAATTCACACATTCTCCACACTTGCCATACCATTTGCATACCTTGCTGCACTTCTCCAAAGATCTCTTGCAATACTTTATTGCCTCATGTGAGCACACAAAATTATTCTGTTTCATTCATCTCATCCAACATGGCCTGAAGCTCATTCTTTCTCTTTGCCCACTCTTCAGATTTTGCAATTTCTTCGGCATACTCTTCCTTGGTAGCTCTGCCCATTGCAATCTTCGTTCCAATGTAGTCATGGCTTCTCATAAGCTGATCCAGTGCTCTGATTTCTCCCTCGATCTGTTCTCTTGTCATTGTTGTGTTGCTCATGTTCTTTTCCTCCTTTTAGGCTGCTTGTGGTATATATACCCAATTCTCTATGAATAACCTATTAAATAAGGCATCCATGTTCCTGATGGTTTTGTATGCATCCTTTTGTGATGCATAACCTCTCCATGAGTTATATGCCTCTCTGATCTCTGCAAAGCTCATTTCACCTTGCTCATTCAGTTTGGCAAATTTCTTCAGTTTTCTCCTCTCCCTGGTCACTGATTCCCGGCAAATTCTTTTCACAACTTTGCCGGTATCGGTGAGGATGAAATGGGTTTTGAGGAATGTGAATCCTCTGCTGAGTTTCACAATCTTAGTTTTCTTCTCATTGAGCCTGATGCCCAATGATGCATATATTCCTTTGATCTCTTCCAGTATTTCCTTCAGTTTTTCCTTATCCGGGTGAATGATAAATGAATCATCCATATATCTCACATATGGCCGGATCCGTAGCTTCTCCTTGATGTAGTGATCAACTTTATCAGGATAAGATACTGCACAAATTTGGCATATCTCACTTCCTAATCCCAGGCCCTTGGCATATTCATCACCATATTCCATGGCAATATCCTTGTATTTCTTCACTTCTACCATCTTTGCATCCGCAAAGGCATCAATAAAGCTCTCTGTGAGCCGGATGATTTTCTCATCTGTGAATTTTTCCCGGATCAGTTGTTTCATAGGCTCATGTGGTATACTGCCAAAATAGTCCTTTAGATCAATTTGGAGAATATATCCCTCGTTTCCATGCTCTCGGTAATATTCCCGGAGAAATAGAGTTGTTCTATCAATAGCATGGCTCACTCCCATACCTTTTCGGGATGCTCCATTGTCATAGATCAGGCTGTTGGATAATACCGGCATCAAAGCATTCTGTGAGAGGCTCTTTTGTGGTACTCTTTCTGAAAAATGCACACTTTGAATGTGCCTCAGTTTTCCTCTCTCCATCAAGTCAAAAGCAATGAAGCCTTTTCTCACATCCTTGCCTTCGATCAGTGCATTATGTGTTTTGCATAGGTTTTTACAAAGATCCAGGCCATACCTTTGCACACTTGCCTTCCAGGTCACACCTTTTCGGGCATCTTTGTATGCTCTATATAGGGAGTTGTAGTCTGCTACCCGGTTGAAATCATCATATTGTGATATTTTCTCCCTTCTGTGCTCCTCCCTGGCCGCTTTTCTTCGCTCATACCTTGTCTGCCGCCTTTCTTCGCTTGTCATATATCGTGCTCAATTCCTCCTTGTACAATATTTGTGGTCAGGTAATTGCATAATGTAGTGGGTATGAAATGCGAGCTCTCCACTCATTTTCGCCTCCTTCCCGACTTCGCACCATGCAAGCAGCGTACACCCACTCATATCAAGCATGATCATCTCCATGAGCACCCAGGAGATGATGAGATAATTTACACTTTCGTGAAGGTCATTCACTCCTTCCTCCACCTGATACAGATTTCAGCTTTATGGGCTTACTTTGTCGGATCATATTATGTGGTGAATCAGACCGGCACCCGATTCGCATTGGAGCAGTTGTTGTTGTTGGCATTGCCATTGTTGTTGACATTGCAGGCATTGGTAGAATTGCCGCCATACACAGACAAGAGCCACCAGTTGGCCCGGAGCAAAATTTACAGTGAATAACCTATATTTTTATTTCTTTTTCTGCCTCAATTTCACTCCATCCTTCCAATTCTTCAGCTTTTCCTCTTCTTTCAGCATCAGAGTGAGCAGCTTATCAAATTTATTCCAATCCACCGGGAGAGTGGTGGCAATGTAATTGATGAGATCATAGATATCCCGGAGGGTATTTATTGCCTCCTGAGTTTCATCTTTTCTTGCCTGCACCTTCTCCTCTGTATCGGCCCAAATGGAGTTGGCTTTTCTTATATGGTGATAGAGTTTTTGGCATAGCTTACACATTGGTTTTGCAAATATGTCTCTCCATCCCTTTGGCACCACATTGGTATTCCATACAAGCCTTGTGGCTTCAGCTCTGATTTCCTCTGCTAATTGAAATACTTCCATCTGTGATGGCCCTCTGAGCCTGGCCAGTACACTCATATTCTCACCTCATTTTCTGCATAAAGTATCCCACCCCTGGGATGGGGTGGGATTGTGGTTGATTATTCTGTGATTCGGAAGCAGACCGGCACCCGATTCGCATAGGAGCAGTAGCTGCTGTTGGCACTGCCATTGCCGTTGACAGTGCAGGCAAGGGTAGAAGAGCCGCCACACACAGACAAGAGCCACCAGCCGGCCCGGTCTCCTCCGTCACCGGCCCCTTTGATTCGGTTTCTCCAACTGTTTGCAAAAATAGGATACTGTACTGCATGACCATTTCCAAAGGTTTTTGTGCACCAAACTGTTTGATCCATTACTTCACCCTCTGAGGGAAGCCACAGTTTGCCTAAATCTTGCCATCCCCATGATGTGCTATCGTTGAGTTTTCCTGATGCAGAATATCTCTGCTCAAGCAGAAATCTCTTTTCAGAAATCACTTCTCTCAATTCGCTTGGCAACATAGGGAATAATGTATTATTCAAGAATGCCTTCACTGTCGATTTATTCCATGGATAAGGATCTGTGGATGTTCCATTGTTGTCATTGGAAGTGAACCACTGCACTGTATCCGGGTAACAATCTTTTGAAATCCAATCAATATGGTGCCCCACCATTTGATCTCCGGTTTTGTAATATGTATCCATGCCGGCAATCTGCATTTTCATCAGATGTGCTCCAACATAAATTGGGATATAATCACCAATATGCAGGCCATCAAAGTTCGCTGCTGCAATTCGGGCCTTGATCCATCTCCATGGGTTTGCATATCCTGCAATTTCCTCAGCAAATCTCACAGTGAGATCCACTCCCTGATAGATGTGATCTGCTGCCTCAATAGCATAGTTGGTATGCGTATTCTCATGGTTAATCTCTTTTGCACCATACTCATCACCTTCCTGGGTGTATGGTGTCACATCATTATAGCTGAATGTGCCATCCTCGTTGGCCACTTCTCCAAATTTACGATCAGCGGCAAGCTCGGTATTGATCACATCATCCTTATAATCTGTTTTCAATATTGACATTTCATTTTTCCTCCTATTTCTTGAATGGGAAATACTCTGATCCCAATCTCATTGGCAGTTTCTTATGTTTTGTTTCCACATGAGGAATGCTTGGCATCTCATGTGGATAATATGTGCCACCAAAGCGGATGCCCAATCTGAGAGGCAGCCTGGTTTTTTTCGGTGGAATCCTCGGATTTTTCAGTGCATAATACTGAGCTCCCATCCTATATGGCAATTTCACTGGCCTTGTGTAAAGGTTCCGCATTGCCTCATAGAGCTTCAGGCAGGCCGATTCCAGGCGGTTCAGATCATCAAAGCCAATAAATGCACCATTATCTGAATACACTGTTTTCTGCCCAATCTCGCAACCCACAAAGGCATTGATTGCTTCCAGGTTATCTGCCAGGGTGTTGATTTCATCCGCATAGGGATATTCTTCATAGTTTCGATCCGGCATGGCTCTCACAAATACCGGCCAAAACTGCCGGGCCACCACTCCCAGGAATTCAATATTGTTCTTTATGCGGTTATAGTCCACAATGTTGAAATAATCACCGGCATACTTCCCATTTTCATCCCTTCGGGCTGCCCAATCTGTTTTGGGTTCAATCCATTGCATTATATTTTCCTCCTTGCCACCAATGTTCCGCTCAGGCTTCCTGCAAAATTGAGGCCCACCTCTTCCAATCTCACAATCAGATCTGCCACATACTGGCTTTCCAAATAGGTGAGATCATTGCAATCCAGGATGGGATCTCCTCTGTACTTCAATTCATACTGATTGCCGCCCTTGTAATACTCTCCAACCCATTCCACCAGGGCTCTTGCATCCTCTGCTGAGCTGATCAGCGGATTATTCCATGTTTGGATGCTGCCGGTGTTGTTGAGCTTCGTCACCTCGTTGGAGGTGCTGATATTGTACTCATAGCCTCTCACTGTGAGCACAATCTTTGTATCCTGGGCCGGAGGTTTTGTGATTCGGATCCGGCACCAATATGAGCTGCTTTCAGTGATCTGAGCTCCAAAATCCTGAGCTACATCATCAATGAGGCACACCACAGAGAGCCCATGCACAGCATTGCCAAAATCAATCTCAAATTCTGCCTCCTGGCCTGCTGCCAACACTGTTTCATCACTTGTGAGATCCTTCAGCTCCGTACCTTTTGCATAGATGGTGCGGATCAGCCTCAGCTCCTTCACCTTCTCCAATTTGGTTCCATTCGGTGTGGCTGTTAGATCGTCATATGTGATCTCATAATCTGTTTCCTCACCAAATACGATCCTCTTCAGATGGATTCTGTTGTTGGGTTTCGCTTTTGTGAATTCAATGGTGATCTTGTCGGTGTCTATAAAATCATAGCTCACCACTGTTCGCTCTGTGATGCTCTTGCTCTTGAAGCTCTTCAGCTTCTTTCCGTTGTTGTATGTGGTGATCACAAACTCCACTGGCTGAATGCTTCCAAAAAGCAGGGTTAAATTGTAAAAGGTATATGCACTCTCCATGCTCAGGGTGATGATCGGGTTTTCTTCAAAATATCCCTCTTCATCACTGATGGATTCACTCACATACCCCACTTGCATATAGTTGCTGCCTCTCGGCATGAAATATTGGCCACCGCCCACCTGGGCATAGTCCTTTTCAAATGCCGCATACTCAGAATATGTTTCCTCCTGAAGGAGGCACTGCACATCCCCATATTCGGCTGCCTGGTTGGCTTCCACAGCCTTCTCAGGTTCAAATGATGATTTCAGCATGATGAGGCCATCTCTGTTCTGCATCACCACACTTCTGCCTGCATTGGCAATGAGCTGAAGGCATTCCTTGTGCTTCACCATTGGAAGAGGGTTATATACCACCACCTTCTTCAGGTATGGATCAATCCAATATGCATCCTCACTGATCCCTGCATCTGCAAACACATCCACAGCCAAATCATAGAGAGTGATACCTTCGGGCCGGTACTGGCCTCTTTTGTAATCATCCTGCATATATTCAAACAGATCCACTGCACCAAATTTGGCCAGTTTATCATCCGCACTCCACTCCTGCATATACAGTGTGGCACCTTTTACCCACTCAATGCTGCCATCATTCAGGGTGTATCCATAATACACTTCCATCTCCTGCCCGGTTTCCATGTAGTTGATGGCACTATCATCATTATCCACATTGTAATACTTATCCATATTCTCTATGGTTACACTAAAATCAATGCTTGGCAGGCTTTCTGATATTGGTGAGAGGGTGCTCTTCAGCTCCGCACTCACTATCTTCTCATTTTCAAATGTGATGCCGATCCCAAAGGTGATATTGTATATCCTGAATCGGGCAATCCCATTCTTCATCTCTGTTGGTACAATCCGCATAAAGGTTGTATTATTGAATGTTTCCTCTGTTTTGAATGAAGAGGATCCATTCTCATACTCAAATTCTCCCTCATCCGTCTGCACTGTAAACTTCACCGGGTATGCATCCCCAAATTCCAGGGTGAGGCCCTTTATATCCACCGGATCCGCTGTGTTAAATTCAATCAGCACAGCAGGCTGCCCTCCCTGGCCGCACAGCTCCTCTGTGATGATGCCGGAGTTGTAAAAACTCTTTCCTGAGCCCTCCCTTGGTAGGAAGTACATACTCCGATCCACCTTGGAAAAATTATTCTCAAAGGTGGCATACACTCTGCTCACAGATTCGCTGCTCAGCGGTTTGATCAGGTCTGAAAAATAGGTGAAGCCTCCTCTCTGCACTTCTGCTGCTGTTTGAGCCGCCTGGTTGATCAGGCCCAGGCTTATTCTCATATATGATTTATTCCTGGCCGCCTGCTTCATGGCCGCCTTGTATTCGCTGCTCACATACTGCATCTTTCCTCACCTACATTTCAATAAAATTGAGGGTAAAATCTTTATACACCGGCACCCCATCCACATATGTGTATATAGGTGTTTTTCTATCACCGGCATACATTTCAAGTTCTCCCTCTTCGTTCTGCACCGGGATGAAAAACTTCACACTGAGCCCAAACTTCTTTTTGATAGCTCTCCTGATGGCCATATAATCATCCGGCCTCAGAATTGCCCATTTGCACTCTATTTTGTGAACATCCTCCCGGATTATCTGAGATACCATTTTGCCATTGGCATTTCTCTCACTCTCTGAAATATCATAGTCTGAGATTGTCATTTCTGAAGGATCGGGGAGGGATACTCCACCGACAATCAGAATATTGTTATATTTTCCTGCCATGTTTCTCCCTCCTTATGCATTGGCCATCTGATAGCCTTTTCTCCTTCTAAATTTATCCGTTTGCTCCACAAGTGTCTTGCTGTCAAGTTTCACAACTGTGTGAATGGTCTGCCATTCATCACCGCCATCCATTTCTCCAACAATAGCCTGAAGGTTCACAGATATGATCTCTCCAATTCTTGCTGCAATTTTATCCATCCATCCAGTGTTGTTCTCCAAAGGCACTACAGCCTCCTGGCCGGCTTCACCGATCATGGCTACTGTTGCCTGGTCAACCACACCACCGGTTGCAAGTCTTGGTATGGAAATGGTGCTGATTGTTGGTATGTTGAATCCAAAGGTTTTGCCTCCGATCTCCGGCACCCAATCCGGCACATCAAAGCTCAGGTTGTTCAATGCCTTGATCATGCTGTTGATACCTTTGATCACTGCATTGGCCATGCTCTCTATGCCGCCAATAATGGAGTTGATCACCCCTTTTATGGAGCTCCAAATTCCGTTGAAGATATTCACCACAGTGGTTTTCATATTATTCCACATATTGCTCCAATTTGTTTTGATGCTGCTCAGAGCTGTGCTGATTCCGGTTTGAATGGATCCCATCACTGTGGAAATGGTACTTTTCACACTGTTGATGATGGTGGTCACAGTGGTTTTTATGCTGTTCCACACTGTGCTGAATGTTGTTTTTATTCCATTCAATACAGTGCTGATAGTAGTGCTCACAGCATTGATCACTGTGGAAATGGTTGATTTTATGCTGTTGATGATAGTTGTTACTGTTGTTTTGATGCTGTTCCAAATTGTACTGAATGTGGTTTTGATCGTATTCAGCACAGTGCTGATGATCGTGCTGATTGTGTTGATCACTGTGCTGATCGTGCTCTTAATGGCATTCCACACAGTGTTGACAGTGGTTTTGATTGAATTCCATATTGTGCTGAAAATCGTCTTGATGGTATTTAAAGCAGTGCTAATCACTGAAGATACCACTCCGATTGCCGCTGATACTATGGATTTGATCGCATTCCACACAGCACTCACAATGCTCTTTATTGCTTCCCAAATGCCTGAGAAGAAGGTTTTTATGCCTTCCCATGCTCTCTCCCAATCACCGGTGAAAACTCCGGCTATGAAGTCGATTAGGCCACCCAGGGCATCAAAAACACTGCCCACCACATCCGCAATCACTCCGGCCACTGTGAGGAATACACTTCCCACTTTATCCAAAGCCGCTGCAATGTATGGTGCTATATTGGCAATAAACCAGTTTATAAAAGGCACCAGGGTTTGCTCCCAAATATCTTTTACCGCATCAGCTATCTTGCCAATGAGTTCCAGGCCCTTGTTGATTGCAGGCTGAATATGCTCATCAATGAGCGGCCCAACCTTCTGCTGAAGCCCTTCCAATACTGGGAGAATATACGTGTTGTAGGCATCCAGTATTGTGCCGGTGATGCTACTGAGGCCTTCTGCCAGTGAGTTGAACATTGGTGCCAGGTGTTCATCATAGATCTCTCCGGCTTTTCCAACTGTATCATCCACCACTTGCTTGATATTTCCCAGGGCTCCGGCTGCTACACCTAAAAGCCCATCAATGGCTGTTTTAAAACTTCCCTGGTTATCAATGAATGGCCTTGTTAAGCAATCCAGCACATCCCTTCCTAACTTCGCTGAGAGTTCATATGCCCCCATAGCTGCATCAGAAAAGATGCCAATGATGTTTGCTGTTATTTGCTGCCCATTCTCTCCCCCAAATACTGAGAAGATATTGGCTGCCGCCTGGGCAAAATTTCCTTGAATCGTGGCTATGTCTGAGCCTATATCAAACACATTTACAATGAATTGCTTGATCCGGCCCTGATTATCTGCCAGGTACTTATCAATTCCACCCAATAGATTTGTTGCCATTGTGATGCCCACACTGGCCACCGCTCCTGCCTGCTGCCCCAACGAATATGCCAGGGTGTTGGCAAAATTATTGGCCGCCTGAAGCACCTCCGGTGCTGTGAAGATATTCTTTAGGCTTGTTTTAATGCCATCCACAGCTTTTGTGATGCCGCTCAGATCTACATCACCCAGGCCGGCCTTGAATCCTGCCTTGAAAATATCCTGCAATTCCTTCAGCTTTGTGATCAGTTTATCTAATGCAGGATTTAGGGTATCATCTGTTTCTGTGGCTGCATCCACAATATTCTCACTCAGGCCACCGCCTGAAGCACCGCCTCCGCTGCCGGATCCTCCTGAATTACTTCCCTCATTTTTTGTGAGAGAGTGCACCTCATCCATTGACAGAAGGCCGCCATACTCCTTTGCTGCCTTCTTTGCTGATTGCCCGGCTGCATCTGTCGCATCTCCAACATCACCCATGGAGCTTGCTGCTGAATCTGCTGCATCTCCAATGCCGCTCACTGTTGTGGTTGTTTGGGTGTTCTTCCCGGTTATCTTGGCAATGAAATTGCTGAAGGCATCTGTTACTGTCAGGATCTTTGCCAATAACTGATTGAGCACTTTGATCACCGGTGTGAGCACTGCAATGAGGCCTTGCCCAATAGCTGCCTTCAGAGCATTGAATCTCTCTGTGAGCACTCTCACCTGGTTTGCCCAACTATCTGAAGTTCTTGCAAAATCTCCCTGAGCATCTGCTGTTGCCTGCATCAGGTAATTATACCGGAGCATTGCCTGCTCTTGCTGTGTCATGGCATTGTATGCCTTGGTTATTCCCTGGCTGAGTGCAAAGGCCTCTAAATTGGCCACACTCATATTGATGCCCAACTGCTTCAGCGGTTCTGTTTCCCCGGAGATCCCGGATCTGATTTTCTCAAATGCGGTTTCTGAATCCAGGTTATAAAATGAAGCCATATCTGCTGCCAATCCGGTCATTTCCATTGACATATCAGCAGCTGCCTGGGTTGTGAATCCCATGGATTTCAACATGGCTCCCATTGTTGATGTGTACCTTTTGGCACTCGTTTCACTGAGGCCAAATTCTTCCAATGCATCCCTCGCAAATCGGTTTATGGTTTCCGACATTGCCCCAAAGGTGACATCCACCACATTCTGCACTTCGGCCAGGTCTGATCCTAACTCAATGCAGCTCTTTCCAAAGCTGATGATTGCAGTTACGGAAAGAGCCAGGCCCACCGCTTTTCCAATCTTGCTGAATGCATTTTTTATTTTGTTCGTTTGGGCTTCCACTGCACTTGTGGCTGATTTCGTCTGCTGCTGCACCTTCTTCAGCTCTTCATAATAGGCTTTAGTTTGGGCCTCTATGATTACTTGCAGCTTCTCCAACGTCATTCCTTCCACTGCTTTCACCTCGCTCCTTGGCCATTCTCATGGCCATGTTGTGCCTAAAGATGAAATCATCCATTCTTGCCTTGTGAAGTTCCATCTCCGGGCTGAGTTTGTGCTCATCCCCTTCTGCTTCCTGCTTGGTGAAATTTGTGTTTTCTACTGTTCCAAATAATTCCGGGTAATACTCTTTTGGCAGTTTGATTTGCACATTGTGATCCATCATCCTGCCCACGATATTCCCGATCTGAAGAGCCTGATTGAATAAAACCATGATCTCATCCTTCAGCATTGCCTCTCGTTGCTTTGATTTTCTCTCTTCTCTCCTGGCATAACTTTCAAGCATATCATTGATCTCTGCAATACTCAGCTCCCAAAACAGAGAAGGGCTATACCCGGCATCTAAAAACACCGGATACAGCCCATATATAATCTCCGTTACTGTTTCAGCCTCTTTTAGAGGGCTTCCTCCTTCGCTTCCTGAAGTGCTCCACTCATCTGATTGCTCAGATTTACGGAGAAAAAACCGCTCACTGTGAAGATCTCCATGTAAACTGTCATATAAAACGACAACTGAGAGCCTCCTTCCTCAACATATTTTGAGAAAAGGCTCTGTACTTCATTCTTGGTGATTCCATGCTGCCAATCCTTCATGGCCGCATGAGCAACATCCAACATCACAGAAAGGGCAGGCATTCCACCCTGACCTGATCCCATAATATTCATCAGGTTTGTTTTATACTTCTGCTCCAATTCCACGATTGCCGGAGTTCTCAGCTTCAGTTTATAGGTTTTACCACCTACTTCCCAAAGTGCAAAAGGTTTTCTTTTCGGAGTTGCCTCTTCAGGTGCCTCATCCTGGGCCTCTGCCTCCTGCTGTTCCTGCTTCTCTTCAATGTTTGCTGCTTCTACTGCTGCCGCTTCCATGGCTGCATCTTTCTTGTCGAAAAATCCCATATTCTTATCCTCCTATTTATTTATTTGTTGGTTTTAGGCTGCCGGATCTGTTACTGTGATTTCACTCTGAAGAGCCATATTGAGATCCCACTCCATAACTCCATTCACACCGCCGCCGGATCTCTTCACAGATACCTGAGCATCATACTCATACTTTGTGCCATCCGGGAGTGTTTCGCAGAAAGAGAGCACCTCTTTTGTTGCTGCTGCCAATCTCATCACTCTATATGGAGAGGTTTCAGAGGTGTTCTCATACTTGAATTTGTATGTAAGATCTCCGGCATCTCCAATACCAAATTCATACTGCTTTACCTTATCGGCCAGGCCAGTATTTTCAACCTTCTCAGGATCATCACCTAATTCAGGGATTTCCTTCAGGCCGGTGAGGTCGGTATAATCTTCACCGGCACCTTTTTTCTTGTAACCCAATTTTGCACCATTCGCTAACATATTGCATTTCCTCCTTGTTTCTTAGTTGTAAACCATCTCTGTATCCACATCAATGATGCCCTCATATCGCATCACTTTATGTTTCATGCCGGATGGATCCGCAACATCACCACACGCACTCCTTCTGAGGCCCAGGGCAGAGATTGCCTTGTCAACCTCCAATGCTGTGATTGATGTGCTGTCATTGTTCCAAATATCTACTCTGTAAAGAAGATGAGCTTTGCTTTCTTTTCCATCTACCCACTCAACCACTGAATTATCCTCCTCAGTGTACTGGATGGCCGGGAGCTTCCCCCAATCCTTTGGGTATCCATCACTCACATTCTCTGTGATGCCTTTGATGGCATCATATACCTGATCTTTTACATTGATCATGTGCTTCCACCTACCTTCTTGATGCCTGCCTGCAAATCTGCTGCAATGCCTGCCACAACGTGCTTCTCCATTGTTTTCAGGGCCGGATACATAAAAGGCTGAGCCGGTTGGCCATCTGTGTAGTAAAAGGTTTGCTCTCCATTGCTGCTCTCAGGCCAATGATATTTTTCTGCATCTGAAGTATCCACTGTATCACCAGGGAACCACCATGGATCCTGCCGATATACAACCGGCACATTCGGGGATACCCCTGCATGGCTTTCCTCTCCTGCCGGGCCGGTTCCAAATTCCACATATATTGCATAGTCTGCATTGGTATATACGCAACCTATTATTGCGCCGGCATCCTGCTCAACCTTCGTGTGAATGCTTCCCTTCAGCTCTCCATGGTTTGCTGGGCACAGCTTCACAGCCACACCTCTCACCCTCTCTGCCTGCTTTTTCATAGCTTTGACCGCAATCGGATCCATGGAGCCCAATTCATTGAATTTTCTCATCAAGCTCTGCACACCATTTACTGCCATTATATTTTCTCCAATTCTATCCTCTTAGGGTTGTATTCCGGCTGAATTGAGATGATCTTATAATCAGGCTTTTCATCCAGGCCAACAAAAACACAGATGCCATCACCCTCTTGCATGGCTTCAGTGCCCCCATACTCCATATTTTTGATATATGAGAGCCTCTCACCATACATTTCGGCCTGCACCCGGCCTCCTGCCGGCCAAATTATTGCCTCAATCTCAACTGCTTCAGCATATGCATCAATAGATCCCCCCTCAGAGTTCTTCTGTGGAGTTCTCCTCTTCAGGTGATACTTCTTCATCTGACTTCTTCTCATACGCATGGCCGCACACCCTTCCCAATCTGTATCTTTTAATGGTTTCATCAATCTCCTTCGGGATCTCTGCAAAAGCGGAAGAGATGCCTCCCTCACTCCTGCTTGTTTCTCCCTGCATTCCCAGGCGGTTATAGGCAACAATGGCCCAATCTCTCACCGCAGGCTTCAGCGGATAGATGATTTTGCTTCTATTGGCCAAAGAGAGCACTTTGTCCTCTGCCATAGTCAGCAAAAGGGAGAGCAATTCTTCATCACTCTCCCCAGTTATTTTTTTGAGCATTTCCACATCTGTCATGCTGTCACCTCCCAAAAGGTTAGTGATTCATAATCATTGCCACCAGTGTATCCTTGGTCATGTTACCATATCCCTGGATTCCTTCTGCCTTAGCAATCTTTCTGAGCTCATCAACCTTTTTTGCCTCTAAGGCTGCCAATTTTTCCTCTTCAGGCAGATTCTTCCACTTGTCACCCTGGCCATTCTGCTGCTGAGCCTTCTCAGGATCGTTGCCCTGGCCATTTTCATTGGTTCCCTGCTGCTGATTGGTTCCTTCAGGATTGCCTCCCTGAGTGCCCTCAGGATCCGTTTTCTGCCCTCCGTTGATATTTTCCTCATCCTTGTTTGTTTCCGGCTGTTTCTGAGCCATTCCGGCTGCTGTTTCCAGTTCTTCCTTGGTGGCTGCCACAGCATAATTCTTTGTATCTTTGGTGCACACCTTGATCACATCACTGTTGTGGCATTCCTGGATCTGCATATTATTTCTGTTTAAGATGAACATTATTGGCTCCTCCCTTCAATTATGATTTGTTTGCGGTTAATACAGATAAGCACTTAGGCTGAACAACTTTGCCGCCATATACATGGAGGCCCTTCACAGCATCAGAGAATCTCTTCTCAGGTCTGTATGCCTCTGTTTTGAGGATCTGCTCTGCAAAGGAAGCAGCCTCATTTGTGCCGGCAATGATCTTGTATTTAGCTCCACCGGTGTTCGGCACGTTGTTGGAGAGCCAAATCTTGAATCCTGCTGCTACACCTACCTCGCCGCCTTCAATGAGGGCCTTGTTGTAGTCAGTACCATTGCCCACAAATCTGTTATCTTTGAGCAGAAGGCCATGATACCATGCAGGCACTACCACCCATCTGCCTTCAGTAGGCACATTCTTCTCTGTGAGGTCAGTGCCTAAATCAACCAGGAGATCATATGCTGTGTCCTTGGTCGGTACAATCGGAGCATCATCTGTGCCCAAATTGTTGCCATTGTTCTGAGCCGCCAAATACATGAGGTTGGCAAGAAATGTATCTGTTACATCATTCATGCCATATGCAGCTCTCTGCATGGCCTTATCCATGAGCTTAGGGTTTACCTGGGCAGCATCCACATCATCAATGGCAAAGTTGAAGTATTTTGCCTGATCAATGGTGAGGGTTGTCTGCTCTCCGCTCAAATCTTCAGGATCAGCAATATCTTTTCCTTTCTGATAGTCTTTAATGGTAACATCACCGATCTGATTGATCTTTACAGTATCACCATAGTTTCTGATCTCGCCCTCATAATCTCTGTTTACCAGGGCGGCATAAACGTGTTTCTTATCAAGGTGTGCCAATAATCTTGCACTCCAAATTGTAGGGATAAAATTTGCAACTGACATTTATTTTCCTCCTTTTCTTTTCCCTATTTTGCAGCCTTCATGGATGCCTGCACCGCATCCCAATTTGCATTGATCTGCTCAGGTGTCATGGCTTTGATCTGTTCCATGGTATATGTTGCTGCCGGATTGTCCGCTTTCTTCGGTGGTTTGCCACCGGCCAGGCGATCATTCACCGCCTTCTCCACTGCTTCCTGGAATGCTTTTCCAACTGCATCCATTGATGCAGTGCATTCCTCTGCACTGGAATAATTGAGCACAGATGCCAATGAAATAGGCAGCCCCTTCTCCGCAAGCTGCTCCTTGGCTGTTGCCATGAGTTCTCTCTTGGTGATTGCTGCCTCTCTGTCGGCCAATTCCTTGGCCTGCTTCTCTCTCTCATACTGTGCTTTCTGTTCAGCATTCATCTTGGCCATCTTCTCTGCTTCGGTTCTTGCCTCCTGCATCTTGGCCTCAATTTCTGCCTGATTCTTCGGATCCTTTAAGAAATCATCAAAACTCTGAGGAGCTGCTGCACCGCCCTCACCTCCGGCTGCTGCACCTTCGGATCCTGCTGCCGCTGTGCCTTCTCCGGTGCCTTCGCCATCTCCTGAGGTTCCTCCACCTCCGGCTCCACCGCCTGCACCATCTGCTGCAAAATGCTGCAAATTCATGGGTATCTTGCATCTTGCTCTTCCAAATACGTTGCTTACACCATAATGATTGTTCATGTACTTCATTGTTTACCTCCTATATGCCCCTGCATTGCCCTCTCAGGCCCCACAGATTCACTCTCTTGGTTTTATTTGCCCACCTCTTATTTTAGGCCCTCAGTGGCTCCGGGCCGGCTTTCTAACCCTCAGCCAGGGAGATCAAAGGATCACCGCCTTCCTATGCCACAACTTCCCAATCTTCAGCAAGGCAATCTCCAATGGAAGGCACCCACATAGAATGTGATCCATCAACATTCTTGATCTGAAGATATGGATTGCACACAAATGGATCCCCTTCATTCAGGCCCCATGCTTCTGCTGTCTGCTTGTTGCATGGAATCCCCTGGGGATAGCCTTTTTGGTACACAACAAACATCCCTTTGCCATTCCATCCGGCTCTTGCCACTTTCTTCCCTGCCTTCAGGGATTCCAATGCTTCACCAAAATTCATGCTCTGATCCTCCTCTCTAAAAATTTGCATATAAAAAGAGCCATGCATCTCTGCATAGCTCTCTGCTGCCTGAAATTATTTATTTTTCTTCACTTCTTCTATGGCCTCAATCTCACTCTCTCTGAATTCTGTGAGACCTCCACCAAACTCAATGGCCAACTCATTCTCTCCTGAATCACTTTCTGATGCCGGTGTGATCATGGCCACCTTGCCATGCCATACCTTGCCATCAATATCTGTGAGCTCTATTTTCTTTCCCAAATATTCCTGCTTTATCATTTTGATCCTCCTGCCGGTACGATATGCACACCATCCTTTGAGTAGTGTATCATAAAGCTCTTTGTTGGCACTTCGTTTCCTTCCAAATCCTTGCACACACCAATCTGCTCCTGGGTTGTGATCCTCTCTTTGCCGGTATATTTACCATTGCGATCCCGGATGATCTTTCCGGTGCCTGCATATTGGTTTACAAGCTCCTGGGCCTGCTGCTCAGTGATCGTGAGATAGCTCCGGCCCTCTTTATAGTTATTGTGGCCAGGTATGTGCTTTCCCTGCTTCCCGGAGTGGATGGTTTTGTTGGTGCTGTCGGATCTGATTTTCTCCTTCAGCTTGGTATCTCTGTACCTGGTATGAATGCTTTCCCACTCCTCAGGCTTATTATACTTCATTTCCTGGAAATCAGCAAGGCTCTTGCCTGCCTTCTTTCCGATCACTTCTCTGTATCTCTCATATTGCTTTTTATCAGAGGAGCGGTTCTTGATCATTTTCTCAGCAGCCAGTGCTTTTGGGTTGTTGGCCACATTCTGCTTGTACCATTTCTGATAATTCATATCAGCAGGCACAAATTCATTCTTCCCGGTTTCGGGATTTCGGGCTCTTCTCTTCAATCCTTCCACAATATCATCATCCAGGTGAATGATTGTGGTGGATCTGCAAAATGGATGCATTGGATTCATATTCTTGCCCGGCATAGCATCCTTCACCAGGAACACCTTGCCATCCAATGATCTGCATATCTCAGAGGTTCTCAAATCCAGGACAGCCACAAATTCATATTTCTCAGCATCACACTCATCATATGCTTCCATCTGCATCTGCCCATTCACAAAGTTGCTCTCTGTTCTCACCAATCTCCGGGCCTCAAATGCACCAGTGGCATATTTGTTGGCAATCTCCCTGGCCATTTCTTCCTGCCTCTTTCCGGTGAGGAGCCCAATGATCATCTGCTCCTTCACTTCCTTGGCAAGGCCCTGGGTGTTGTTCCATATTCTTGTGGAATAGTTTGCACCGCTCCACTCTGATCCCAGGATCAGGGCCACTGCTTTTGGATCTACCGCAGAAAAACTGAATTGAAAACCAACCTGCCTCTGCACATTGTAGATCTCCCGGTAATAGGAATTTGTGGCCAGGTCAACATAGTGTGAGGTTGTAACTTGCTTCTCCTGCTCAAATACTTGCTGCATCATCCGATCAATTTCGGCTTGAAGCTGTTCCAACCTCTCAATCCTGGCCCGATATGCACCGCTTTCCATTTCTGCCAGGAGAGCAGCATTCTTTGGATCCTTGGCCAGGGCTTCCTTCAGCTCTGCTATGTCGGTGCTGTTCTTCAGGCTGTTCAATAACTCCCTGGCCTCTTTATCTGTCAAATTATGCTTATCTATGAATTTTTCATAGATTTCATCCATCTCATAGCTGAGATGCCTTGATGCCTTGGCATATATATCTGCAAGCTCCTGGGATACTGCCTCAGCATCTTCCATGTACTCATACATCATCTGAGCCTGCCGGTTCTCCCAATAGCCCATTTATATCACTCCTTGGCTTTCTTGCCTGCTTCCGGTTTCTTATCATCCGGCTCTTCATCATCAGGATCATCCACTGCCGGATCTTCATCTTCTTCATCATCAAATTCCGGTGGTGTGTTTTGGCCCTGAGAGAAAAGCTCCTGCTGCCGCTTCACTTCTTCATCCTTTTCTTTCTGCACTTCCTCAATCTCATAATCAGGATCTTCCACGAATGGGAGCAGTTTCAGCAGCGTTTTTGCAGAAACATTATTCTGAAGGTTGGCCACAATCTGAGCCAATTCCTGAAGATTTTTAGGAAGGGCTCTGCTGAATGTTGCCATGATACTTCCTGCTTCCAGGAGTATTGCCTTCATTCCCAGGAAATTGCAATACAAGCGGATTCTCTTTCTGAGGCCCTTCTTGTAATTCCTTTCTTTCACTTTTGTGATCATTTCCAGGCCCAGGAGTTTGTACTCCATGGCCACACCGCTCACATTGCCTGCAAAGTTCTCATCCATGAAGTTTGGCACATGGGAAAAATTATATATATCCTCTTTGAGAGCTTTCCTCAACACCTCGGCTCCATTCTCATCCATCTGCCGGGTCAAATACTCAGCCTTGGCATCCAGTGGCAGTTCCAAAAGTTTCTCTTTTCTGAGCTGCTTCACCGCTTCGCTCGTTTCCTCTTCATCATCACCCATCAGGGCTCCATATAATACAAGCACTGCATCAATGAATTGCTCTTTATCATTGATTCTGTCACTCATAAGAATATTATAGGCATCAATGAGTGGAATCTGCTGCTCAAAATCACCAATGCCCTCCTTGTTGTTCAAATACTCAATGATCTGAGGTTCTCCAAAGAAGTGCTCCACCGGTTCCTCTGTCACCGGCCATGGTTCCTGGTGTTTTGGTAGCTGCCCATTCGCATCTGCTCCTGATGTTTCAATGTTGATCACATATGTATAGTGTGCGGTGCTCACTGTGGCCACATAAGTATACGAATTTTCCACAG
>ENA-OWYR01000326-OWYR01000326.1-human-gut-metagenome-genome-assembly--contig:-NODE-326-length-20798-cov-6.29928_pt1 | contig 20798 bp, 5 predicted proteins | sample MGYA00249753_ERZ652092 | MGnify/ENA primary metagenome ERZ652092 (study PRJEB26925, sample SAMN05827204) | human gut metagenome | biome: ENVO:2100002; feature: ENVO:00000062; material: ENVO:00002003... | reverse complement strand
ACGTCGAGTCTCGTGGGCTCGGAGATGTGTATAAGAGACAGCCTTTTTATGCTGTATGGTAAATTGGAATATTCAAAATAGCACATGGGCTGGATTCCCACAGCCGGAAGGCTGGAAAATAAGACAATTTTCCAATAAAGTTCCGTATTATAGTTCTCTACGGTCTGCAACATGTGGTATAATGCCATAAGAAGCAAAGCAAAATGAAAACATAAAGGACGGAAAGCGAAAGTGCATGGAATCGGTTTATGATTAAAAATAGCGGTTGTAGTTTGATCCGAAATGTGCTGTCCGCCTTCCTGTGATTGGTATAGGATCGGAATTATTTACAAAAATGATTTCATATAAAAGACGGTTCAGGCAGTGAGCAACATGACAGTCTGCCCATGAACGAAGCGAAAGGAATGTAAAGCCAAAATGAAACTAACAGCCTTAAAGTGTCCGTCCTGCGGCGGCCCCATCGAGTTGGATGAAAAGGACGAGAATGTGGGATACTGTCAGTATTGCCACACAAAATATTATCTGGAATCGGAACAGCCGAAGGTGTTTATCGAGTATAAGCAGGAGACCTCCCACAACAGCATGGCGAAGAAGGAGGAGTCGGGGAGCAAAGCGGCAATTGCTGCCGGAGCCGTTATCGGCGTGATTGGCATCATGGCACTTATTCTGATCCCTCTTTCCGAAACATCAAAAAATGCGAATAAGTATCCCAGCAGGGAAGTGACAGTGGCCGCGTCTGTTTCGGAAGAGCAGTCATCGGATAAAAGCAAGGCGTCTGCCACGTATTCCGCGTCCTTTGAGGTACTGATTAAGGAGGCCCTGGGAACGAGCGTTTCCTCGGTCACGGAAGAGGAACTGGGGCGTTTTAAATATTTGTCCATGAGGAAAGGCGAAGCCGGGTGGATGATTACATACAGCTTTGAAAATCCGATCGTGGCCGCCGAACAGGGGCAGGATGCGGATATCAACGTGGTGGTCTGTCAGGAGGCCCTGGAGCTTCAGGATATTGCCGCGCTGCCGCAGCTGGAGTATCTGAATCTGGATCACACGGAATTGCCGGAGGGCAGTCTGGAGACATTGAGCTCCTTAAAAATGATTACCTGCGACTACATACAGCTGGATATGCTGCGTCTTGCGCTGGGAGATGCGGCCAAAGGTCTGGAACGTTTGAACGCTTCCCATTTAAAGAGTCTGGAAGAACTGTCCTATTTTCCGGGACTGAAGTCACTGGAGATGGAAGACTGCCGGGAAATTTCGGACATATCCGCATTAGCTCAGGTGAAGGACCTGGAAAATTTAAAGTTATACGACATGGATGAGGTGAATGATTTTACGGTCCTGAATGTGCTTAAGAAGCTGGGGAGCCTGTCGATTGACGCGGAAAACCTGAAAGATATCAGCTTTATTAATCATATGCCGGAACTTGCGAGCCTTGGAATCACGGATTCTAAGATTCTTCTGCTCGATCCGCTTGTGGGGAAAGAGAGTTTGAAGGAGCTTGTGCTGGTAGACAACGGTGAAGTTCGTGATTATAATCCCGTGGGAACGCTTACAGGTCTGGAAACTTTGGTAATAAATAAATACACGAATCAGGATGATCCGGATCTTACGGCACTTACCGGTTTAAAGCATGGGGAATTTCATGGAATGATGGGGATTCGTTTTCTTGGCAGTCTGACGGGCCTGGAAGAACTGAAGGTTCAGGGCTGCAACGTGGATCAGCCGTCGGTGATAGCTTCCCTGCCTGCTTTAAAGAAGCTGACTTACCGGAAAAACTGGGGAAACAGCGATGATTTAAGCTTTCTTGCCGGCTGCCAGGGACTTACCTACCTGGACATGAATCATTCGGAATTCTATGGGGATGTGTCCTACGCGTTTAATCTTCCGGCCCTGGAAACCCTGATTTTAGACAAAAGCAGTTTTGAGGTGAAGTTTGACCGTCTTCAGGATAATCCTGCGTTAAAGGCCCTCTCCTTAAACCATGTGAAATTGTACAAAAATATTGAAATGTGGTCTGACGGCATGGTCCGTTCTATTAATTACGATGATGTGCTTCTCGATGAATATACCTCATTTTTAGGCCATTATCCCTCGCTGGAATATTTGAGCCTTCGGGGAAACCAGCTCACGGATCTTCAGTTTGCAGCCGGTCTTAAAAATCTGAGGGAACTGGATGTCACCGATAATTATGTGACTGATACACATGTACTGGATCAGTTGGAGTATTTGGGGAAGGACAGCACGGTAAAACGGCCGATGGCAGATGTGGACTGGATTGATACGGTGGAGGATTCTCATTGATTGTTTAGGCGTGAAGATGTTGAGGTATGAAGGGGATTGGTGGGAATATTGCAGGTATGAGAAGGTTACTGAAATGCGATTAGCAGTAACTGAAGTATTGGCTGTGAGAATAAAATGCCGTCTTGGCGGATTGAGCAGATCGGAAACTGGAATGGTGAGCTGCTTGATTCGGCCGAAGGCGGCTTTTTTTTGTTGGCAAAAATATCTTTGTGAAATTGGTAAAACCCCTTGATTATTTGGTTATTATCGGTTATACTGTTTTTACAATTAAAAATTGTAAAACATACATAAGATCTTGCGGCATAAGCCGTATCGTTTTTCTTATTTTTTCAATATATTTTACTTATCTTGCAATATCCTTTTATTCCCGAATTAGTTTCGTATAGGTGTTTCATGCTGCGCTGTTGGAGCACGGATGAGTGCCTGTTTAGTTATTCAGTTTTTTCTTTTCTATTTTCTGTATCCGGAATAAAATTCTGCCGGGTTTATCTCCAATTTAAGTGAAGGTTGTTTGCGCTTTTTTTGAGTAAGTTAGCTTTATAAACGATATTCAGGGAAGCAGATGCAAGCGATTAACAGGTGTCTGTATAAGTACTTGTTTTATGGACGAATCACACAGCTAAATTCTATTTTGTCCCCAATAAAAGGGAAGATGAAAAAATATAGGTACTGAGTGGGTATAGGTTCCCCCTTTGAATAACCTAAATACACTACGCAAGGAGTGAAAAATAAAAAATGAATAGAAAATGGCCAGGTGGCATGCTGGCTGCGTTGATAGTTTTGATGTCTATTCCTTCAGAAATGGCTTATGCCCGGCCGAAACCAGAGATAACGGTGATCTCTGAGATCATGTTTGGATCATCAGAAGAATACACGCCGGAACTCATTTATGAAGAGGGGGAAAAGTTGTATCGGCTAAAGACTTGGGAACTGGAGCCAGTCAAAGTGAGTCCCAGGGAGAAGCATTTGGAACAGGAAGTTTTGTACGAAGGCATAGAAAATATGGAGTCAGTTCCTGAGACGAGAAGTATCACATCAAAAGAAGATTTCTCAGGACTGCAGGTAAGTGCAAAGTATCCGGTAATCAAAAGGAGGAAGGTGAACGAAGAATGGCGCGAAGACTTTACGTTTCCGGTTGTGTTTCATTCATATGGAGCAGAGACATATCAGCTGGGAGAAGAGAATGTGCCAATTGATGGAGAACCGCTGCGGCTGGAGCTGTATGAGGACGCCCTTCTGTCAGAAATTGGAGTGACGAAAGAACATTACAGGGTTACCAGTACTGTATGGAATGGAGCGCCATACTTAGATGAAGATGATATTTTATGCAGGGATGCGACTGCTTTTGGAAAACGGAAAGTAATAGATTACATGATTACTTATGGAGGAACGGTCACATATCCCGAGATTGAGGGCTATCGATGCAGATCAGTATACAGCTTGAAGGAGTATGAGCAAACGCCGGCAGAAGAGAAGAAAATTGTCTCTAACAGAGTGGTGGAAGCAGTGGAGTATGATCCGGACTCAGCCTGGATCATCAGGAGAGAGGCCATTGTACTTACTGTGTCATTAATACTGGCCCTGTTATTCATGCTGTTGGCGGCGTGGCTGATTAAGCGGGCTGTGGAAAAGAGAGAGGAGAAGAGGGACGGATGTGGACTATAAGAAAAAGGTGGCAGGCGATAGCCGGAGATACTTTTAAGAGGCCGAGAGGCAGACTGGAAGGATACAGAAGAAAGAAACAATGGTTTATGCTGTGGCTGGGATTCGTTCTGACCATTACATATGCGGCTCCTTCCTGCGCAGAGAATGTGGAGGAAAATAGTAAAAACGCCGGCCGGTGGGTCTATCAAACAGTTCATGGGCCTGTGTTAAATACTGGGGATGAAGCGGAACAGGACGGGGCTTGGTACCGGTTGAATGCGTCTGGTATGGCGGATACTGGCTGGATCTATGTGGACGGATACTGGTATTTTCTTAGCACAGGAGAAGGCGCTGGAAAGGGCCGAATGATGACAGGCTGGCAGTGGATTGACGGAAAATGCTATTACCTTGCAGAGATCAGCTCCGATTTGTATCCAATGGGAGCCTTGTATTTGGAGGGTAAAACTCCAGACGGATACTTCGTAGGAACAAGTGGAGCCTGGCTGAATGAACACGGGGAGGAGTGGTATGCAGCGGGCAAAGGTCTGATGTCATCGGATACAATGGATGGGGATAAAAAGGCAGGAGCGGGGGCCGGAGGAAAAGGGAAGCGTGGAAGCGGGGGTAAGGGAGGAAGCAGTAAGGGAGGAAGTGGTAAGGGAGGAAGCGTTAAGGGGGAAAGCGGCGCCTCAACAGGCGGGGATAAAGAAGATAACGATGGAGACGAACGGCCGGAAACGGAAGATGGAAATAGTAACAAGTCCGAAGATCAGGGGGGCGAGGATAACTCGAATAAGAATGATGATAAGTCTGGAGAAGACGAGCCAGGTGCAGAAAATAAATTTGAGGACCTTGCAACCCCGTCTGAAGCAAAAATGGTTTCCTGGGAAGTGCGTTTTATTGAAGAGACAGATCCAAACAGAAAAATAATGCGTACGCAGGCCGGCAAGAGTGAAGAAGGAATGGAGCTGACTGTAGATTTTCCGGAACTTATGAAAGGAAGTGATGGCTGGCTATATCAGGCCCTGGAAGAAAGCCCCAAACGGATAACGGTGTCAGGTACAGGTCTTCAAAAATATACAGTATTGTTCCGCAGAACCGATCAAATGGCTGAAGAACCCGAGGAGGAGGAGGGGGAGCAGCGACTGGAGAAATGGATTCAGACTGCCAAAGAGGCCGATCTCAATATCACAGGAAGCAGAACGGAAGATTGGCCGGTAATTACAGAGAATCAGGAAGAAAGCCGGGAACGGCTCAGGAATCTGATTTCCATGGTCCATGACCGGGAACGCCATGAGATTTATCTGGTTGCGCGAAACCATAGTCCTTCCACGGTGGTAATTGGTCAGGAATTTGCTGACATAACAAATGTCTCAGGGCTCCTTATGGATGAATTTAAGAGCGCTGAAAACCGCTACTGTATTGTACGGATCGGTTTTCAAAGAGTCTGGAGACAGGAATCCTGTATTCATGAGATGAGTATGCAGGAGCATGTTTTGGCAGACTGTGTATCCGGTGGGCATGAGAGATTACTGTGCAGGCTGTGCGGCTATGAGGAGACAGTGCTCTTTCCGGCGTCGGGGCATATCGATAAAGATGAAGATGGATTCTGTGATGTCTGTTATCAGGAAATCAATGATGAGACTGCTCCCAAAGAGGCAGTTTACCGGGAAGGCGATATACAGATAAGACGTATTGGTGGTAAGCAATATCGATTTCGATGTATTGATGAAGATTACAGCGATATGATGGATAACCGTGGAAATGCAGCTCTTTTTCTATGTGAAACGGTAATACGGTCCGACATTGAAAGTGACGGGACGTCCATACAGAAATGGGAATTTGGCATGAATAACAACTATAAAACCTCCAATATCCGTAAATGGCTTCAAAAAAATATGGAAAGTCCAGCAAAAGACATATCTTTCATTTACACCGGTGTGAATACAGCTTATCAGGGAAAGACCGGTTCGGGAGAATACGAGCAGTTTGCATTTGACGACTTGGAAAAACTTGAAAAACCATTTCAGATAATGGAAGACCAGATGTTTATCTTATCGATGGAAGAAGCGGTGAAATACAGAGATGTTCTATGGAAATTTAATGGAAGCAGCCAGAATAATCCACAGTCTCAATACTCTGCGTATTCCAAAGGATATTACTTGAGAACTCCGCAATATGGAGGGGAAGACGTTTTTCAGTATGGAAAAGGTATCTACGTGGTGGATCTGGGAAATGGCAGCCTGCATCCGGTTGATGTCTCTGACACGAGTATAGGAATTCGGCCAGCCTTTGTCATCGCACAGCATAAGGAGTAAGCTTCACGAGGAGGAGAATATTCATTTGTCCGTTTCAGCAGATTATATGGGGCAGATCAGTGAATGAAGAAAATACACAGAATAGGGAGGAAAAAGACAATGAGAAAGAGTAACCACAACATAGGGCAGGGAGACTGTAAGCGGTGGAAAAAGCTGTTGGCCTATAGCCTGTGCGGCATAATAGCATTCTCTGCGTTTCATTCGCATCCGATATTGGCAAAAGATCTGGAAGGCAGCAGAAATGCCTCCACGAGTTCGAATGCTCTGGAACCGACCTGGGCTGAATTGGAAAATGGCGAGAAACAGACTGCTGCTGAATCCAACGCATCACGAGGGGACGAAAAGACAAAGGCCTCACTGTCTAATGCCTTGAGAGCAGCAAATTCACTGGGAAATATCTGGGATTCATGGAGCGGTAAGACAAGTTTCGAATTCCTGAATGGAACGCAGGGGGATGGTTCCGAGAAAAAGCCATTTTTGATTAAGAATCGGGAACAACTCATGGGACTTTCAGAATTGACTGCGATGGGAATGGCGGTTCCTGATGCAGAGGGAGCGGACTACGTGGGCGATTATGCAGGCAGTTACTTTGCCCTTGGCGGTAATATCGACATGCAGGGCGTGGACTGGATTCCTATTGGCTTTTACAGAGATTCTTCAGAAATGCCGGGAGAGGTGGAATACGCTTTCCATGGGGATTTCGATGGAAAGGGATATACGATCAGAAATCTGAAGTTAAATAAGTACGGGAATTATGATCATATTGGTTTGTTCGGAGCAATACGTGATTCCAAAGTTCACGATGTAAAAATCATTCCAGATAAAGAAGTAAAAGGAAATGACAGAATCGGAACGGTAGTGGGTTATGCTGTTGACTCAGAAATTCGGAATGTGACCGTTAAAAACGCAGCACTGAACACTTCAGGGATCGCAGGCGGGATTGCAGGTGAGATAAGCGGAACCGTTATTGAGAATACCATATGTGATAACGTTATAATAGATGCGCAGGCCGGGAATGAAGTGATCTACATTGGTGGAGTCGCAGGCATCGCTTCGGATTCCGTTATCGCAGACTGTGATGTTGCCACTGGTACGGGGAACACGGCACGAATCCAGGGAACTGGTTATACCGGGGGAATAGTCGGATTTCAGAATTCCACAGATATTTATAACGTCCATGTAAATGGAACCATTGGAGGCTACCATTCCACTGCAATTGGCGGAATAACCGGAAACTATGTATCCGGAAAATTAAAGGTGGCACGATTTGAAGGCAGTATCGGGAATTCACAGCTGGGGTCAATGGCAAGAGAAGGTACTTTTATCGGAACGAGACAGGGGGCGGCCACAAACTTTAATTACATTGACGATGTGGCGTACCTGTTTGCCGATTCCGAGAGCAAGATCAGTGCCAATGTATGTGGATCCGAAATAGCAGATGATAATGATTATACTTATGCGGCTCATATCGGATACTGGCATAGCAGTGATCTGCATTATACGCTGGTGCAGGGCGGAACCAGTAAAAATATGACTGACCAATATTTCTATGAAGAGTTGGAAGACGGTATCTTAACGGTTATGGACGAAAACGAAGACAGCCGTTATACGATTGATCATTTCGCGCCTAATTCTGTAGGCCGTCCGGTTCGGGGATACTTAATTATCGTAAATCAGATCGACACGGCAGCGAATGGCCGGAATTTTTATGATGTTGCACTGCTGGAAGCAAAGGGAGCATCACAGTATTCCAAGGTGCTTGATAAGAATAACCGGGGAGCTGTAGCGGCTGGCTCCATTGTCTATGTAAATACATCTCCCAATGATACGGAAACAGAAAAATTTCAAATGTCCGGAACTCCATATTATATAAACGCAGACGGAATAAGTAAGAATACAGTGTATTCTGCAGACAGCCACGGTTATACCTTCAAGATGCCGGAAGAAGATATCGTGATTGATGGAACTTATAAGAAAGTAGCGGTAGCTGTTCATGTAGATCCGGATATCTATAATTTTACTGTGACACAGACCAGAACTGGCAATCGTAAGAATCCGGTAAAGACCACAGAAATCAGAAATAAGGCAGGAAAGTTGATAGCCCGGTATATCAACGGTAATCTGGAGCCGGGAACAGAGGTGCAGCCGGTTACCATACAGGCAGTTATTGATACAAATAATGATGTGAGTGATAACCGGGTTAGATGGAGCATTGATGATGCGGATTTAATCGGACTGGCAAAAAATGAGGATGAAAATTCAGATGGATATACAGCAAAATCAGCCAGTATAACGTTGAATTCAAATGCAAAATTTTTCAGGGAAATTATCAGCGAGTTGGAGCTAAAACAACAGGAGGAAAATTACCGATATAAAATACCAAATACAATCTTTGGCGCCGGCCATCAAAACGGTGGTGTTGCAATTCTGACTGCAGAAACAAGGCCGTCGGCATCCTTTGAAGGGAAACCATGTACCGCTAATTGCCGGATCAATGTAACATTCCAGATTCTTGATCATACACTGGTTGCCACAGAAGAGGCGGTACTGGATAAACAGACCCTGGAGTATACGGTCACCAGGCTGCTTACAGGGAATCGGCTGGAACCGGAAGAGAGTATTCTGGTTACACCACCGCAATCGCTAACAGCAGAATTTAAACCGGATTATTTTTCAAGGGACGAGGTATCATGGATGACCAGTGACCCGGCCGTAATCAGGGTAGACGAAGAAGAAACATCCTATAAAGAAGCTTCCATATCCGCCTATAAAGACGCAAAATGGATCCGGGATATTATTGCGTCAGATGATGGGAAGAGGGAGAATGACAGATATGCGCTGCTTTCTGGAAATGGTGAGCGGAGTGTGTGGGTTACTGTTGAAGGAAAGGATAAGCTTGGCAACCGTGCAGCTGCAGAGTGTATGATTACCGTTCGTTTTGTGACAGAAGACAGAACCAGGGTCAATCCTGAAGCAATTAAATTAAGTCAGCAAGCCATGGAATACCATTTAATCTATGACAAAGCCGGAAACATTCATTCAGAAACTACTGAAAAGCGTGGGTTTGATAAACGCACCTTGAATGCCATGGTCTATCCTGATATTGAGGATAGTGAGAGTCACAGGCCATACGACCGCGGCGTAACCTGGAGTTCTTCAGATCCGGCGGCGCTGACGGTGGACACAGATGGAAACCTCACAGTAAATGACGGAGCACCATGGATTCTGGAAGCACAGTCGAGGCCTCCGTATCAGGCGGAGAAAACGGTGGTTATCACAGGAATGACCCGTGATGGTATGCAGGCAGACAGGTGCAGGGTAACACTTAAGTTCCAGGCAAACTGCATCGAGGTGGAACCGGAAAAAGAAGCATTTCCGATAACCCTTACTTTGACCGGGCGGCGCTCGGCGCCGATATTAACCTATAGCGGGCAGGAGCCTAAACCGTTGAAGGCAACTATTTATTCCAATAATACGGATTTAAATCGAATCGTTTGGTCCTCTGAGGATCCGGCATTGGTGACTGTATTACAGGATGGGACCGTGGCTCCGGTATTATTGGATGAAAATAATGAATTGAAGGCGCCCTGGATCAGGGAACTGTTAAAATCTGGTGCCTCCAGTGGTACAAAACGTGTCCGGGTAAATGCGGCATCGCTCAATGGAAAAATGAAGGATTCTGTATTGATTGAATTAAATTTCAAGGTGATCGACCATACCTACTCGTCAGGAGGTTCCGGAGGCAGCAGTGCCGGGAGCACGGGAACAACTACCGGTGTAACTCCTTCCGGTAAGACTACTGGACAGACCACAGCAAATGGTGCAGTAACCGGAACATGGACGCAGACAGCAAATGGTAAATGGATATTTGCGTCAGACAGGACCTATGCAAATGAATGGGCCTACATCAGCAATCCCTATGCAACCGGGAATCAGCAAGGGGCGTCCTGGTTTCGCTTTGATGAGGAAGGATTTATGATCACAGGCTGGTTTACAGATCAGTATGGCAGCAGTTATTACCTGAATCCGGTAACGGACGGGACACAGGGGCAAATGCTTACTGGCTGGCAGCAGATTGATGGAACCTGGTATTATTTTAATCCATCTTCGACTGGGGGAGTGGGTAAGCTTTTAACCAATACCATAATTGACGGAATCTACAGCGTTAATGAGAAGGGACAGTGGATTTCATGAGTCAACAGCAAAATCTGCGATGAGGTACTTTAAAAATGGATACTGAAAAACTGATAGAGTAGTAAACAATGAGCGGAACTTAAGTTCCGCTCATGAAAATATAAGTTATTTGTTTGAGAGAATGGTACTCTGACGAATGATAATGGAATCCCCAAAGGAGGCGCTATGAGAAAAGGAATGTGGAAGGAAACCGCAAAAAGGCTGTCATCTATTTTGCTGGCCGGTATGATTTTGACAACGACAGTGGCGCCGCCGGTTTTTGCGGTTCATACTTATTACTGGCCGGATGCCATTTCTGCGGATGCAATGGAAATAAAAAATTGGACCTGGAAGGCAGAAGGAGAGGCGGCAGCATTGGCTCCGTCGGTCGGGCTAATTCCCACCGGATTATCACAGCAGGAAACCGCACTGATGGGAGGCTATACAAGTAAATTTTGGTTTCAGGACGAAAAGGCCAAAACAATAACAATTCCCGGTACATCGGCAGAACTCGATTTTTCAAAATTTCATCACCGTTACTTTGCCTGCGCAGACAGTCATAACACCGGTTTCTTTGCACCTGTAGGCGCACAAATCGCCTTCCAAAAGATGTATTATCCCACCAATAACCTGGGCGACTATCCGGATTTCCTGAAAAATGCCCCTATGGATATGAAGACAAAAAAGTTTGCCCTCCTTCTTGTCGCATTGATAAGCGCCGCTTATGAGACTCCGTCTACAGAGGATTTGAGGGATTCTGATCGGATGTCCATGTATTATTATCTCCTGTGGGCTTCTATCTGGAGTAACGATAAGTATGTGGATCAGGGCATGTTCACAGGAGAGTCGCCGGAGGGTGACTGGGATTTTATCCAGTATTTTGTAAGAACAATGCTGAACTCCAGGCTAAATCCAGATCCATATGGAAGTACGGCAATTTACGATGCGTTTCGAGATGAAGGTCCTGCACAGAAGTATTTTTTTAACTGCTGGAAAGCAGCAAAGTTTCTGTCGTCGTTTGATTATTCTGTCGATATGGGGAGCGTACTGCCGGTTTCAGAGCCTGCATTGGACGAGGATGGCATGTATCATATGACGTTCCACTATGGGGATCTCAGTGATTATGAGAAAGAGGTATACAGACGAATGACAGCGGAAAACCTGGCGTCGGGCTGGGCGTATTCCAATGATGGAAGTACCATTGATTTTAAGTCAGCAGATGGTGTGTCAGATGGAAACGCGATTGCCACTCTGAAACTTCAGGAAAATTCGGAAGAAGATCGTTTTTATAATTGTGGTTTCGGCGTTGGCGGCCTGGCCGGATTCCGCGGTTGTGCGAAAAGAGGTAAAAACGGCGATTTTGGCTGGGGTAATACGCAGGTGTATTTTTCCGCAGTATCTGAACCGTTAGAGATTCTTGTGGGCGGTCAGGTTCCTTTAAAACCGAGTGGGGATTGGGAAATAGATGTTCACCGATATGAGCATACGGAGACCTGGGAAGCGCATTATAATATTCAACTTCGAAAATATGATTCTGAGACAGGACAACCGCTTGCCGGTTCTAAGTGGGATATTCTTGAAGCATTCGATGATACCCAGCTTGATGATACATCACTGGAAACCTCTGATAACTGGGCAAACAGGGGCGGGAGTCAGTTTCTGAAGTGGGCTGGTTGGGATTACGGAGAAGGGAATCCGGACGGAGACGCTGCAAATGATCCGTGTTCCTGGGATATCAATGTAACAAATGAGGACGGCATTCTCATGCTGGGGGATAATGAGGAAAATGCTTCTGAACAGAGGGCGCATACCGATACCAAGGTTTATACCTATACGAAGGGGGACTGCGGCGGTCATCCGGAACCGGAAATAGAAGAAAGTGGTGATCCGGATATTGACGCTGAAAATGAAGCTGCTGCGAAGGAGGCATGGCAAAAAGAAGTGGACTACTGCGAGACTCTTGCAGAACAGGGCGGCTTTTTTCATTCCCTTGATGCAGGAGAAGCGAAAGAGCAGCTGGAATCCGACCGGGATAAGTTCTATAATCAGTTTATTTCCCTGAAATACGAATACTCAGCAGTAGAATTGACTCCACGGCTGGGATATACAAATCATGGAAGCCATACAGACGATATTCCAATTGAGATCAAAACGGTTACGTCCTCAGAGTATAGGGACGGTGTGTATAATAAGGAATTAAGTTTACATAAGACAAAAGACGAACCGCAAGGGACTGAGTCATCAGATGCATTTGCGCCAGAGAAAAATAACAATTTTGTGGAAAAGGGAGCATTGGACAAAATAGCTACACCTTCTGACGCCACATCATCTGACGCCACATCATCTGACGCCACCCCTTCTAACGCCACACCATCCAATACCGCAGCTTCCAATGCCACCGCCTCCAATGCAAAAAAAAGGACCGGCCTTTTGACTAAACTGAAGGCACTATTCGAAGTGCCAAGAACTCTGATTGAGCGAAGTATAAATAATAGATCTTTACTCATTGAAGATGAGGAAGTCATGGAACGCGTAAATTTTGAACCCTCCGAGGTAGAGCCGCATGTACCGGGCGATAAAGGAATTACAGACCATACATTTATTGTCTATGATCACCGGACTGAAGGTGAGATACATATCAACAAACGTGATCTTTATTTGCAGGCTGGGGAAAACAAAGATTATTATGCATATGGTGATTCGATGGGAGATGGTACCATGGAGGGCGCGGTATACGGCCTGTATGCCCTTAAAGATATTAATCACCCTGATGGCTGCACCGGTACCGTATACCAAAAAGATGATTTAGTTGCAGTGGCGTCGACAGACCGAAATGGTGATGCTTCCTTTATGGCTTTCACAGAAGCTCCGGGGATGATATGGAATTATAAATCTGGGAAGATTGAAAAAAGGCCGGAAGCATTCCCGGGGCCTCAGAACCTCTATCGGAACCGAGCAGATGCGGATAAGGTCAAAGATATTGAAAATTATGTTGGTTTTGATTCAAAAGGCAATTCTATACATCTGACAGATTCCGTGGAAGGTGATGGATTGGGATACTGGAAATTCTCTTCCAATCAGTCCGGTATTGAAGGCTTGAAAGGAAGCTATGCTGCATACCCGGTATCGGATAATGATAAGAATAATGGAAACTGCTGGATAGGGCGGCCTTTAATTGTGGAAGAGAATGGAACCACATACTATGTTAAGGAACTGGCCAGATCAGAAGGATATGAGCTCTCCGTCAATGGGAAAACAAATAGTATTACAAATGGCAGAGATAACTATGAAGGAGAGTATCAAGAGGCTGACGTTGCTATTGGAAAAATCACTCTCGATATGGTGGGAAATGGAAACTATTTTGATGTGACTGCTTATCAGGCGGATCATGATATTACGCTGCACGGGATTAAATTTCCGGAAGGAGCGGTGTTCGAACTATCCACCAGTGAGAAAGTGCCGGAAAAAATTACGGTACCTGTTTACAGGACTGTATTAAAACCGGTTATGGCGGCGGCAGGTACCTTTGTCTACCAGTCGGGCCAGAAAGTGGCTGCCGCCCGGGGAGATGTTGTAACCTTTCCTGAAGGGCAGAGTTACCTTGTTAATGCCGTGTCAGATCGGGAAGAAAAGACAATTGGTGTTAAACCGATGAATTATCATACTATGGGAACACCTGCAGTGACAGAATTCTTTTCAGGAGGATCTCCGAAAGACTTTCAAGCACTCTATAATATGGAACTCGACAACCTTGGATATAAAGAACCGGAGGCAGATGCTCCATGGGTGCGCGTAAAATTAAGCGGAACTACGGATACAGAATGGATCCTCTCTATTACGGAAGCTATGAAAGCGCATAGCCTGCAGTATTTTAACAGTCTGAGGATCTCTGATATGGAGCAGACAGGTGGAGAGCTCTATGCTATTATGCGTTATGAATGGAAGATTTACGATGACAGCCGGGATGATGCTGTTTATAATCCGGAGAAAGACTGTCTTTATGTAAAAAAAGACAGTGGCAATGGATATTTTGTTTATGTTCCATACGATGATCCGGCCTCCAATCCGGCAGTATTGTCCTATCGTATGAAGAATGGTTTTTTGGAGCGGGCGACATTAAAAGAGCAAAGTATTGATGGACTGAATGTGTCTTACCCGTCAAAACTCCCTGAATCATTTGCCATGGTGACCGACCGGACACCATCATACTGGATATATGCGCCAGGTGAGCAGCAGATCGATGACGCGGGAAATTTTAAATACTCCGAAGAGACTATCGTGGATTATGTGGAGCAGGAGGGCTTTAAGACGGTTGAAAAGAAGATCAGGCTTACTTCTACATATGATACAGCAAAAGAAATCTATGTGGTTACGCTTCCATCCGATGCTTTTAAAGAGACGGATACTGTCAGGCTTAAAGTATCTGATGACGGGAGTGGGAAGTATTCGATCAAGCAGGCGTACATCGACCAGAGCTTCTTTGCCTGCCAGCCCTTGCAGCGGGAGGCGGATTCCTATATTCAAAATGTAACACTTACACCGCCGGCCATCAATCAGCCGTGGCAGGATGGAAATACAAGAACAGAACCTGCCGATGTGATGGAACGTCCTATAATGCAGAAGATAAAGGTCGTGAAAGATATTCTTGTTGAAGAAGGAGCCAGGTATGAGGACAATACATTTGCTGATTCCGGCCATGAGGATTATTTTACACAGAACGGGGGTGGGACGAAGGATAACGTATTGCTCAGGCCTAATTTCCGTTTCAAAATCTATTTAAGATCCAATCTGGAGCAATTGTATCGAACGGAAGATGGAGAGATTGAATGGCTTGATCGAAACGGGAATACTGTTGATGTTGCTGCGTATCGGGCGGCATATCCGGAAAGAGTACAAAAAATCTATACGAAGGTACTGCATCGTACGGATTTACATTCCAGAAGATCCAATAGAGACGCAATCGCCAATCAGGAGCTTTATGGTTTTACGGATGGTTTGATCAATGAAAATCAGGAGACGGGATATACTGCAATACTGGAAACAATTCTGTCTCATGAAACGGATGCCAATGGAAATGAGAAGGAGACCAGAAGACTTAATTATGAGAAGTTTTTTGATGCGGTAAGGGTTGCAAATCAGGATAAGTGGGACAAAGCAAAACAGGAGCGTACTTCTTTTAAGCCCTTCGCATTCATCAGACGCTTTCTGTTTGGAACTGCCGGTTCAGAGTGTATTTATCCGGCAGAGCATAATAATACGGAAATCCAAAATAAAGCCAATACTTCTGTAATTGCAAAAGAAAACAGTGACCGATCTGATTCAGTTAGGCAGTTTGCTATTCAATGGTATCTGGACAGAGAAGTAGAAAAACTGGTGAGAGAAAACTTCACAGGTGAAACGGAAAGTGCAGCCGGCCATGAAGGCTATCAGGATGAGGTATATGATACTGCTCTGAAAGCGGCTGTAATAAAGGCCGAAAATTATTTAAAACCATTCTTTCATTATGACCTGGATGAGATTTATGCTATTGAGTGGGACAGTGAATCAGATGGAGGCAGGGATAAAGACAAAACAACCCTGAGTGCGGATAAGGAGGAGGCCGCTTTCGGATACTGTTATGGCATATCGGAATACCTTCCTTACGGAACCTATGTAACAGTGGAACAGCAGCCCATGGATAAGGAACTGGGAGATTTCCTCAACAAACATTATGCAATTGATGCGCCAAAGGAAATTGAGTTACCGGCTGTCTATGAAGACGAAAAAACAGGGGATGGCATAACTCCGGAAAGACTGAGCCGTTACTATAATTACAACACGAATCTGTCTGCGGCAGACCTGACAGCGAAATATTTTATCCGTTTTAATGAGGAGTGGCCGGGAGAAATTGATGAAAACGTAAAGGATTATGTAATTAAGGCTCATGGATATCTGGGGGATTATGAGATTTATAAGTATGGACTTGATCTCAATAAAATAGCAGGAACTGCATTGGGAGATCCTTACAAAACACCGCATTTTGAGATTACTCAGAGTGAATATGATCCGCTGAAAGATTACTATCATACAATTGTTTTTCCGGAAGAAGACGGAGGAAATCCGAACAGCCACTACCTGGCTGATGATGTTAATCATGGGGTAACTGCGCCTAATGGAACGGAATACGAACGTGACGGCATAGAACGGATCTACCGTTATGGTTCTGTTTCTGAAAATAAGCAGGCGTATGATACCGTTTCTTATTCTGGAGAGTATGAAGCGCAATACCAGGATCACGTATCTGCTATGGAAGGTATGCAGACGGCCTATGATGGTAAATATGCCTCCATGCTGGTACCATGGACCATAACAGAACCTGTAAGTGAAGAACATGATACCATACAGAACCCGGATGGTTCAGCCTCCGGGGTGGGATATGGATACCGGAAATTTCGAAATACCTTTTACAGAAGCCGCCTGCGCATAGAAAAATTGGATTCGGAGACTGGGGAAAATATTCTCCATGATGGGGCAGTTTTTACAGTGTATGGGGCAGAACGTGAAGATGGAGAGAAAACAGATGGTCGGGTAAAGTTTTATAAGACGGATACCCTGATAAAGGGGTCCAGAGAATTCTTAGAGGCGATGGGTGCGAAAGAGATTACAAAGGCGGCCAGAGCGCTTCCGGGAATCGGCGGCCTGTGGACTGGAATTGTGGAGGCGGGAACCCCTGTATGCAGAGAGTCGGAGCAGATTATCATGACGAATGCAAACGGGCGCAGAACAGGGGGATTTGAAGCGTATACGACGACGCGGGATGGTCTTCAGGCGGGGGAAGAGAACCCGTCAGAAAAATCCTGGCAGGATCAGAATACAGGCTATCTGATCACTCCCCAGCCATTGGGAGCGGGGACCTACGTTTTGTGTGAAATGAGGCCGCCGTCCGGCTATGTCAGAACGAAGCCGGTCGCCATAGAAATTTATTCCGATAAGATTTCCTACTATCTTAATGGAAACCAGGACGGCCGGGTTGCCGCGGCAGTCTATGAGGATGGTACCATACAGAGGCCGGAGGGGGCAAAAGATACTGCGCAGGTTTATGTGGGAAATACACCGATACGGCTTGAGATATCCAAGTTAAAGGACCGGGACAGGACCGTTACTTACCGTACCCGAACACGAGTTGACGGAAGTGAAACGGAGCTGAAGGCCAAATATGGTCAGGAGAATCTGGAGTTTGCTTATAAAGAGGGAAGCTATTTGAACTATGCCTGGTATAAGGGAACCGCAGAATACTTAGAGAGCCGTAAACTGGCAGGAGATGCGGTAGAACCAGTCTGTATAGATGGCATATTTGCTGGTTACGGCCTGATAACACGCCCATTGGACACTGCAGATGATACAAACCGCTACGTTTCGGGGGCGAAGATGGCTTTGTATGATGCGGTCGAGGTCAAATCAAATGGAGACAGCGGTGATTACGGCTACGACGGCGTAGAGGTGTTGCGGGACCGCAATAACAATGTGCAGAGTATAAAGCTTTTGGAAGGATATGCAGGAAACACCGTGGAGTTTGTCAATTTAGATAATATTGAAGGAAGCCTTAGTGGAAGTACCGGTCACGGTACCTGGACTTACCAAACTGTTGAGCGGAAGGATACGGATATTCTTTACTATTCATTGGGCGGCCTAAGGGTTACAGAACTGGGAAGAGACGGAAATGTGTATGGCTATGACCGTGATGGAAACCGTATTCAGGTGCGTAATCAGAAATCCGTTTATGCTATAAAAAATGGCCATCCTGTCTTTGAACTCACCGGTGGAGATTTGGAACATGCAGTCTATTCGTCCCTGGATAAATGTTTTAAGCTGCAGGAAGGGACTGAACTTTACCATGTGGATTCAGATGGAAACAGAGATGCAAAGATCGACCCTGCAACAGGAATGGCCTATACTATGGAGGTGGGGACGGACCAGAGGGGAAAGAAGTATGAACGGATTCTGGTCTGGCCAGTCAACGTATCCAAGACGGTAAATGGCGCTGTTATCGCACAGGAAAAAATAAAGACATACCGGATTGCGTCGATTCACGCAGATACAGAGGCGGAGTATACGATTGGAACTTACGATGGAACCATGCTTAAAAAGTCTGTAAATCCGGTAGTTGGAAGCCATGGCCTTCCGGATTATTATCAGAGATCAGACCAGGTATATAAAAAAGGAGAGCCTGTGTATGATATTGACCACGATTATGTGAGGTATCGGTACTATGATCTTTTGCCTGCGTTTAACCGGAACGCTTACCGGATTAATAACCAATGGGATTTACGAAATGTAGGCGAAAAGGAAGATCCGGCAGATGATAAGAAATTGTTTCATCGTCAGGGGGAAGCGTGGATCATGGAAAACACGTGGATGTCAGGAGATGAATATCCCAACGATCCGTTTAATGTCGATCTTACGACAGGGCGGGCAGATATGCTGAAACGCGTGATTCCGGGAACTTATATTATGGAGGAGGTGGAGCCTCCGGCTGGGTATGTAAAGGGATTTCCAGTTGGTATCACAGTGAAAGAAACAAAACAGGTGCAGAATGCGGAGCTGGAAGATGAAAAAATAAAGATCGAGATCGTGAAAACGGATGCTGCGGATCAGTACCGCATAGATGTAATCAGCGATTATCAGGGGATATTGAAGACAACGGAACCAAAGGGCGCTTACAGCTATGGTCAGATTTCAGGGGCCCATCTGGCTCTTTATAAGGCCCGGAGGAAGTATGCGACAGATACTGTCACTTATCCCTCTGGCTACTACCTGGAGAAAACAGAAAATACACCTGCAAAGTGGACTGTAGAAAACTCGGAAGATAATTCACCAGTCATAGTGACAGCAGACTGGATTACAGATGGAAAGCCGAAATATTTTGAAGGGATTCCGGCAGGTGACTATATTCTGGAAGAAATAGAAGCTTCCAGTGGTTATGTCCGTCATTCCATGGCGTTGGAGATCAAGAAAACAGGAGAAGTTCAGACATTCCATATGAAAGACGACCATACCAAGCTTGAAGTCTTTAAATACTGCATGGATGGGAATGGAAATATGATACCGCTGCCAATGGAATATTCCGCAGGTCTGGCACTCTACAGAGCCGAGACGGATGAAGATGGAAATATTAAGATGAATGGAGGAGAGCCGCAATATGTAAAAGACCAGCTAATAGATGAATGGATGACGGACGATCTCAAAGCTTATACAGAAGACTATGAGATAAGTCCTAAATGGCTGGACCGCATGAAGGCCTTTTTCGGAATTGCAGTGAATCAATCCAGTTTTATACTGGATTTTGAAAATACATACCGGAAGTTGGGAGATAATTTTGTATGGCTGACATGGCATACAAAAGCAGGTGAAAAATCCGCAGAGAGAATTTCTTCCATAAAGATGGACGTCACAGACAGCGCGGTACAGTTGTGGAGAACGGATGACGGTAAGATGATCAGAATCACCATATATCGAAACGTCCATAACGGCTCTCTGGATGAAGACGGACAGCTTCCCCTGAATTTCGAATATCAGTTCAACTACCGGGAGCTGGCAGCAGGGCTGAAGAGCTACGATACACTGGAAGGGGTTCACAGAATTGATTATCTGCCGTTTACGGATATAAAAGATGGCCGAAAAGTGGGTAATTACGTTCTGATTGAGGCTGAGGTCCCAGAAGGCTTTGAACGTACAAAGCCCAAGGCTGTTGTACTGGAGGAGAATGGGAGTGTACAGCGATTCAGCCTGGAGAATGTGGAAAAGTATGTATCCATATTGAAAGTGATTTCTGACGGAACCAATGAATATGCCGTGGAAGGGGTAAAAATGGCCCTCTATCGGCCAGGAACAGATGGAAGCTTTATTCATGATGAGAGAAATCTGATAGAACGTTGGATTTCGGGTGCCGATGGAAGATTTACAGAAGAAGAGTGGTTTTTGGGAAATATTCCGGAAGGCTTTCGGGTCGGAGATATAAGACCCCATCAAATCAGTAAGATACCAGATGGTACTTACTATATTGTTGAGGAGGAGGTTCCGCCATATATGGCAAAACGGGAACCGGTAAAAATTGAGATTGGCGGTGATACGGCTACGATAATCCGTGTGGTGAATCAACCGGCTCAGGGACGCCTGGAACTGCTTAAGAAGGCAGCTGATACGGGAGAACTGCTGGAAAATGCCAGATTCCTGATCACGAACAGAGACACAAAGGAGGAATGGTATATTACGACCGGTCATAATGGACGTGCAGAGCTTAAAAATCTGGCAGTAGGCGAAGTTCGGGCAGATGGAACAATAAATCCCTATACTTATACAATCGCTGTCTCTTATACACATCTC
>ENA-OWYR01000318-OWYR01000318.1-human-gut-metagenome-genome-assembly--contig:-NODE-318-length-21238-cov-25.1176_pt1 | contig 21238 bp, 18 predicted proteins | sample MGYA00249753_ERZ652092 | MGnify/ENA primary metagenome ERZ652092 (study PRJEB26925, sample SAMN05827204) | human gut metagenome | biome: ENVO:2100002; feature: ENVO:00000062; material: ENVO:00002003... | reverse complement strand
CTGCCGTATTTTGTAATTACGCTCATAATCAAGTGCTTCCCTCTTTGTTGCAAATCCTCTCTTCTTTATCTGTTTATTTTCCCCAGTCCAGTCCTTACAATAGAATTTGACAAACCAGGTGCCTGTCTTACTGTCTTTATAAGCTGGCATATTCATCATCTCCTTCTTTCCATATGCAGAAGCAGATGCCTAAGCCGTATCGCTCCTGCACCTGCCTCCGCATTAATCTTCTTACCTGTTGCTTATCCTGCATCACTCATACCATAAATGCGTTCTTCAAAATATTTTCTGCTTACTTTTCCACGGATAACAATGTAACCCTTCTTTTCAAGTTCACTGTTGATCTGTCTCATAAGCTTGTATGCTGCTGATCTTGAAATCCCAAGAATCTGCATCACATCTCCTACTTCTAAAAACTTTTCGTTCATGCCCTTTCACCACCTTTCCATTAAAATTTGTTTTGGCGTTTCTCCATACCAGTTCTGCTGATGTCACAACCAGCCTCCTTACCTGAGATAATCTCCTGTAATACCGCCCGCTCCTGCTCGAGGTACTCGGTCCGCTTGGGGGAGTGTCTACATTCGCTCGATTCCTATGAATGTCTTGGCAAATGCCTGTTAGATTTCTGGTACCGCTCATTTAGTTATTTTTCAATACCATATCGTATAGATAATTGAATTGATATTATTCTATACCGTATAGTATTGAATTGTCAAGAAGTTTTTCTAATGTTCTCGTATAGAAAAACTTCCATTTTCATTTTTTCCGTGTTATACTGTCTTTAACAGTCCATCAGGGACAGATAAACGGAGGTGACTACACTATGACAATTGGTGAAAGAATAAAGAAAATACGGGTATTCCGTAAAATGACAATGGATGAACTGGGCGGTGCACTTGGATTTGAGGGCAAAAATATGTCGGTCCGCATATCCCAGTATGAAACCGGTGCACGCATTCCCGGTGAAGATATGATTCTAAAGCTTGCTGATGCATTGCACTGCAATTACAAGGCAATCTCTGATTACAGCCTTGGTGCTGCTGAAGATATCATTGAAACACTTTTCTGGCTTGAAGAAAGTGCCACATCTCTCCCGGCACGTGGAAAAGGTACAAGATTCCCAGAGTACACAGCTCCCGGCAACCTGATTCATCTGACTGCAATGACACCTGCAAAATCTTCCGAGGCTGCCAGACCAACTTACAACGAAGATGATTATGACAGTACAGGCTCACCTGTTGCATTAACTTTTGAATATGGATTGGTAAATGATTTCCTTTCGGAATGGTGTGAAATGAAAACGAAATTAAATAGTGGAGAGATTTCTCCTAATGAATATTTTGAGTGGAAAATAACATGGCCTCAGGCGTAAATGAAACTATTCACGCACAGCTCACTTTAGTACCATTTTAGTACCACAAGGCAAAAAACAAGCTCGCAAATACCCATTTTACTAGGCTTTGCGAGCTTTTGAAAATTATTCAAACTCAATAGTTCCTGGTGGCTTACTGGTCAAATCATAGAATACTCTATTGACTCCCTTTACCTCATTTATAATTCTGCTCATCACTGTCTGAAGTACCTCAAACGGTATCTCGGCTGCTTCGGCTGTCATGAAGTCCACGGTGCGGACTGCACGGACTGCAACGGCATAATCATATGTTCTCTCATCACCCATGACACCTACTGAACGCATATTGGTAAGGGCTGCAAAGTACTGGTTTGGCATCCATGATGGTTCCTCGCCGTGGGCCTCTTTGTACTCTTTTGCTGCCTTTTCCACTTCGCTTCTGTAAATCCAGTCTGCATCCTGGACAATGCGTACCTTTTCGGCTGTGACTTCGCCGATGATACGGATTCCAAGGCCTGGGCCTGGGAATGGCTGACGGAATACGAGATAGTCAGGTAATCCAAGCTCCAGTCCGACCTTGCGTACCTCGTCCTTGAAGAGATTTCTGAGTGGCTCCACGATATCCTTGAAATCGACATGCTCCGGGAGACCTCCCACGTTGTGGTGTGATTTGATGACTGCAGATTCTCCGCCGAGTCCACTCTCCACTACGTCCGGATAGATGGTTCCCTGCGCAAGGAAGTCAACCTTTCCGATTTTCTTAGCTTCTTCCTCGAATACACGGATAAATTCCTCACCGATGATTTTACGCTTGCGCTCAGGCTCTGTGACGCCTGCAAGCTTGCTGTAGTAGCGCTCCTGTGCGTTGACGCGGACAAAGTTGATGTCAAACGAACCGCCTTTGCCGAATACGCCCTCTACCTCATCGCCCTCGTTCTTGCGGAGAAGTCCGTGGTCTACGAATACGCAGGTGAGCTGCTTGCCGATTGCCTTGGCAAGGAGTGCTGCGAGCACTGATGAGTCTACTCCACCCGAAAGTGCAAGGAGCACTTTGCCGTCACCGACCTGCTCTCTGATTTCGTCGATTGTGTTTTTGACAAATGAATCCATCTTCCATGTGCCTGCACATCCACATACGCCACGGACGAAATTGTAAATCATCTGTGTTCCGTTCTTGGTGTGAAGTACCTCCGGATGGAACTGTACTGCATATAATTTCTTCTCAACATTCTGTGTTGCGGCTATTGGACAGTCTGCAGTGTGCGCAACTACCTCAAAGCCCGGTGCAGCCTCTGCAATTCTGTCGAAATGGCTCATCCAGCATACTGATTCTGATGGCAGATCCTTGAACATCACGCCGTTTGCAGAATATGTGATTTCTGTCTTTCCATACTCTCCAACCTCCGGTGTGATTACCTTTCCGCCTAATTTATGCATCATAAGCTGTGCACCGTAGCAGATGCCAAGCACCGGTATTCCCAGCTCAAACAGCTCTTTCCGGTATGATGGTGAATCCTCTTCATAACAGCTGTTTGGACCTCCTGTAAGGATGATACCCTTTGGATTCATTTCTTTGATTTTCTCAATGTCTATTTTGTATGAGTAAATCTCACAGTACACGTTGCACTCGCGGACACGGCGCGCAACAAGCTGATTGTACTGACCACCAAAGTCTATGACTATGACCTTTTCCTGATCCATGTTTTCCTCCTAATTGTTTATTCGCTATGCTGCTGTTTTACAATCTTTGAAACGTCACGTAATTGCTGTTTGCCACACTGTGGTGTAAACAATAACAAAAACATAACATATGTTATCTGCTGCCATCTCATTGATTACGTAAAAGCAACATGTATTCTTATGTCATTATAGATTACGGAGTGCTTATCTGCAAGCGATTTTGTTAAATTTCTGTTTTGATTTTATGTGCAATTACGTTATAATGAGTTATAAACACTTTTATAGGCTGGGAGGTTTCATCATGAGTTTTAAAATAATCACTATAAGCCGAGAGTTTGGCAGTGGCGGTCGCTTTATCGGCGAGCAGATTGCTCAAAAATGCGGCATTGAGTTTTACGATAAAAAAATAATTGAGCATGTGGCAAAGGAGCTCGGTATCTCTGAGCAGATTGTCGCAAACCAGGGCGAATATGCACCTGCCGGAAGTATTTTTTCATATGCATTTGTGGGGCGCGACATCACAGGAGTTTCTCTTTCAGACCAGATTTTCAATATCCAGCAGAAGCTCATCAAGGATATTGCGCAAAAAGAGCCATGCGTTATTGTGGGACGTTGCGCAGACTACATTCTTTCTGACAGGGATGATGTGCTGAATGTTTTTATAGAGGGAAATAAGCCTGAGAAGGCTGCAAGAATAAAAAAGCTCTACCATAAGAGCGATGACGAGGTCAAAAAGCTGCTAAAGGATGTCGATAAAAAGCGCTCGGTAAATTACCGATACTTCACCGACAAGGAGTGGGGCAACAGGAAAAATTATGACCTGGTGCTAAACAGCTCTGTGCTTGGATACGATAAATGTATTGAGCTCATCGCATCCGCATACGCTTAATTCACTTAAGATACATCTTTCCAGCGGTTAAGAAACCGTTTTCTTATTTTACGAAAAACGTAAATAGAATTACAACCTGTGTGTAATATTAAAAATACTCCCGCATAAACTGTAACAACAGAATATGCAGGAGTATTTTTTGAAATCATATATTGAGACAAGGGCGGTGGAAATCGCCAACTACATAGTTGAAAACAATGCCACGGTGCGTCAGGCTGCAAAGCAGTTTGGCATCAGCAAATCCACTGTGCACAAGGATATCACGGATGCTGACAGGCTGCTTCGCATAGACCCGGAGCTTGCCGCAAAAGCGCGTCACATTCTCGATATCAACAAGTCCGAGCGCCATATCCGCGGCGGACTTGCCACCAGAGAGAAGTATCTGCATCTGCCTCATGTGCATGCCGGCTGAGTGCATGGATGCTTCTATCCCTGCATTAGCAGGTGCGCCGTTTTCCGTACATCTGAGGCTTTTCGTTAATTCAAGACCTGTGTCACATGACTTGTGAGCACACCGTACAGCCACTTGCCCTCATCACTTAGATCCTCATAGGTAAAGCCGCTTGTCTTATCGCAGGCAGGTGTTAGAAGCGCTGATTTTTCGTCCTTATTGGACAGATTCCAGCACACATAGCTGATGCCGTAGCTGTCAAGCAGGCTGATCCAGCTGTTTGCGGAATCTATGTCCACCTGACCGTTTCCGTCGTCGCTGCAGATGCCAAACTCTGATACAAATATCGGCAGTCCGGCGTCTGCCGCCGATTTTAGCTTGTTTTGCAAGTCCTCCTTGTGGGTTGCGGCATAGAAATGCAGTGTATACATGATATTATCATAGCCTGTGACAGGGTCCTTGACTGCCTCATCCACATCCTGGCTCCAGTTAGGTGTGCCTATCAGTATGACTGCATCCTTGTCGTAGCTTCTGATTGACGGAATGACCTCGCTGGCGTAAAACTTCACATCTCCCCAGGTCGCACCGTTGCACGGCTCATTACAAATCTCGTAAATCACGTTGTTGTATGAGGCATACTGCTGTGCCTTTTTGGCAAAAAAAGCCTTTGCCACATCACTGTAGCGGTTTGGATTGCCATCGTTTAGCACATGCCAGTCGATGATGACATACATGTCGTTGTTGAACGCGTACTGCACTCCGTTTTGCACAAGTGTCTCAAGCTGCTGCCTGTCACCGTCTGTGCAGTAGCCACCGCTTTCGTAAGTGTACATGGCGAGCCTCACCACGTTTGCTCCAAAGCTTTTCAGCGTGGCAAAGCAATCATTGGTCACATACTGTGGATACCACGCAAGACCGTGTGTGCTGACTCCGCGAAGCTGCACCTCGTTGTTATTTTAATCAACGAGCTTGCTGCCCTCCACATGCAGCTTACCGTTTACTGACGGACAGGCAAGAACTGAGCTCTCCTGTCCGTTTTCTGTGGTGAGCTGCTCTGTATCAGCCACATTCTGATTTTCTGTACTGCTTTGCGTACTGTCCTCAGTATTATTTTCTGCAGAATTCACCGACTCAGTGGCTTTCTCATCTGTCTGCGATTCTGTCTCCTTGTTGCCCTTGTTACCACATCCTGTAAAAATCCCAAGCACCAGCACTGCAGCCAATACCAATGCTATATATTTCTTCATATTGTTATACTGTCTGACTGATTACTGAATAGATGTAACCTTGTAGTCCTCAGCCTCTACAGTCTCCTTTAATTTCTCATCAGAAATGTCAGAGCTTAATGTCACTACTGCAGTTCCGCTCTCATGGCTTACTGCTGCCTCACTAACTGCATCAAGCGCCTCGAGTGCCTTCTTTACTCTTGCCTCGCAGTGGCCGCACATCATTCCTTCGATATTCATTGTCTTTGTCATTGATTTTTCCTCACTTTCACTTGGTTTATTTGTTTTGTTTTTTCTATCTGGTGTTGCTTTTCTGTCATGCTTAGGATCATACACCCTGCACAGATTCAGCCGCAGGGCATTGGTAACAACGCAGAAGCTCGACAGGCTCATCGCCGCCGCTCCAAACATCGGATTGAGCTTCCATCCTAATAAAGGATACCACAAACCGGCCGCAAGTGGAATACCTATTACATTATAGAAAAATGCCCAGAACAGATTTTCGTGTATATTTGTCAATGTAGCACGGCTTAACCGCACTGCTGCCGGTACATCTATCAGGCGGCTCTTCATCAGGACAACATCCGCTGCATCTATTGCCACATCACTTCCCGCGCCGATTGCAATTCCCATATCCGCACGTGTGAGCGCCGGTGCATCATTGATTCCGTCACCAACCATGGCTACCCTGCCCTGTTTTTTTAGCTTCCTTATGACAGCCTCCTTACCATCCGGAAGCACACCTGCGATGACTTCGTCCACTCCCGCCTGCTTTCCAATGGCATTGGCAGTCTGCTCGTTGTCACCGGTGAGCATAACAACTCTGATACCCATATTTTTAAGCTGTCTGACAGCTTCCGGACTGTCCTCCTTTATTGTATCTGCAACGGCTATGATACCGCAAAGCCTGTCATCTGCGGCAAAAAACAGAGGAGTTTTTCCTTCCTTTGAAAATTCGACAGCTTTCGCACGCATATCATCTGACACTTTCACAAATTTGCTGACAAAAGAAAGATTTCCTGCTTTTATCATTTTGCCTGCAAGTATTGCAGTCAGACCATTTCCTACAACAGCGCTAAAATCCGTCACCTCTGCAACAGCGATTTCATCCGTTTTAGCGCGCTCCATAATGGCTTTTGCAAGCGGATGCTCGCTCTTGGCCTCGACTGATGCGGCTATTGCAAGAAGCTTCCTTGACCACAGTGCTTTATCTGTTGATGAGTACGGGTTTAAATCGTCTGCCTTACGCTGACACTCACCGGCATGCTTGCCGATTTCCTCAAAAAATGTCTCATCCGGCACGATATCCGTCACCTTCGGCTCACCGCTTGTTATGGTGCCTGTCTTATCAAGAGCCACAATCTGTGTGCGGCCTGTTGCCTCAAGGCTTGCCGCTGTCTTGAAGAGTATACCGCTCTTTGCGCCCTTTCCATTTCCTACCATTATCGCAACAGGAGTTGCCAGTCCAAGTGCACACGGACAGCTTATCACGAGCACCGAAATGCCTCTGGCAAGCGCAAAGCCCACAGTCTCACCGGCTATAAGCCATGCTATTATTGTAATGATTGCAATTGTAATAACCGCCGGCACAAATACACCCGATACCCTGTCAGCAATTTTTGCAATAGGTGCCTTTGTCGCTGCGGCATCAGACACCATCTGTATAATCTGTGAGAGTGTGGTGTCTTCGCCTACTCTCGTTGCGCGGCATTTTATAAAGCCTGACTGATTCACTGTGGCAGCGCTTACTGCATCTTTCGGCTGCTTATCCACAGGGATGCTCTCTCCTGTGAGTGCCGATTCGTTGACAGCGGTTGTTCCATCTATTATTTCGCCGTCCACAGGGATATTTTCCCCCGGTCTGACCACGAAAATATCGCCCTTTTTCACTGCATCCACAGAAATTTCCTGCTCCACGCCATCCCTTACAACAGTTGCTGTCTTTGGGGCAAGCTGCATCAGGCTCTTTAAAGCGTCTGTTGTTTTGCCCTTTGAGTGCGCTTCAAGCATTTTTCCGACAGTAATCAGTGCCAAAATCATGGCTGCGGATTCAAAATAAAACTCATGCATATATGACATGACCGCATCCATATCGCCATTCACCTGCGCAGCTGTCATGGCAAAAAGTGCATACACGCTGTATCCAAACGATGCCGCAGAGCCAAGCGCAACAAGCGTATCCATGTTGGGAGCGCCGTGAATCAAGCCCTTAAAACCACTGATAAAAAACTTCTGGTTTATGACCATTACCGCCACTGTAAGCAGAAGTTGCAAAAGTCCCATAGCCACATGGTTTCCATTGAAAAACTCAGGCAACGGCCAGCCCCACATCATATGTCCCATGGAAAAATACATGAGAACAACTAAGAATATGAGCGATGCTATAAGCCTGTTGCGCAGCTTCGGTGTCTCCCTGTCTACAAGCGCATCCTGTGCTGCCTTTAGCTGCTCTAAGCTGTTATTCGTTTTGTCATTTTCTGATTCTGTTGCTGTGCCTTTGGGACTCGCTCCATAGCCCGCCTGCTCTACTGCCTCCACTATCTGCGCATCTGTCGCGCTTCCCTCGACTCCCATCGAGTTGGTCAAAAGGCTGACAGAACAGCTCGTCACACCATCAACCTTAGAGACCGCCTTTTCCACTCTGGCAGAACATGCCGCACAGCTCATTCCTGTAACTGTATATTGCTTCATACTGTCTGTATTTCCTTCTTTCTACTATTCGAATCTAACTATTCAGAAGCCTTTTCTAAAATCTCTCAATTCCTGTCACCTTGAAATCCAGTCTTTCGATGGCAAATGTGATTTCCTCATCGCTTAGCTCTCTGGTTGCCTCAACATGTGCCACGCCATGCTTTAAATCCACATCTGCCGATACTCCGCTCATCTTCTGAAGTGAGCGTGTGACTGAGTTCTTGCAGTTCATGCAGTGCATTCCGTCTATGTGCACATCTGCTCTCGTGACTATCTCGCCTGTAAGCTGTACTGTGGCTTCCTCGTCCTCCTTCATGGCTCCACCGCCACAGCAGGCGCCCTCGCCCTTTGAATGCCTAATAGTCTCCTTTAAGCCCACAATCACCAGTGCGGCAATTATTGCTATTATTAATATTGTGATTATTGTACTCATTTTTATACCTGCCTTCTTATAATACTACTTCATAAGCTTCTGCAGCGTGTTCAAAAGCTCATCTATTGTCTCATCCTTGCCGGCTCTTATGTCATCTGCCACACACGTCTTTATATGATTGGCCAAAAGGACTTTATTGAAGCTGTTGAGCGCAGCATTTGCGGCCGCCACCTGTGTGATGATGTCAGGGCAGTAGCAATCCTCATCCAGCATACGCTTGATTCCACGGATCTGCCCCTCTATACGGCTAAGTCTGTTGATGAGATCCTTATATTCCTTTTCTGACCGCTCTTTTTTGCGGTTGCAGCAACAGCATTTGGTTTCTTTTTCTGCCATGTGTACCTCCATTTGTTCTTTGTTCCGCATTATGCATTTGTTACACGCGTCTAACCATACCCCTTACGGGTATCTGTCTTCAAGAGCATTATATACCCCGGTGGGGTATATTGCAAGGGCAGATTTCCTTATTGAGAAATTTTCATGTTATACTATACTTTTATAATAAAAGCATGCAGTAGCTGCTGCTCATAAATAGCTCTGCCTCATATGAATATATACAACGAAAAAGCCGGTACATCATGCTTCCATGAATGTACCGGCTTTAAATACTTAGCAGTCCGTACGGGAATCGAACCCGTGTTTCCGCCGTGAGAGGGCGGCGTCTTAACCGCTTGACCAACGAACCGTTTATTATAATATCATGGTCAAACGAATAATGCAAGTACTTTTTTAAATTTTTTTAAAAATTTTTTCCGATCTCTTTACCTTGAACATTATCCCTTTAAATGTTTCTGGCTTTAATTCCATTTTCGTCCCTATGTATGCTCTGTGATAATCTATTATATTCCGGCTCCTTATCTCAAAGCACGCGTTCTTATCCTCATATTTTATTTATACGTTTTCCTCTTGAATAAGATTATACACCTCTTTGGTCACACAACGGTCACACGGAGCCCTTTTCCACAGATTTTGTAAAAAGTATACATTAAAAATGCCGAAAGCTGTACAGTTTTAGATAATTTTCGGAATTTGTGCATTTTTTATTCGTTATAATCAACTATTATTTATTATATTTTTTGTATATCTTTTCAAACGCAGGCATGGAGCGCTTTATCATTTCCCTATCCACACAGTATGATATTCTCACCCAGCCCGGACAGCCGAAGCCGTCTGCTGCTACTATGAGCACATCCTCCTCCTTTGCCTTCTCGCAGAATGCATTGCTGTCATCCTCGAGTGCCTTTACAAACATATAAAAGGCTCCGTCCGGCTTGAAGCAGTGATAGCCTATCCTTGTGAGTCCCTCGTACAGAAGGTCTCTGTTTTCTTTGTAGGCATTGATATCACCGGTTGCCCCCTGGCATTTTACTATCATCTTCTGGAACAGGCTTGGTGCACACACGTAACCGAGTGCTCTTCCAGCACCACAGACTGCTGCATACAGCTCTGCCTTATCGTACACCTCATCAGGCACGAGGACGTATCCTATTCTCTCTCCCGGCAGTGAAAGTGACTTGCTGTATGAGTAGCATACCAGCGTGTTGTCGTAATATTTGGTCACAAACGGTACCTTGATTCCGTCGTAGACTATCTCTCTGTACGGCTCATCTGCGATAATGAATATCGGTCTTCCTATCTCATTAGACTTTTTCTCAAGGAGGTCTGAGAGCTTTTTGATGGTCTCCTCAGAATAGACTGTGCCGGATGGGTTGTTTGGTGAATTGATTATGACACCTCTGGTGTGCGCATTGATTCTCTCCTCAAGAGCCTCAAAATCTATCTGAAAATGCTCTGTGTCTGCAGGCACCTCTACAAGCCTTGCTCCTGCTGCATTCACAAATACCTTGTACTCCGGGAAATATGGCGCTATGGTAATAAACTCATCATATGCGTCACTTGTCAAAGCACGAAAGCAGATTGACAGCGATGCCGCTGCTCCCATTGTCATGTAAAGGTTGTCCGCATTAAAATGTGTGCCATGTATGTTGTTCAAAAATTCAGCTATCGCCGCTCTCGTTTCCACGTCTCCCTGTGCTGAGGTGTAGCCGTGCAGCGCAACAGAATCATAATCTGTCACAAGCTCCTTTATTGTGTCGTTTACTATCTGCGGAGCCGGTATGCTCGGGTTTCCTATTGAGAAATCATACACATTTTCCTTACCTACAATTGCTGCTCTTTTTTTACCATACTCGAAAAGCTCCCTGATTGCTGAGCGCACGCTTCCGAGCTGGTACATGCTTTCGTTTACTACCATTTTCTTGTCTCCTTATCTCTGATGCTCTTGCATGTTTACTATTATAATATCTCTGCTTATGACATACAAATGTCTTTATAAACATCTCTTTATACACATATTGTTACCATTTATGACCGTTTATCCTGATATGAATGCCTCCATCCCGGCACGCTTCGTCATCTCAATATGCTCCTTAAGCTCGCGTGCTGACATTCGCAGTGCCCCTAGGCTCATGACCGTCTGCTGCTCCAGTCCGTCAGAGGTTGCCACTGTTACCTTGTACCTGTCACGTATGCCAAACACAGTCTTTTCGATAAATGCATCGGCTGTCTCGTCCTGCTTTGTATACACAACCTCTATGTTGTGGAAGGTCTCTCTCTTTCCGGCATTGCCCTTCACCTTGTACGCATCAAACACCAGCAGCAGATGACAGCCCTTATAGCCCTGGTAATCCGATAAAACATCCTTCAGCGCATCTCTCGCCGAATCAATGTTTATGCGTGAAAGCTCCTTTAAATCCTCCCATGCAAATATTATATTATATCCGTCAACTATCAGGTACTCTTCCCCCGGGGATTTCTTCGGATAAATCGGATTGCCGTGCTTATCATGCTTTACGGTGCGCGGTTTACCACTTAGGCCTTCATACTCATTTTTCTTTTTGCCTGACCATTTGCGCCTCTGATCCTCTGCGATATCGTTTTTGCCCATGCCAAACTCCCTGGCATAAACATCTGCAAGCTGCGCATCAAGCTCCACTGATGACATACCTGAAACAGCTTTCTCAAAGCTCATCCTGCGGCGGTTTCCGGCAAGAGCCTGCGCATCCTCCGCTGAAAATGCATTCTGCGTGCGGGCACTCGCTGCAAGTGCCTCCTCAGACTCATCTCCGTGGTAGACATACGGCAGGTGCATATGCTCCGGGACCTCATCCCACGGCACAACGTAGCCTGAGCCGTGCGCACAAAATACCGAGCCTGTCGGATTGCGGAAATCCTCCTCGCTGTCATAGTGCATCTGCGCAATCACCTCCGCAGGATTGTGACACTCATCATAACCCCACAGCTCCAGTGTCAGGTGCCCGAGCCCCTTTGTATACGCATGCACCAGACTCACATAATCCTGCATTGTCGCAACCGGTGCCTTACCGGTAATTGTTGCCATCTCCCTCGCAGCGGTTGTGGCAAACTGCGGGCTCCCGGCTCTTGCAAATCTCTGCTCCAGATCTGTCATTGCACGGCCGACATACTCCATCGGCACCTGTAGGATAAAGCTGTAGTATGGCTCCAGCAGCACGCTCTCTGTGGATTTAAGTCCCTGGCGGATTGCTCTGTATGTAGCCTGACGGAAATCGCCTCCCTCCGTGTGCTTTACATGTGCTCTTCCTGTAAGAATAGTGACCTTCACATCGGTAAGCGCTGAGCCTGTGAGCACCCCCCTGTGCTCCTTTTCCTCAACGTGTGTGGCTATGAGGCGCTGCCAGTTTTTGTCGAGCACATCCTCACTGCAGGTGGATGTAACCGTGATTCCGCTGCCACGCTCCGCCGGCGACAAAAGCAGATGCACCTCTGCATAATGGCGCAACGGCTCGAAATGTCCTACTCCCTCGACAGCCCTTGCTATCGTTTCCTTATATACAATGCTGCCCGGTCCAAACGTGACAACAACACCAAACCTGTCCTTTATGAGACGCACAAGCACCTCCATCTGCACCTGTCCCATAAGCTGCACATGGATTTCCTTAAACTCCTCCACCCACACTATGTAAAGCTGTGGGTCTTCCTCCTCAAGCTGCTTTAGCTTTTCCATAAATGCCGCCGGATTTACATCATCCGGCAGAATCATCCTATAGTTTAGTACCGGTTCAAGGATTGGCATATTGGACTGCTGCTCAACCCCGAGCCCCTGCCCCGGAAATGTCGAGCTAAGACCTGTGACAGCAACTATCTCTCCCGCCTCTGCCACATCAGCTATCTCATATTTTTCACCGGAATACTTTCTTATCTGGTCGATTTTCTCAATCAGAAGGCCTTTCGCCTCGTCACCGCCATGCGCTTTGTACTCTATTTTGTCCCTGACTCTAAGACAGCCTCCGGTAACCTTTAAAAATGTCAGCCTGCTGCCTCTGTCATCCCTGCCTATCTTGTATACGCGGGCAGAAAAATCGTCAGGATAATTTCTTTTACACATAAACCTCGAAAGTCCCTGAATCAGCGTATCCACTCTGTCGAGCTTAAGTGCCGAGCCGTAAAAGCAGGGGAACACCTCCCTTTGAGCCACAGCCTGCGCAATATGTACATCTGTAAGCTCTCCCGATTCCATAAATTCATCTAAAAGAGGCTCACTGCACATGGCAAGCTCATCAAATAAATCCTGTGAAGAAAAGTCCACGCAGCCATCGCTCAGCTCGCTCCTTAGCTCTGCCTGCACTTTCTCCGCATCCGTGCCCTGCATATCCATCTTGTTTACAAAAATAAATGTCGGCACATTATAGTGCTTTAAAAGTCTCCACAGTGTGCGCGTGTGCCCCTGCACTCCATCAGTTGCGCTGATTACAAGTATTGCATAGTCGAGCACCTGAAGGGTACGCTCCATCTCTGCCGAAAAATCCACATGCCCCGGTGTATCAAGCATGACTACATGCCATGTACGTGCTGTATCTGCCGTACGTGCTACATCTGCTGTACGTGCTGTATCTGCCGCATTTGTGCCACGCGAAATATCAAGCCTTGCCTGCTTTGAAAAAATGGTTATTCCACGCTCACGCTCCTGCGCATCGTTGTCCAAATATGCGTCCTGATGGTCCACGCGCCCGAGTGAGCGAATCTGCCCGGTGCTGTAAAGCATGGCCTCAGACAGGGTTGTCTTTCCCGCATCTACATGTGCGAGAATGCCTATTGTAATGTGATTGTTTGTCATTTTCTGCTCCATTTATGCCTCAATCCAAGAACAGAGACACCTGTGGATGTCTCTGTGTCAGCCTTTATATCATAATCCGTTGATTTCCTAAATTATAGCATTTTGTGGTTGGTCTGTCATCTTTTTTCTTGATTGACAGCGGGACATAAAAGGCGCCGCTCAATTGACAAATATTTATTCCATACATATAATGTGATTACGAAAATTTTTGAATGGTATGAAAATAATGCGAGGATAATATGAACAAAAAAGAAGTATTGGAACTAAAACGAAGATTAAAAAAAGACCAGGCAACCTTCAGTCGTCTGGTCGGCTGCTACGTGGACTGCAACCATGAAAAGGTCTGCAAATTCGGTGGCAAATTTCTCACTCTGGAGGAGGATGAATACTACAAATATCTGGAGATTTCAAACAAGGTGCTTTCCGGCACTCTCGGAAACAACCTGCTCAATCTGCAGTTTCCGCTTGAGGAGGAAGAGGTCGGAGGCCGCCAGCAGATTCTCATGGCGCTTCGCGACAGCGATCTTAATGATGAGACTCTGCTCGATACATACTATGATCTGGTCATCGACACCTACGATGAGGCCGGGAACTACTTGATTCTTTTGTATCTCGACAGCTACGATGTCATGACACGTACAAAGGACAACATCAACGTGGATGAGTCCGAGGAGGTGTACAAATACATGCTCTGCGCTATCTGCCCTGTCACACTTTCAAAGCCGGGTCTTGGCTATCTGGAAAAGGAGCAGCGTATCGGAGCCCGCATAAGGGACTGGGTAGTCGGCGCTCCTGAGACAGGTTTTTTATTCCCTGCTTTCAATGATAGGAGCACTGACATACACTCCACTCTTTTCTATACGAAAAATACCAAGGAGCCTCACTCTGAGTTTATGACAAACGGCCTTGGCTGCGGTGTGGAGCGCACAGCTACTGAGCAGAAGATGGCTTTTCATTCAATCGTCAGAAACGTGCTAGGTGCTGAGGACGAGAGCACGGATGACAAGCTGCTTGATATCCAGCAGAATCTGTCAGAGATGGCCGATGACTACGCTGAGACTCACGATGATGACGATGATCCGTTCATTCTCGACAGCGAGGCTATGAACAAGGTGCTGAGTGACTGCCATGTCTCTGAGGAAAAGATTTCACGCATTGAAAAATCCGTCAATGAGGCCTTCGGTGACAAGCCGCCTATCGCAGCCAATGTCATTGATTCAAAGGCTCTTGCAGCTAATGAAATCCGCGTGGAAAAGCTTGCTCTTGAGAGCCAGGTCGGCGATTTAACTCTAGAGCTCAATGAAAAAAATGCACAGCTTGAAGAGAAGGATTCTGTTATCCAGGAGAAAAATAATCAGATTGAAGAGCGCACTTCACAGCTTCTTGAGAAGCAGGAAGAGATTGATAATTACACTGCCCAAATTAAGACCTATGATGTGGTGCTTCATGTAAAGCCGGAGAAGGCTTCACAGATTCATGCACAGGTCATCAATGGGGAGAAGTGTCTCGTCATTCCTATGAGGGATAATGAGAATGCGACCATAAATGGGGTGAATACAAATCTGTAGGGACGCATCATAGTGCATCGCTTATGGTACTGCGCTTTATAGGGCTTCGCATATCTATGCTGTGGATACCGGCCTAGCATGCAGTATATTCCTCAGAAAAATATAAAATCAGCCACGGCAGCATTTGCGGATAGTTTATTGATAGTTTGCTATGAATTGTCGTATCCACATTTTATGGAACGCCGTGGCAGTTTATATTTTTCTTCGGAACACACTGCATACTCTCCGGTAAATTTAGGGTACTTATGCGAAGCAATCTACTATGAGTTTATAAACCATGTCCGTGGATGCAGAAATGCTCTCCCGAAGCTAACGCTTCACTTACTAGATTCTGTATGGGATTATACAAAAGGGCGTGTGAAAAAAACTTCGTTTTTCACACGCCCTTTATAATGTTGTCACCTATGAACTAATGTCTGCTAATAATAGCACTCTGATAATACTTACCGGTTTACCAGCTCAGCACCTCATGGCCATCCTCTGTGACAAGTACCATGATTTCCCACTGGGCTGATGGAAGTCCGTCGTCGGTGTATACTTCCCAGTTGTTCTTGTCATCTACGTAGATATCGGCCTTGCCCATGTTGACCATTGGCTCGATGGTAAATATCATGCCGGGTGCCATGACCATGTCGGTGCCGCGCTTGGTGTTGTAGCCTACCCACGGATCCTCGTGAAATTCAAGTCCCACTCCGTGTCCACCGATTTCACGCACTACCGTGTAACCGTTTGCAAATGCATGGTCGTGCACCGCCTGTCCCATATCTCCGAGGAAGCCCCACGGCTTTACCTCTTTGAGTCCAAGCTCCACACACTCCTTTGTGACTTCAACGAGCTTTTTCTTTTCAGGGCTTACATTTCCGATACAGTACATTCTTGATGAATCCGAAAAATATCCGTTTAAAATTGTAGAACAGTCTACATTTATGATGTCACCATCCTTTAAGATGACGTCCTTTGAAGGAAATCCGTGACAAACCTGCTCATTTACTGATGTACATACGCTGTAAGGATAACCCTCATAGTTGAGCGGTGCAGGGATGCCGCCCATGCTGGTGGTCATATCATAGACTATTTTATCAATCTCTGCTGTGTTCATACCCTCGTGGATATGCTCTCCTATGTAGTCGAGCACTGCGACATTTATCTTGGCGCTCTCCTTGATTCCCGCTATCTGGTCAGGCGTCTTGATGATTGAATGGCTCGGTATCTTATGATGTGCCTCAGCAAGCTTTTCAAGCTTCATATCAAATGCCGCATGACAGGTCTTATATTTCTTTCCGCTGCCACACCAGCAAGGGTCATTTCTTCCAATTTTTGTTGACATAAAATCTTCTTTCTAGTGATCAAGAGTAACGTTTCCCATATCGACTCTTTTCCACACTTTTTCTTTTATTTTATAGTTATTTTTCTCCAGCAGCTTCTTATATCTGCCTCCCGAGAAATCATAATCCGTTATATCGGCATTGTCAAGCACTGCATATATATGCCTACACGCCGGCCATGACAGCCAGCACTGCAAGTATAATTGTTGTGATGTGTTTTCTTATTTTGCGCAAAGCTTTGCAACCACCTGATTTATGACCTTTCCGTCAGCCTTGCCCTTGAAATGCGGCATGACTGCCTTCATTATCTGCCCTTTGTTTCCTGTTGCGATTACATCCGAAAACTGCTCTGTGAGCTCCTTTTCTACCTCTTCTGCCGACATCATTGCAGGAGCGTACTCCTCAAAGATTGCATATCTGGTATTGTACTCATCAAGCAGATCTGTTCTTGTGGCAGGGCATGTGTCAATCTGCTCCTTCACAGACTTCATTTCCTTAAGAATGACCTTGTTGACAAGCTCCTCCGGTATATTGTCTCTGCAGCCCTCATCTATTGCCGCCTTTTTGGCTGCCGATACAAGTGAGGATATAGCATCCTTTCTTACCTTGTCTCTTGCTTTCATTGCTGCAATCATGTCTTTTTGTAATTGTTCCATCTGCATGGCTTGTTCCTCCTGCTTTTCTTACTTTATTTACAGGCTTGCTAGTTCGTTTTGTGCGAATTGGTGCCGTCTATCTCTATAATACACCTTATGGGTGGAAATTGCTATTATTTATTACAATGAGTTTGTTGCCGGTTACTAACATTGGGTCGTGGCATGTCCGCGTCTTACGCCCTTACTTTATTGGTAACCATTCAGCTCTTTGTGGTAAAAATAAAAAGAGCCGGTAAGTATAATAAATATACTTATCGGCTCATAACCATCCTATACAAGACGTCGTATAGCAAGTATTGTATGACACTGTACGCTTCTGTTTGCTGTGATTCCTGCCTTTGTGGACTGTGCCTCCACTATAACACCACCACCTGCATATATAGCTACATGTCCCGGATATACCACTACGTCTCCCGGCTGTATATTATCGAAGGATACGGCCTGTCCCACAGACTTAAATGCCTGTGAATATCTCGGTGTGCTGATACCAAAATGTGCATATACCTCATGTACAAAGCCTGAACAGTCTACACCGTTTGTAAGACTGTTTCCAGCCCATACATATGGATTGCCCACAAACTGCATAGCGTATGATACCACAGAGCTTCCTGAAACTCCTGTTGAAGCACCCGGGTTCTTTCCACCGCCTGCTGCATAGTCACCGGCAATGCTTCCGCCCTTGCCGGCTCCACCACCATCATAGCTTGAACTGCTTGACGAGCTGTTCGCTCTGGCAGCGGCTGCCTGTGCCGCTGCTGCAGCTGCGGCCGCTGCTTCCTGCTCCTGAATGATTTTGCCCTGTGCCGTAATGATATTCTGATAATTATCTGCCTGCTGCTGTGCCTGAGCTATCTGGCTTGCATACTGCTCCTTCTGGTTTTCAAGAGCTACTATAGCCGCCTCGACATCTGCCTGCTGCTTCTCATAATCATCCTGCATGGCTGTGAGCTCATTCATGTCTTTGTCAAGCTTAGTACCAATTTCCTTCACCTGCTCAACTGCTGCCTGATAAGAATCCATAAGAGCACGATCCGAATCATATACATCTGACACGTACTCTATACGATTGAGCATATCTGTGATACCATTTGACTCAATAATTGCTGTCCAGATATTGTCCTCAGCGCTGTTTTCATACATGAACTGTATACGCTTCTTCATGGCGTCATACTGCTCCTGCTGCTTTTCCTGAGCAGCTGCAAGATCCTTCTGATTCTGCTCTATCTCTGCCTGTTTGCTTGTGATATCTGTCTGAAGCTTCTTTTGTGCTGCAAGAATCTCATCAAGCTTTGCGGATTTATTCTTTATATCATCAGCAGTAGTCTGCTGCTGATCCTTTAAACCATTAATCTCATTCTTCTTATCCTTGAGATCCTGCTCAGCCTGTGACTTCTTCTTCTCTGCATCCTTCTGCTTCTGTGTCTTGGCATATACCTTCTCAAGTCCACTGTTTATGTATCCGCTAAATGTAGTGCCCTCTACTGCCGGTCCTGTAAAAACGAGTGCCGATGTTAACACAGTACATATAGCACGTGTCCATTTCTGATTCATTTTGTTCCTCCTGTAATACGACGGTCAGATTGACCTTTCCTTCCACAATTTATGTTCAATATACGTTCTGATATATTATCGCACAAAATGAATCTTTTTTCCACATCTTTTTGTAAATTTACAGAATTTTCCACATTTTATATAATGATATGATTAAAAGGTCAAAAGTTATTTTGCCCCTCATTTATGATTCACATGCGCGCTATTATAAGTCTATCATCAGTTTTGACGCTATCTGAGGTCAGAGCGTTTATTTCCATTATGTTTTCAACAGTGGTGCGGTATCTTTTTGCAATGTCCCACATTTTATCATCCTTCTGCACTATATAGCCAACCAGAGCTGCTTCCTCTTCAGTATCAGACGATGTTTTTTCCTGCTCCACCGATGTTATGACTGACACTTCATCCTGCTGCAGGGCAATAGCGTTTATGCTGACAACACCCTTAATTTCATATTCGCTGTTGTCGAGTAGATTGACCTGCACCTGGTCTACCTGCACATTTACCTCGCAGCAGGTGTTGGCATCCATGCCGGGTATCTCAACATACTGTTCAAACGGCACAGAGTCTGTATGCATCTCTATCGGACAGCCATCATCCTCCACAATATTCACACAGTTCACCTGCAATACACCTGACACAATAATTCCTGTGTCTGCATTTTTTATCTGTGCAATAGCGGCCTGCGTCTTTGTACCGCATATTCTTAAAATTCTCTTTTTGCTGTTTTCTCTGTACAACTGCTCCAAAATACGGCATTTTGTGTCATTTTTCATAAGAAGGCTGCATACCTTCACATTTTCAAACACAGGTTTTACCGGACATGATACGCTGTACATGTCATTGAGCACCTCTACTGTTTCCTCACTCCAGACCTTTCCATCCACCGCAAGTGCTGCCTCAATCGAAAGCTGCCTGAGCTCTCCGTCGTAATCATTTTCTGCCTCAACCTGATGCATGGCAGGCTGTGTGCGAAGCCAGGCAATATTTCCGGCATTATCACCCTCGCAGCGTATTTCATTTGAAAAACCCTCCTGCATCTCAAAGCAGCAAATTTCCTGTTCTTCACTCAGATACACTATACACGCATGGCACTCGCCTGTCAGTGTGATATGGTCACGCTCGTATGTATACTCCAGATTTCTCATATCAACAAGACTTGATATGAGCTTGCATATATTCGGCTTAGTCTTTGGCAAGGTAACGACATTTTTAATTCTGACAATATCCCTTACAGCACTGTCAAGCTTAAGCACCTTCATCTGCCCCATAAGCTGCTCCACGTCCTTGTCATCAATCCTTTGTGCAACCTCAAGATTTTCTTCCCTCTCTCCATAAAGCTCCACGCTTATAATGCCTCTGACCGAGAGCTTTCGCGAATTGATAACCCCAACCGTAAGCTCATCAAGCCCGGTATACACACGAACCGTATCCTTCTCGCAGACTCCTTGAAGCACAAGCTTCTCCTGAAACGGTATTGCATCCTTTATATGCTCCACTCTGTTTCCGCCGATATTTTCCTCCGGCTCATCGCCTTCAAAAACTTCCTCTCTCGTATACAGCACTTCAAATTCAATGCTTCCACTCAGCCAGATATTCTCGCCTGACGCTTTTATCTCGTCAAGCTTTACCTGCCCGTTCTGGCAAATCACTTTGGAAACATCAGGCTTGTTGTCCTTTATAACATAATCCCTGTCGAAGCCAACCTGCGACATATCCTTTACCTTTTCTATGCATTGTCTGATTTTTTGTGTAATTAATTCCATAAAAAATACCCCACTTCAAATATGTATATAAAATACATATTCAAGATGGAGTAACTTTATGCAGATGCAAATATTTAAATTCATGATCATTATAATAAAGATGTAACATCTTTACTTCATGATACTAGCAAAGCTGCATCCTTATATCTTTTGTAATCACATCAGTGTAGGAGAAAGATAAGAGCTGTGGCGGATTCTGCTCAAACTCATCATCTATCAGAACCGTAAACACACTTGGGTATGCCTGCTGAATAACACCCTCCTGGATGTCAACCTTGTTGCGGCCAAGATCCTGCTGGATTTTTACCCTGTTGCCACACTGCTGGTGGATCGATGCTCTGACTTTTCTGATTTCTGTCTGTTCCATTTTAAGCCTCCTTATTGTGGGTATGCCCACTGGCACATAACTATAGTCCTCATGGTAACCAGTATCGTAACGACGTTGTCATATATATGAAATCAATCTCTGTATAAATATAAAACAGGTCAAATCAATCAACAATTATATCAATCAATATATTTGAACTGTCTCTTATACACATCTCCGAGCCCACGA
>ENA-OWYR01000298-OWYR01000298.1-human-gut-metagenome-genome-assembly--contig:-NODE-298-length-21842-cov-5.09735_pt1 | contig 21842 bp, 15 predicted proteins | sample MGYA00249753_ERZ652092 | MGnify/ENA primary metagenome ERZ652092 (study PRJEB26925, sample SAMN05827204) | human gut metagenome | biome: ENVO:2100002; feature: ENVO:00000062; material: ENVO:00002003... | reverse complement strand
CTATCCACCACAGCGTGCGTCGGATGATCGGAGGGGGACATATGGACGCGGAAAGGGACACGGACGGGACGACGGACGCGCACGAGGGGGACCACACGCCCGCGGACGGTGCCGGGACGGAGGGCGAAGGCGGCAAGCCGGACACTAGGCCGGGCGACAGACTCGCGACCATCCGACGCACGCTGTGGTGGATAGGACTGGCGCTACAGCTCCCATTCGCTTTGACTCTGATCCATTTTGATACCCCTTACCTGATATTGGAGCGTATCCTATGCGCTATTCCGCCAAGACTGGCAAGCGACCCGTCATCAATCGTCGGCATTCCCGCACTTGAAACGGAATGGTGTCGAGAATTCCTGGCACTAGTCCTGGGCGCAGTTTGCTGGGTTACAGCTGGAGTAATGAGATTAGTTGCGGACAGCCCATCAAACCATGGAAAAGAAACCCTTCCTGTACGCATCTTCGCCGGAATCATCACCATCATCGTATTGATGGCCACCGGTATTACAGGACTCTTCCTCGGCATAGCGGCCTTTTAGAAGTTTCCCCGTATCTGGCAGAGGAATTCCAAATCGAAAGCACAACAGCGAATGTGTGGGCAGACGACACATCTGCCCACACATAATGCATTATGCGAGCTACCGTCTTGGCTGATCAATGAATGCAGCGAACGCCCGAGCACTCACTTCAGCTTCCTGCTTATCAGGAAGCTTGTCTGTACCGGCAGCCTTTTTTAGGATGCTTTCGCTCATTCCAATATTTGTCAAACCAAGTGCATCAAGACCGTCCGCCATTGTTGAATATGCACTCACCACATTATCTGCGCTTGATGCAAAACGTTCGTCGTAGAATCGAACGATACGATGGGTCTCACTCTGCTTAAACGTTTCACGCATAGCAGCAGAAAGAACCGTCGAACCGGATCGTTTCCTCATACTAGAAGCAATTAGCCATGCATCTGCATCCGCAAGAACGTCATCGTACCCGAATCCTTCATCTTTCCCAAGGTGCTTATAGAGCCATGCTGCCAAGTCGGCATGCTTGCCGTCACGGCGATAGGCACCCCAGATCTGCAACAAGTCGAGAGGCCAGCCACCTAAATCGCCTAGACCATATTTGGCTGGATTGTTTTCGATACCCCATGTCAGGTATCCGAGAGCAGTTGCAGCCATGTGTGCAACATCTCGAGTCGATGGCAGTTTCTCTTTAATTGAAGGCTGTGCTTCGCATACATTGGCACATACCACACGCGCCGCGTCCAAGTCGGGCGGAGTCGAAACTTCAGGAGTATATGCGTGCCACATTGCTTGTGTCCCGCTACCGCCTTCCGACCAGTATTCAGGTTTGCGGAGCCATTCCAGGATGAATTGACCGATGCTGTCCTCGTAAACCGCTACCTGGGTACCCAGAGCGGCAAGGGCTTTGCGACACTCCTGCTCCGTGACGGCGACCCATCTTAGCAGCGGATCCGTTTCTGGCGAGACGGGATCGGGATCAGGCGCAGGCACTGGCACGGCAGGCAACAGTGAAGCGCATGCTGATACCTTCCCGGAATAGGCAACACGGTCCAGATCCCAGCCCTGGCCCTTGTAATCGTCAATCTCGGTGAACTGGTCATAGACCCAACCGTCCGGGATGGGGAAGCCGAGATTGCCCGAGAATCCCGTCGACATGTCGGACACAAACGCGTTACTCGCGCATCCCGCACCGATGACGCGGGAACAAATATTGCGGGACGCGTAAATCCCTACTCCGTATCCACCACCAAGAGACGAACAAACCGCACGGAAGTATGGCAGGATATTGCTGGTCACCTGGTCATCGGTCGCATCGAAGTCTACAGCGAAGTAGATATGGGTGGGAGGGATGCCAAGACGCTGCGCCGCCTCACGAGCGGTCTTGGCATGAGCAGCGCCGTTTGCCGGGGTGAAATGCTCCAGCTTCGTGGAGTACTCCTGGAAGATCGGGAAGAACCGCATGCCGCCCCGAGTGATGCGCTCGAGCTCACCCGGACGGATGGCCTTAAAGTAATCCTTGGGCGCCAACGACGACTGGCCAGGCTCCGTCAGATAACGTCCCACGATTTCATACCCGTCTGCCTTCAACGTCGCCAACCTGGCGTCGGTAATTTCGAACCTAGTGTCACAGGCCACACACGGACGGTCAGGATCACCTTTAGATGTCAACAGGCTCATCCACGTGGTCGAATCAATAGAGCCCGTCACAGCAATGGCATAACGCTCCTGGAACGCTTTCACGATATTGGCGAACGTGCTCGTCCATACGAAGGTCGGCCCGCCCCCGATCCCATTACACGCCAAAGCCGTGCTGGCGAGCCAGACCCACGACTCATTAGAGGATGCGTTATTTGCTGTTATCGTTTTCAAACGAGATCTAGTTCCGTTGCCGAAATTCCCCGTTGCCTCACTGGGTGAAAAACCTTCAAGCGACTGAAGCACCTGGATAAGAGCCGTGTTCATCTCCCTGCCGTACAGTCCATCAGTCGGAATGATGCCCGTGTATGGACGATATGCTTTGTTGATGAACTGCTGTGCCCTACGGACGGAGTCGATACCGCCATAAGAGGCCAGCAGCACGAACTGCTTCATCGAGAGCAACGCCCCCATGATCTCAACGTCTACGCTGGAATCTCCCTCTATGCCCATATCAGCCTTAAGCTTCCTGATCGCGGAACCTGTTCCGTCGTAGAAATGCTGTGAGATGTTGCCACCAGTGGAGTAGCCCTTGCACCACAGCGCCCCCTGAATGATGGAATACACGTTGGAAGTGCTCTTGTCCGCAACTGCCTGCTGCCGCACCCCATTCGGATACCGCTGCTTGAATAACCGCTGGGTGGAAGGACCGAAGTTATCGGCAGTGGACTGGATGCCCAATTCAATCTGCAATGCGCGAGTAAGCGCATAGATTGTCGGCCAACCAGTTCTGCCGTCCGGGTTGATTTTCTTGAATCGGGGATCATTCCCGTATGTCTTGTTCAGCCACTGCTGCGTCTGCAGCACCATCTGATCAGTCATGATGTCCTCCTTCGGGACCTGTTGCTGAAGGCAGACCCAATATCTGCCCTCACCTGCACTGCCGTTTCGCCACGAGGTGTTAACCTCGGGCGTTTCATCTGGCATGGCGTCTGCGATGAACTCTGCGATTTTCGGTGTCTAACTCCAACCGAAACATAGTGTTTCCCTTACAACGACTTCCATCACACTGTGTATTGTCGCAGCGATCAGTGCGCATGTTTTCCGTCATGACACCTACAGCTTTGGCCATAGCCAAAATGTCTCCGCATGCATCGAAGTCATATGACGGGCTTCCTTTCACTCTGATAACACTGAAATGAACCATTAATGCTCCTTTCTTTCACAAACTGCTGATGTTGTCGTGTTCTTCGTTTCTTTGCTTTCGTCGCGAATAGCGGCACGAATTTTGCGCACAGCCGTTGAAAGCTGTTTGGACACCGCAGCTCGGGACACGCCCAGCTCTCGTGCCATATCTGATTGAGATGCCCCCTTTACCAGTACACCCCTGACGATATTGCGCTGACCTGCTGGCAGTTTTTCGATCTCCGCAAAGATAGCTTGCAAACAGTTAGCTCTTTCTCTCGCATCCTCCGCGCATAAGAGAATATCCTCAGAAGAAGCAGAACACCCCTGGGGTTCCCGCCCTGCACCAACCAAATCCTCATAGGAGCAAATAACTCCGCTGACACGGTCCGATCGATAATAAGCGTGAGCGGAACGTTCCTCCGCATTCCACAATTCCTGAAGTATCGTTTGAGGGGTACGTAGTGCAATATCACGTGGCGAACAACCCATACGGATTGCGCGCAAACATCTATCGCGTTCAACCATCGTCCGTAATTCCACTTCCGAACAGTTGTATATATCAGTTACGGACACATTACCGGCGCGCATTGCCTCATGTTTCAATGAAATTCTCATTCCAGTCTCGATCCCACCCAGTTATTGGGTCTTCGAGACCTGCTTGCATAGGCCACCACATGAGCATCCAACCTGCTGGATAAGCATGACGCGTCAGTTCAGGAGAAAACCGACGCGTCACCATGAATAAGCAGGCAGATCTCATGCATGTGATTAGTTAAAAGCCCCAGTCAGCTTCACTGCGGCACAACGGATGAACAGCCCAATGCCCTACTTCTATAACCGGTTATCGCATGACATCGAGTTGAAGAAGAAATTACGATGTGTCTGGTCTCAAATCCTTTCAATAGACGAAAGTTGCGCTTCTCTGATCCAGCTGTAAGCGGCGTATACTGGCGATATTCCAGTGTTTTACCGGCTTATTCGTCTGAATCTGGCTTCCATCGTAGGAACAGTGACCTCATGGGAAGGCGACGGATGAAGACAAATGGAGACGAGAAGGAGACTCACTTGGCCGAAACTACTGCTACCTATGCTCTGGGAGTCTTCTGTCAGCTCGTAAACCCTTATATATCTGGCGTAGACCACCACAAAAAGGGATTTATGAAGGATTTCTTCGATGCTGTGTTAGAGGATGACGGTCTAAGAAATCCACTTCCCCAACATCATCGAAACCGCAAACCCGGAAAGACCACTATTACCACCGGGGTCTGGTCTGGAATCAACGATACTGATCTGACTCGTTTTTATAACGGTCGCAAGAAGATTCCTGCCTGGAAAGCCGCCGAGTTTTATCAGCGCCTAGATATCTCGAAAGTAGAACGTCTTTGCTGCGATATCAGCATTGATGCCCTTGCCGATTTTCAAAAGGAGCTTATCAAGGCAAATATTAGAGTTACGGATATCAGTGAGCTTCCTTCTGCCACAGGAAAATGGCTTCTGTCAATACTCCAGGCGAATGCCGGTGGACGTGACATTCTCATCGACGGCATAAGCTTTCAGCCGAAATTCGATATTTTCGAAAACTTACCTCTGGCGTCTGGTCGCATCAACAACGGCAAATTGCACCTTGGGCGCTCTTCGGTCCCCTGGAAGGCTTATCCAATTCCACCGGATAAACCAGATGATCATCTTGAAAAGACATACCTCACGCAGATGCAAGCCGCCTATGCCGATCACTTGCACAAGCCAATCAACTGTTCCGACGATCTTCCTCAGACATGTCGTCCTGAATACGCCAAGCAACGTGAATATTTTTACGATGCGGAAGGAATGCGCAGGAATCTACGGGATGTTATAGAAAACGGAGAGCAAGAATTTGATGCACTGAAGGTTGATCTTTATGACGGAATATGCGATACCTGCGCATCTGATTACGCCGATGGACTGTTACGCATGCGAGCAACGCTATCTCAGGCAGCCGGTTTCCCCCTATCCGGTTCAGTTATAGCCCAATTCCCATCAATGATTAAGGCAGCGGAAAAGAAAGGGCTGTGTCATATGCTGGTCAACGACCATATGCTGGAGTGGGTACACGAAAATGAATAATTCATTATTTAACACAACACAGGAAACAGCAACACGATTGACATTATGCCTTCCCCTTCTTTCTAGACCTTCCACAATTGACGAAATCACAGCCATTGACCTTATCGCCACCTATATGAAAACATTCGGATTCGGACAGCGCAATCTTCACGGCGATGGTCCACATGCTTTAGCCGAATATGATGCTCGTCGCAAACGAATACAAGCAGGATTAGCCCAACTCGTAATCGTTGGAGCAGCAACCGTGGATTCCACTTGCCTGTTGTACCGCGCCACTCCGGAATGTTTCCAATATTCGGAAGCATTGCACGGCGATTACGCTGCCTCCTATCGACAGGCTGTTCAGCTCTTGATAAAAAACGATTATGAAACCATCATGAACCGAATAACGAAAGAGAACAACCAGTTATGAGAAACACATGGATACGTCGAATTTCGGCAATCAGAAAGGACGGAGTGGAATCCGCCATTAATCTCACATGCGGGCTGAACTGCATTATCGGCGCTTCGAACACCGGGAAAACCAGAATCGCAAAAACCGTGGAATTTGCCTGCGGAGGGAAAGAGCTCCCCTTTACCGATAAAACTGCCTATGAAATTGCACAGGTCACGTTCGTGACCAACGGCGGTGAGGTTTCGCTTAGTCGTTCGATTCACGTTCAGAACACTATCCATGTAAAATCCAGCAACCCAATGATCGTCCCCGGTTCCTACTCCGTTTCATCACGTGCCGGTAAATCAATCAATACGGTTCTTCTTGCCTTACTAGGCGTTGAATCAACCCGTAGAATAGCGACAAACGAAACCTACCATACAGTTGCTTTCACATGGAATGCCATCAGACATCTCATGATTGTCCCCGAGGACCAAATAGGACGTGCACGCCCCTCCATTCTTTTCCCCAAAAGTACCTCTCTAGCAACTCTCACACAAAGTCTGTCCTCGTTGCTCGTGCTAGTTCAAGATGAAAAAATCGACAACTCCATACAGACAGAGAGTGCCAGCGAACGTCACGCCCGCAGAAAAGCCGTGGAACAGTTCATCCATCAGCAGTTGGATGATATAGAGCCTCGCATCAGACACCTTGAGGAGATGCGCCATATCGCAACAAATGAGGGGGAAGACCATTCACACCTATTTGGAAGACCTTCACAAAAAAGCATTACACGTAGAACAGCAAAGACAAACTCTCCTCAATCGAGATGCCCATACCATCTCACATATCTCTCAGCTTAATCAACAATATGAGCACCTTGAGGTACTTATTCGCCAACGTAAGGTACTTATCAGTCAATACGAATCAGACGCTGCACGTCTTGATTTGCAACTACAGGCAATGAAACATGCCCGCACACATGCCTATCCCGCCACATGTCAGTTTTGCCACAGCCCCATCCACATGTCTGTGCCGACTGAACAGGACATTCTAATCGTCTCAACAGAAATTGAGCATATCCACAGAATCCAAGCAGACGTTGAAACCGATCTAGCCATCCTCGTCGACAAAGCCGATGAGGTGCAACAGGAGCTGCATCTGGAGAAACAGCAGCATCGGCAAAATATGCATTCGCTCAAATCCGACATTCAACCAACAGCGCAGCACATGCAACAAGATATTGAGCAAATTGCCCATGCAGAACAATTGCATGCGGAATATGCGGAACTCATAGCGCTGCATGCTCGTTTCAACAAGGCACTCGATGACGCTGGTCAAGCAACACAGAATGATGAAAAATACAAGCCACGCGAATGTTTCCAGAGTGATTTCTGGTATTCCATGAATAACACCATACGCAGCATTCTGCAACAATGTCATTTTCAAGGTGCTGATACTGCAGATTTCAGCAGATCTTCTTTTGATGTCGAAATAGCAGGGTATTCCAAGGCTGATGAACAAGGCAAGGGATACTGCGCATTTCTTAACAGCGTTGTTATGCTCGCATTTCATGATTATCTCAATGAACAGTCAAAGCATACTCCGGGTTGGCTGCTTATTGATACGCCTCTGCATGGGTTTGACGAAGGAATACGACCCCTGGAAGACTCATCCATGAAAGTGGGCCTGTTTTCCTATCTAGCGAAACAAGCGGTTTCACAACAAATCATCATTATCGAAAACACGAATCACATGGCTGGCATTCCTCTTGACGATAACATCAATATCGTCGAATTCTCGAAGGACAAGCACAACGGACGATACGGATACTTGGACGGGATTTACGATGTGTCTGACGAAAGTTAACGGCGGTCCCAAATCAAGTCACCTTGTCGAGGAGCGAACCCGCGCAGCCGCACTCCCCATGATTTTCCAAAGCCATTGACCGGACTAACTTGAGCGCATCGTGGGCGACAAGTGGCCGCTGCAGCACCGCCACGTGCTCGGCCAGGCCATCCGCATCCGCTCCCCGTACGTGGACGCGCTGTCCGTCACCCAGGTGCTCGCCCTCAGGTCGCTGCGCAAGAAGGTGGACAAGGAAGAGCTCTCGCAAAGCCAGCAGGCTGGATTCATCTATCTGATCCTCTGCACGGTCTCCGGCGTCGCCGCAGGCCTGCAGAACACGGGCTGACGTTTTGGCCGGTGTTGGGCCGCACGCGCGGTCCAACACCGCTGGGAAAGCCCAGTGGTCTTTCCCAGGCCAAAACCCACCGCAGCACAGCAACCCCGCGTCTAGCGGGGTTTCCTTTTTATCAGCGCATATCAGCGCATATAGAATCCCCATTCACCAAAGTGGGGATTTCCCGTTTCCCGAGATTTCCGTTGCCTGATACAGCTTGGCAGCTGCTTCTATTGTCAGGGGCCTCCGCTTCGCGCCGGAGGTCCTTTTTGTTCGGGCTCCTATAGCGGCAATGCAGCAAGCCGATTAATCGCCCATAATGGCACATTCAGCAGCCAGTCATTGTCACGATACCCAGCAAGACTGGTGCGCACTGCTTTATGCAGGTCGAAATGGCCAACAGCCACACGCAGGCTCTTGGCTTGAAGGTTCTCTTGCGCCTTTACTTCAATGGGGAGAACCGTATCTGGATGGTCAACGACAAAATCAACTTCCGCACGACCCGTTGGCGACGACCAATAATACGGGGATAGCCTTTGCGCCACGAGCTGCTGACATACGTATTGCTCAGTGAAGGCTCCCTTGAACTCAGTAAATAGTTTCTCTCCCTCAAGGATCGTCGATGGACTAAGGCGAGCCAGCGCCCCCAATAGACCACAGTCCACAGCGAACAACTTGAACGCAGCGGAGTCCTCATACGCCGCTAATGGCGTGCGAATAGCCGTTACCGCTGGAACTTTTGTAATGGCTCCATAATCGCGAAGCCACTGAATGCTTTCTTCGAATTCCCTAGCGCGTGCGCCGGGCCGCAAGGCACCGTATATGAACTTTCGATTCTCCTTTGCCAGCTGCGATGGTAGAGAAGCCCAAACCATACGAATTCTCTCAAGGATACGTAGCGGCGCATGTTTCGAGAAGTCCCCGTCATAATCATCAAGAATCTCACGCTGCAATTTACGGGCTTCGTTGAAATCGTGATGTTCCGCGAAATCCGCAACTACTGCCGGCATTCCGCCAACAACCATATATTCCTTCAGCCAGTCCTTAAGCCGATCCCGGAATCCGGAATCCAAATCTGCAATACTTGCGCCGTCGCTCATGGCATCAGCCATCATTCCTTGGCCGATGGCGCGAAGGTACTCCGTGAAATCCATTGGACGCAATGTCAACGTATCGACTTTGCCAACCGGGTACGAAGTGTCTTCATGTCTGGCAATACCCATGTATGAGCCAGTCGCAATAACGTGATATGCACGAGCATCTTCGCAGAAATACTTCAGCGCAGTCAATGCGCGCGGACATTCTTGAATCTCATCAAGGAGCACCAAGGTATCTGCCGTGATAGGAACACCTGTTTCGAGGCTGATGTTACGCAATATCCTGCTCACATCTAAATCGCCGTCAAAGAAACTCCTCGCACGCTCATTGTTCATGAGGTCGATACGCGCCACTGCCTCATATCGTGTACGCCCGAACTCCTCCGACAGCCACGTTTTGCCCGTCTGACGGGCACCTCGGATAATGAGCGGCTTTCTATTTCGAGATGTCTTCCAGGCCTCAAGCTGCTTCATAGCCGTACGATCCATAGTCAACCTCAATCTCCTACAAAAAATGTGCGAGTAAAACACATTTTATGTACAAGAAATGTGTGAGTCAAACCATTGTTCCGCGCTAGTTATAGCGGAAGGACCAACGCTACCGCATAATACAGAGCAAAAAACGACAGCTCCCCTTGAGGGGAGCTGTCGGGCGCAGGCTGACTGGGAGAAAACAGCCCCGGCCAAAATCTGCAATCAGCTACGGCTGCGCAGCCTCTTGAGCAGCAGCCCCGCGCCAGCCAGCAGCACGGCAACACCTGCCACAGCTGCCACGGCAGCACCGGTGAGCGGCATATGCTTCTGGTTATTGCCAGAGTCGGCGCCCGCATCGGAATCAGAGGTCTGACCGCCGGTGTTTCCATCTGGCTTGCCGGTCTGCTCGCCGTTGTTGTCACCGTCGCCGCCCGAGGGCTTCTGTTCCGAATCCTCGGCAACCGTCACCTCAACGGAGCCACTGCGCGAGGAATCGGCCACGGAAGTGGCGGTGATGGTCACCGTGCCGGCCTTCACGCCCTTGACCACGCCATGCTCGTCAACCGTCGCAACCTGCTCGTCGGACGAAGTCCACTGCACGGTCTTGTCTGCAACGGAATCGGGAGTGACCGAGGCGTTCAGTGACAGCGTCTCCCCCACCTTGAGCGAGGCCTTGCCATCGGCGGAAACGCCTTCGCCGCTCACCGTCACACCGCTCACGGAGTCGATCACATTACCGTCCGTAATCGGGTAGAACGTGATGGAATCCACGTTCGGCGCGACGCCCCACGAGACCGCCGCCTTGCGCGAGCCGACTTCGTCCCAGTTGCCGAGGGTCAGCGCGCCACCATGAGTGGTCACGGTCACCGAACGGTTCATGAAGTGCTTCTCGGTGTAGGTGTATCGGAACGAGCCACGAGCAATCTCCTGATCACCCTCGCGCACCTGGAGCCCTAGATCCACGACCTGCGGGTTGTAGGAGTGGCTGCCGATGAACGCATCGTTGGAGAAGCGCACCACCATGTTGTATGCGCCGGCCGGTACACCGGTCACGGTCATCGTGCCCTTGTTGTTCTGCGCGACGGTGGGCACGTGGTTGGCATCGGCTTCAACACGAGTCTGGTCGCCGTAGCCGGCCTTGCCGCTCTCGTTGGTCACGAACTGGTTGCCCAATCCGGCGACGAACGACTTGCCGCTGGCGTCTGAGGCATCATCCTTCTGGACCTTGGCCCCGCCGCTCAACTGCGCATCCTCGGCCTCGAAGCGAATCGCCTTGGAATCCGACTCCGACGCACGCGCGGTGGTGACACTCGCCACACGCACCCCTGCCGCACCGGACAGGGTGAGCTGGTTGATACCTTCAGAGAACGCCACGCGCACAATCGAGGTCTGCGCACCGTCTGATTGGGCGGTGACAGTAGCCGCACTCTGTCCATTCACAGACAAGACGAAGTGGGCGCCCTTGGCGGCGTTGTAGGCAATCGTCACATTCTGGTAGCCGGCCTCCCACGCATGAGCGAAGACATCCGCACGGCCGCCATTGAGGTTGGCGAATCCGTTCGTACCGTTGCCGTCATAAGCCAGTACCGCGCCGGAATCCAAGCGCATGTCTGAGGCCGGGTAGGTCACCTGGTCGACCGGCGTACCGTCACCACGGGAGACCTGGTAGAGCAGCAGCTTGTCCGATTCATTGTCCAGATCAGTGGCTTCCACCGTAATGGCGTGCTTGCCCTTGGTCAGACCGTCCAGCACGATTTCCGCACTGCCGCGATACTTCCACTTGGCGGCCTCCTTCAGCGCCAGCTCGGCAGGCACATTCAGATCACCAACCGATTTGCCGTCGACGTACACATGATTGACGCCCGGGAAGCCGGCCGGAGCGGTAATGAGCTGCAGACGGTAGGCGCCGTCAGCCGGCACGTCCACATTCCACGTCATCTTGGCACCGTTCTTGAAGTTGCCGACATCCCCATTGCCCGAGAACATGAAGTTGCCCCAGGAACCGGTATTGTCGCTCTTCGTATATGCCTTGGCACCGTCAGACAGCGTGGTGTCCTCGGCTTCGATGGCCTGCAGCGAGCGACCGTTTTCGGCGTTGTCCAGCGAAGTGGCAACATCCTGATGAGGCGTCACCACAAGCTGATAGCCTGCGTAGCGATCGATGCTGGTGGTGGTCACGTCAAGCGTGCCATTGACGAGCTTCTGATCGCTCAGCACGTTTACCACTCGCGGGGTTGCGGCGACGCCGTCCGGACCGGTGTAGGCGTTCTCACGCACCTGGACATCCACGCTCTCGCCAAACACCGACTGGTCCAGTCCGGTCATGTGCACGGTGACCGGAATATTCGCGCCGATCTTGGTGGCATCGTTGGCGCCGCCGTACAGCACGGTGGCCTTGCGGTTCTTGGTGTCGATAGCAGCCACACCCTGCAGGTTATCTACGCTATCCGGATGCTCACTGGTCACCTTGACGGTCTGCGTGCCGCGCAGATCGCCATACCACTTGTACAGCCACCAACCGCCGTTGGCCGAGTTGGCGCGGGCCATATTGTCGTTGAGGTTGCCGGCGTAGTTCCAGTACGCGGTCTGCGCCTGCACCTTGGTGCTCTCGAACATGCTCATCCATTGGATCAGCTGGCCGGGCACGGACATGTCACGCAGTTCGCCGAATTCGGAGATGTTGATGGCACGCGGCGTGATGCCAAGTTCCTGTTCGAAGCTGCGGTACTGGTTGTAGTGGCTGCGATAGTTCTTCAGCGAGCCGTTGCCGAGTTCGTGCCAGACGATCACATCGGGCAAGGTGTTGGCGGCCTTGGAGCTTTCCAGCAAAGCCTTGGTGCGGTTCGCACGCCACACACTGTCGCCGGGCCCGGCGATCAGCGCATGGTCGGCGGTTGGCTTGACGCCGTTCACATTGGTTTTCTCGCCGGACTTGTACTGATTCCACACCTTCTGAATCGTGGCGTAGGCATCATTCCAGTCGGTGAGGAATTGCTTGTAGATATCGGCGCTGGCATTGTCGCCGGAAGCGTACCAGTTGCCGCCATCCGGCTCGTTGAACGGCATGAATACAATATTGTCGGGGTGGGAGGTGTTGGCCAGAATCTTGTTCATCACCACTTCGAGCACTTCGTCGAAGTCCCAGCGATCGTTGGGTGCGTTGTCCGTGTAGGTGCCATACTGCGCATCATTGGGATCCACGTCCAACTTGTAGGAGCGCGTATCGCCGGGGCGTTTGCCGCCGTTGTAGGACCAGTCCGGGTACCAATCCTGAAGGTTGACCACCAGCTCCTCGCCGCCGTTGTTGAAGAACTGGTTCTCCACCGCCAGCACGTCGGCGCTGGGGTGCTGCAGACCATCGGCGGGCTTCTGCGAAGTTACTTGCACGCGAGCGCCATCGAGGATGGCGTCCGTGGGCGAACCCTCATCGCCCAAGCCGTACAGCATGCCGGACGAGCCGCCATAGAAATCGCCGGTCGTCGTGCCGTAATCAACATTCAACGTTTGCACTGGCGCATTCTCCTCCGCCGTCGCCGAGCTGACTGGCATTCCTATGCCAAGCGGCAGAACAATCGCCGCGCTGGCAGCCAAGCCTACCAGCCCTGGCACCAGCCTATTTCTGGATATACCCATAGTGTGTACCTTCCTGTACCTTTCTTCATTGAAACGGTGGCAGACCAATACAGCATGCGCTTTACACGCGGTCTTGCCATATGAAAACCCGGGCTTCCTGCCATACGAGAAGGAGAAAACCGCAAGGAAAGAAGTCTGGGATTTGCGGGAGTCCGCATCGCGCCCATCGCGCAAGTGAAACTCCTACAGTGTGATGCGAGCGCTTGTGGAAACGTCAGACTTTGACGATTTCAACCAGTCTCACCGTTTCGGGCCGGCATCGCGGGACACGCACGCCCGGGGACGCCAGCCACGCTCCGGATACCGAGCGCGACCCCACCGGCCCGAGCGGGTCGATCGGCTCCAACGATGCCCGCGCCGGCTCGGGGCCCACCCAGCGCAGCGCATAACGCGCATCGGCGTCGAGTCCAGGCACGCGCAGCCATACGCCGCGGTTCGAGGACGATTCCTCGTACTGCACGTGCGCGATAAGCGCACGCGAGCCATCGGCAGCCACCACGCCATGTGCGAGCACGGCCGGGTCCGCCACATCGAGCCGCACGAACCGACCGGAATGCAGGAAGTCACGATTGGCCTTGTACCAAACGATCCAAGAGGCAAGCTCCTGTAGATCCGCGTCGCTGGCTTTGGTGATGTCCCATTCGATACCGAAGCTGTGGAACACGGCCGTTGCTGCACGGAACGCAACCGAATACGTACGGCCGGTCTGCTGCGAAGTAGGCTGAGAGATATGCGCGCCCAAGTATTCGGGCGCGATGTTCTGTACGGTCCACCGCTGGATGCATTGGCGGCTGAGCGCGTCAGTCATGTCCGAAGTCCAGCAGCGCTGTACGTGTTCGATAACGCCAGTATCGATGCGGCCGCCGCCGGATGCGCAGGATTCCCATTCGATATCAGGGAAATCAGCGCGGAGCTTGTCCAGCAGACGGTAATAGGCCACGGTCTGGTTATGGATCGACGCCGCTCCCCCATGAAGGTTCGAGCCCGCCTCAAGCAGGTACCGGTTGTGGTCCCACTTGATGTAATCGATGCGGTATTGGGACAGCACATCGTGAATGGCGCGATACACATGATCGAATGCTTCAGGATTGGCAAGGTCGAGCACGAGCTGGTGACGCTGGAGAATCGGGGTCCGAGGCGCCGCCTGCAACACCCAATCAGGGTGTTCGCGGTATAGGTCGGAATCAGGATTGACCATCTCCGGCTCGAACCACAGGCCGAATTGCATTCCTTGTTCATGCACGAAATCAACGAGCGGATGCAATCCTTCAGGCCACACATCGGGGTCCACCCACCAATCGCCGAGGCCGGCATGGTCGTCACGGCGCAGATGGAACCAACCGTCGTCGAGCACGTATCGCTCCACCCCGATAGCGGCGGCACGACGGGCAATCTCCAGTAGCGTATCCAGATTGTGGTCGAACATCACGCCTTCCCACACGTTGAGCACCACCGGTTGGCGGCGCGGATGCGCAGGTAGCGAGCGCTCCCACTGATGCAGGCTGGCGGCGGCACCATCAAGACCGGAGTTGGATGCCGTGACCATGATCCACGGCGTGGCATAGCTCTCCCCTTGGCGCAGCACGATCTCGCCCGGCTCCAGCAGTTCGCCGGCGCTGACAGTGGCGATTTGCGCCATGTCGCGCTGCACATACAGTTCGTTGTTGCCGCTCCATGCAGGCTGTACCATGAGCACCGAACCGTGAGCGAAATCGAATCCTGGCGTGCCGGCCACGAACAACGGGCCTTCGAAGCCGGTTTTGCCCCATCGGAATTCCCGCGACCATATGCCGTCGGCAATGGTGTGGCGCTGTGGCTGGCGTTCGCGTTCGTGGCGGCCGGTGAAGTCCAGCAGCTCGGTCTGGTTATCGGCCAATGGCACGCTGACGTCAAGGCCCTGCACCACGTACGGAGAATCCGCACGATTGGTCAGCGTGTGCCGTATGCGCAGAGAACCACCAGCCAAGGATTCGAGTTCAGTGCCGAGTTCGAGTCCTGCGGACTCATCGACAGCGCGATATGCCAACCGACGATCGCTGACTTCGGGTTCTTGCGCGATGGCGAATCGTGGGGTCCAGCCTCCACCGAGTTGCATCAGAGCCGCGAAGTCCGCAGCACTGGCTTCATCCTCGGCATCATCGACTGTAATGCGGAAACCGCGCAATCCCGGACGGGTGAAGGTATTCAGCGCATGCTCGGTGAGCAGCGGTACCGCACGCGGAGTCGATTCAGGGGCGTCGGCGTACGCGGTCGGATCATCCGTGCTCAACAGTGCGTTGACGTTGGGCAGATCGTCACCGGCATGGACGTCGGACAGAGCGATTCTGGTCAGTTCCCCGGGAACCGATACGGAAGGAAACAACATGACTTCTCCCTACAGGTTTGATTCCGAACGTCACTTCTCCGCACCGGCGATCATGCCGGCGATGAAGTACTTCTGCAGGAACAGGTAGGCGATGACCATCGGAGCGGCGGCGATCAGTGCGGCAGCCGCAGCGGTACCGAGGTTGCTGCTGTTCGCAGCGAAGAAGGAGGCGACGCGCGGTGCGATTGTCTGCTTGTCGGCGTCGGTGAGCAGGTAGACCGACAGCGCATAGTCGTTCCAGACGGTCGTGCCGGTCATGATGATGACAGTCGCAGTGACGGGCTTGAGCATCGGCAGAATCAGCCTCACGAAGATTGTGAAGCGGTTCGCACCATCGATCATGCCAGCCTCATCCACGGACACGGGAATCGAACGGATGAACGCGGTATACAGGAATACCGACAACGGCATGTTGATGGCGGCCAGCACCAGAACAATGCCCCAGTAGGTGTTAGCGCCACCCAGATTGACAAGCATCGTGTACAGCGGCACAAGAATACTCAGCGGCGGCACCATCATCGTGGCCAGAATCAGCGCGGAGATGACCTTATTGAAGCGCGTGGCTCGACGGGCGAGCGGATAGGCCGCAGCGGCACCGACCACGCAGACAATCAGTGTGGTGCATACAGTAACGATGACGCTGTTGACCACTGAATGAAGGATCTGACCATCGGTGATGGCGGCGGTCCAATTGTCCCATGCGATGTCATGCAGGCGCGGCATCAGCGTGGACGACATGTCCGTCTGAGGCTTCATTGAGGCGTTGATCGCCAAGTAGAACGGCAGCAGCTGGCATACCACCACGATGGCGAGGAACAGGTAGATGGCCCAACGTCCACGCTGGTAGCCGATCTGATCGACTTTCTTCTGATTGATTCTCTTGGTGGTGGACATCTCAGGCCTCCCAGTTGAGCTTCGCCAGACCCGTATTGAGCAGGTAGGTGATGATCGCGATAAGGATGAACAGGAACACACCCAGTGCAGACGCGTATCCGGCGTTCTGCGCATCGAAGTACATCGAGCTGATGTAGGTGGAGATCGAGTTCGTCGCATATCCCGGGCCGCCGTTGGTGAGCACCTTGATGATGTCGAACAGCTTGAGGCCGCCGATGAGGTTCAGCACGACGGACGTGGTGAAGGCGGGCTGCAGCATGGGCAGCGTGATGTTCCAGAATTTCTTCCACCCGCTGGCGCCATCGAGGCTGGCGGCCTCCATCACCGACTGGTCGAGGGTCTGCAGACCTGCCAGATAGATGATCATCGACACGCCTACGAACTGGATGGAATTGACGATGGTGATGATCGCCACGGAGACGGCCGGGTTGTTGAACCACGCCACCTTCTCGAAGCCGAGGCCGGTCATGATCGTGTTCAGCGCGCCCTGCTGGTACTGGAAGATGAAGTAGTACATCGTACCCATGATGACCGGGGCCACAAGTGCGGGAAGGTAGATGATGGCGCGGAACACGTTGCGCCCGCGGATCTTCGAGTTCAGCAGCAGCGCCAGACCGAGGCCGAGGACCTGCTGGATGGCGGTCGATCCGACGCCATAGATCAGTGTGTTAATGAGAATGAGCCGGAAGTTCGCGTCTTTGAACATCTGCGCGAAGTTTGTCAGTCCGATGAACGTCTTCTCGGGGCTGTAACCATCCCAGTTCGTCAGGGACAGTCCGATGCCGGAAAACAGTGGATAGACGATAAAGACGGCGAGCAGAATCACTGCCGGCAGATAGAACAGGTTGATGGAGGAGCCGCGGAATCGGCCTGCGCGTTTGCTTTGCGCCTCTTGACGGCCGCGCGACGATAACGTCTTATTGCTCATGATGGATATGCTTCCGATTCGATGATTCGATGTGATGATTTGGCGGATTGACGGCAATCCCTTGCGGTTCATGCGATGACATCCGCCCGGAACCGCCGTTCCGCTCCTTCAGGGGAGGGGAGGGGAGCGACGGTTCCGGAAGACCTGGACGTCATCGATCGGTTCGAACCGGCATTGGTCAGCTTTGCTTCTTGGCCCACATGGTGGTGAAGCTGTTGCTCATCTGATCGGCCGCGCCCTTGGCGTCGAGCTGACCGGTGATCACACCATCGGTGGACTTGCACAGGGTATCCCACATGCCGTCAGGCAGGTAGATGCGGTCGAAGAACGGCACGGCACGCGTCTGCTTCTCGTTGACCCAGTAGTCGTAGGTGTCGTTGATCTTGCCGAGGTTCACATCGATGCCGTCCAGGGCGGAGTCGTTGTTGGTCATCTTGGTGAGCTTGGTCATGTTCTCCGGCTCAGCGAGGAAGTCGATGTACTTCAACGCGATGTCCTTGTTCTTGCCGGTCTTGGATGCGCCGACTGCCCAGTCCTCGCCAATGGTGACGTAGCGATCGCCGCTTTCCGTCGGCGTGGCCATGAAGCCGAGGTTCACGTCCGGGTTGAAGGTCTCGATCTGGGCGGAGTGCAGGTTGGAGCGGAAGTAGAAGGCCGCCTGACCGTTGGCCATGAGCTTCTCGATGTCGTCCTGGGTGGCGGAGGTGTAGTCCTTGTTGAAGTAGCCGTTATTCTTCCAACCTTCAATCAGGCCGCTTTCCTTTTCGTAGACGGAAGAATCGAACTTACCGGACTGCAGGTTCTTGAGTTCGGCATCGTCGTACCAAGCAGAGGCGGTAAGGTCGGCGAGATCGCCGGCGATGGCGGTGTCCTTGCCACCCGCGACCACGCAGGTCAGACCGGCTTCCTTAACCTTGGCGCATGCGTCGTTGAATTCGTCCCATGTATTCAGGGAGTTCGGATCTACACCGACCTTGTCGAGAACGTCCTTGTTGTAGAGGACGCCGGTGACCTGGATATCAAGCGGCAGCGCATAGAACGTACCGTCGTCCTCCATGAAGGCCTCCTTGGTGAGGTCCTTCATCTTGCCGGCCCAGCTGCGGTTCTGCAGCGGCTCAAGGAAGTCGGCGTAGCGATCGCGCGACCAACCGTGGGTGTTCCACAGATCCGGCGCGTTCCTTGCCGCCAGACGCACCTTGATGTCCTAGGTGAAGTCCTGGGAAGACGGAATCAGATTGATCTTGACGCCTGGATTCTCCTTCTCAAATGCATCAGTGATGGACTGCAGCGTCTTGAGATGCACGGATCCGGTGGCCATGCCGGTGATGAAGTCCAGCTTCTTTTCCCCGCTGGCGGAGCTGCTTCCGCAGGCGGCGAGTCCAGTGACTGTCATGGCACATGCGGCGACCGCCGCGATACCTTTGATGATGCTCTTCATGTTCAAACCTCGCTGTTCCTTCCTTTTCGGATGCTGATCCGAAAGGCTGCTGCGCCTTTCGTCCGGCGTGCCGGCCGATCAGTGATTACTGATTCTACGCGGGTAGAACTCAATCGCAAGTCTACGGAGTTGCGCGGCGCGTCATATCGCTCCGCAATTTGCAAAAACCTTTATTTTTCAATATTTCACAAGGATACTTCCACCTTCTACCAGTAACGAATACCGCAACCACCGCGTGTCTACAAAAATGACGCGCGTAGAATCAACCGTAGACTATCTATGAGTTACGTCGTTAGATGTTCCACACGACTACACGCATTGCACAGGAACGAGGAGTTATGGAAGCGTCATCAACCGAGAAGAAACGTAGGGCGACCAGGGCCGATGTCGCCCGCCTCGCAGGCGTCTCCACAGCGGTAGTCAGCTATGTGTTCAACAACGGACCGCGTCCGGTTGCGGCGGATACCGCCCAACAGGTCCGCGAGGCAGCTGAAAAGCTGCATTATCGCCCCAATTCGGTTGCACGCGCCCTGAGCACCGGGTCATCGAAGACCCTCGGCATCGTCGTGCCCGATTTGTCCAACCCGTTCTTCTCCGGCGTCTACAGCGCACTGGAAACCGCCGCGGCGCGCAATGGCTACTCGACCCTGTTCATGGCATCTCATCAGAATCCCGAAAAGGAGATGGACCGCATCTCCCAGCTGATCGCGCGAGAGGTGGATGCCATCATCATCGCCTCGGCTCAGCCCACTTCGGCACTGGCGGGAGTGCCACGAAAGGAGTGTCCGTTCATCTTCATGGATCAGACCCAGCCGGTTCCCGGCGCGAAATGCGTATCGACGGATTTTCAAGCGGCGGTAAGCCTAGCGGTACGGCACCTGCTGGGGCATGGGTATACCAACATCGCCATGCTGTCCGGAAAAGCCGATGATGGCTTGAGTGACAAACGCATACAAGGTTGGTACCAAGCGCACAAGGAGACTGAGATTCCCGTCGGGCCCGTCGTACAGGCCCACTTCACTCGTCAAGGCGGTTATGACGCCACCCTTGCGCTCTTGGATTCGGATCACCGACCCGATGCGATTTTCGCGGATTCCGATCTTGAGGCGATCGGCGCATTGCGAGCGCTGCATGAACGGCACGTACGCATCCCCGAGGACATCGCCATCGTCTCCTTCGACGGCACCGTCGACTCACAGTTCAGCTGGCCTGCCCTTACCGTCGTGCAGCAGGATGCCACCGCCATAGCCGAGCGCATGTTCCAAGCCGCGCTTGACCCCCAAAACACCCCCGACCTACAGCTCATCGACACCACGCTGGTTCCCCGTCAGTCCTGCGGATGCCTGAAATAGCAACGATAGCCCTGAGGGCATAACGGCGAACGGCAGCCTGTTGCGCAGTTGCAGGCTTTACCGGCGTCCTCTGTCCCTGCGCCTCCCCATGCCGCCCATGCTTGTCATGCGGATTCTCAACCAGCAACGATTCTGCCATTCTTGGCTTGTGGCTGACGCTATTACGCCAATCACGCCCCAGCCATGGCAGAATCGTTGCTGCTGAAGTTATGGACCCGTCAGGCACCGACAAGCTCGAGCATCTGGGGGATGCTCTTCTTGCCGAATTCGACCTTCTGTTCGGCCTCGCCGCCTTCGCCCTCAGCACCGGCCACCGCACCGCGGTTGATGACGATGCAGGGCACACTCATCGCACCGTACTGGTCCTTGAGCTCCGGGAAGTGCGAGACGTCGTAGGCCTCGGCACGCACCAGCGGATTCAGGGAGGCGATGCGCTGGGCGGACAGCACGGTCTCCGGGCACATCGTGCAAGTCAGCGACACGAGGATCATGATGTCGGTCGGCTCCTTGATCTCTGCCACGCGGGCCTTGAGGTCGTCGCCGAGCGGCTGGCCGGGGCCGGCCGCGTTGTAGAGGCCCAGCACGAACGAGTTGAACTCATGGCCGGACGGCACACCGTGGAAGGCGAGGCCGGTGAAGGTCAGGCGATTCGCGGCTTCCGTATCGGCGACGCACAGGCGCACGGCCGGGCGGGCCAACGGCAGTACGCCGGCCGGGTCGAACGTGGCGCGTCCGGAGTCGTCCAATGAACCGTACAGCGGCAGCGACGCAGATGTACTGCCGTCGCCGGCGTCCGCCGCAGCACCAGAACCAGCGCCCTCGCCAGGAAGCACGACCTCCAGCGGTTCGCCGACTACCAGACCGGCCGGCGCCGACGCACCATCCACCGCAGTAATAAGCCCTGCGGCATCCACAGCCACCGAGTTCAGCTTATCGCCGGACAGCGCGACCATCTCCCCCACGAATCCTTGCAATTCCGAGGAAAGCGGGGTGCCATCCAGCTCAAGGACCAGCGTGACCGGGCGGGTCATACGCCCGAAGACCACGCCCAGCTGCTGCTTGATGGCGGCGGAGAACAGCTCGCCGGGCTTCTTCGCCGTCTGCGCGGCGGCGGCAGCGGCATCAGCACTGCGCTTGGCGGGCGCGGGGGCCGGCGAGGTGCCGGGGGCCGCTGCAGCACCGGACGCGGCGGCCGAGGCTTCGGCCTGCTCGTATGCGGAGGCGGTGGGGCGCGGCGGCACCAGGCCGGTCTTCTCGCTCATGGACTTGGCGTACCGCTCCAGCTCGACGGCCGCGATTGCGCCGTCTGCGGTGGCGGTGACCACCTGACGCAGGTTCTTGACGCGCAGGTCGCCGGCCGCGTACACGCCCGGTACGGAGGTCTCCAGATAGTCATGGGTGACTACGTAGCCGTGATCGTCGAGCTCAACCACGCCGCGCACGAGCTGGGTGGCCGGCACATATCCGGCGAACACGAACACGCCGAATGTGCCGTCGTCGGCGGGCTTCCAAGCTTCGGTCTCGCCCGTGGTGCGGTCAAGAATGGTCGCCTCGCGCAGACCGCCCTGGCCCGCGGTGACGCCCTTGAGCTCCACGTTGTAGCGCACGTCGATCTTCGGATTGTTCTTGGCTTCGGCGGCAACGGCGGCGTCGCAGGTGAAG
>ENA-OWYR01000276-OWYR01000276.1-human-gut-metagenome-genome-assembly--contig:-NODE-276-length-22977-cov-21.8566_pt1 | contig 22977 bp, 19 predicted proteins | sample MGYA00249753_ERZ652092 | MGnify/ENA primary metagenome ERZ652092 (study PRJEB26925, sample SAMN05827204) | human gut metagenome | biome: ENVO:2100002; feature: ENVO:00000062; material: ENVO:00002003... | reverse complement strand
ATGTGTATAAGAGACAGGTATAGTATTAAACAAGAAATAATATTACAAATAAAATAACAAGGAGTGAGTACATGGTATTTAATACAGGCGCAGCCCTTTTGGATGCGATTGTTCTTGCTGTCGTGTCAAAGGAGGAAGAAGGAACCTACGGATATAAGATCACGCAGGATGTGCGGAAAGCGATTGAGGTTTCAGAATCCACACTGTATCCGGTTTTGCGAAGACTGCAAAAGGATGGATACCTGATCGTGTATGACAGGGAGTGCGGAGGAAGAAACCGGAGATATTACCAGATTACGGAGACCGGCGAAGAAAAGCTGGCAGAATACCGCAGCGAGTGGGAATCGTATTCTTCGAAAATATCAGAACTATTTTCAGGAGAGGAGTCAGAAGAATGAATAAAGAAGAATTTTTAAAACGTCTGGAGCAGCTGCTTTCGGATATTTCAGAGGAAGAGAGAGCGGATGCACTTGCCTTTTACAGAAGTTATTTTGAGGATGCCGGAATTGGAAATGAGGCATCAATTTTAGAGGAACTGGAGTCGCCGGAGAAGGTGGCGGAAGTGATCAAGAAAGATCTTGGGGTGAGTGAAACGGCTGATGCGGAAACACCTGAGGAAGATGTGCGCAGCGAAAAAAATGAGACTCATACAGAAGGAACATCTGGGGATGGTCAAAATGCCAAAACACGAATGGATGATCCATATATGAACAGTTTATATGGAAGCAGTACTTACGGGTCAGGTAATTATGAGCAGAAGAATACTGCTTATACCGGCGGAACTTATGGCAGTCAGAATACGTCCGGCCAGATCGATATAGAGAATCTGAAAAAGGAAAATCAGAAGAATAAAACAGAAAAAACAGTTTTATGGGTGATCCTCGCAGTTTTGACAAGCCCGGTCTGGATCACGGTTGCAGCGGTTCTGGCGGCGATTCTTGTAGCAATTTTAGCGTGTGTGTTTGCAGTGGCAGTCAGCATTGTTGCAGTGATGGCGGCGTTAGTGATCACCGGATTTGTATTGGCAGGCATTGGTGTCGGATATCTTTTCACAAAAGGCGTGGCAGTAGGTCTTGGACTGTTAGGCGGTGGACTTTTGGTTCTTGCGCTTGGAGTACTTGCAGTGTGGCTTGTGGTATGGTGCTTTGGCTGGTTTGTCCCATGGGCAGTGAAAGGCATTGCAGGGCTTTGCAAAAAGGCATTTAGTAAGACGAAGAGAGGAGTGTGAGATGAAATGAAAAAATTTACAAAGATTATGTTGATCATTGCAGGAAGCTTAGCCGCACTCGGAATTGTTTTCAGCGGTATCGCTGCAGTGATGGGAGCCGGATGGTCAACGATCCATCGGAAAGCACTTGCCGGTGAACTTGATTTTGGTAATTGGCATATTGGCAATGGAGTTTATTATGCTTATGATCAGGGACATGGCAGCTGGGATCATTTTTGGGATGATGATTATGATGACGATGATGATTGGGACGACGAAGATTGGGATAATGACGACTGGGATGATGAGGATGACGAACTCATGGATGATAATAGGGCGGTGGAGAGTTTTGGTTCCTGGATCCTGAATCTTACGGATTTGAAGAGTGAACCGGCAGGAACGGAAAGCTGCATTATACCTTATCCGGCATCAGAAGCTGCTTCCCTGAAACTGGAACTGGATGTGGTAAATGAACTTATTTTTGAAGTGTCGGATTCTGCGGATGAGATCAGTATTAAAATGGAAAATGGGTATCAGGATTATCTTTCTACAAAACAGAAGGATTCCGCTCTGAAGGTATCCTATCACAGCGGACACCACCATTTTGAGAAAGGACCGACCTTTACGGTAGTTCTGCCAAGGCAGTGCGAAAATCTGACATTGGACATTGTAGTGGGAGCCGGGGATATTTCCATGGAAAGCGAAGCGTTTACGGCAAGAAAAGTAAATGTGTCTGTAGGAGTGGGAGAACTCTCTGTGAATCAGATCTCAGCCAGTGAGAAGGCTGTGTTTGAAGTTGGAACAGGAGATGTGTCGATTCTGAATGGACAGTTCCCGAAAGTGTCTATCGAAGCAGGAGTTGGAGATGCCGTGTTCAGCGGAAGCGTTTCAAACAAACTAGAAGTGGAGGCAGGAACCGGCGATGTCAATGTCTCTCTTACCGGAACAGAGAAAAGCTATGCATTTGATCTGTCTGCCGGACTTGGAGAAATCAGGTTGAACGGGCAATCGAAAGGGGCTTTTGATGCGGAGTATGAGACCGGCAGCAACGGCGGAGCAGAAGTGGAACTGACTGCAGGAGTGGGAGATATTTCTGTTTTGACACAGCAGTAAAAGAGATAAAAAATAGATGGTTTACATTTTTGTCTTTATGATATAATATAAACATAAAAAGGTGCTGCCGATAGACGGTTAGCCTAGATTATATGTGTTATGTAAAAATAACCGCAACCTTGGCCCGGGGCGGTTATTTTTTTCTGCCGTGATTATCTTTCCCGATGAGGTAAAATAATCCGGCAACACTAATTAACAAACTCATTAACTGCAAAAGTTCACTTGTTGTTATCATTAGTATCCCCTCCATTTCAGGTAAAAAATTCCTAATCTTTGTCTTTTTAATCACAATATGATATGATGAACACGAAAGAAAAAACATACAAGAATTCGTATATTTTAATAAGAAGAACAGGAGCAGGGAATGGGAAAAAGAACAAGAATTATTTTATATGCACTGTCACTTGTGACAATGCTTGCGATGGTGACACTGATCATTTTTTCACATGGAAGACAGAGCGGTGAGCCGGCGAAAGATGCGCTGTCCGAGACGGATATCAGCAGCACGGAGGAACCGGTTCAGATACCGGAAGCGGAAGAGCCAGAAGAGACGGAAGCAGCAGACGGGCAGAACGGGATCCAAAACGATACAGAACAGGAAGAAGTGGACATAGCAGATGACACAACACTGATTTTTGCAGGGGATGTACTGTTTGCAAACGCCTTTAAAAGCAACTATGATGCGGGCGGAATTGAAAAAGTGATCGAGCCGCAGCTGCTGCAGGAGCTGCAGGATGCAGATATTTTCATGGTGAATAATGAGTTCCCATTCAGTAACCGTGGAGAGCCGATGGAGGACAAACAGTTTACGTTTTGCTGTGATCCGAAATATGTGAAAGCTTTAAATGAGATGGGCGTGGATATTGTATCACTCGCCAACAATCACACCTTAGATTATGGAAGAGATGCGTTGTCTGATACGTTTACGACACTGGACGGAGCCGGTATTTTGTATGCAGGAGCCGGAGAGACTAAAGAACGCGCATATGAATTGCAGATTATCGAGAAAAATGGAAAAAAATTTGGATTTCTTGCGGCATCCCGCGTGGTGCCGGAATCAAACTGGAAAGTGGAAGAACGGACACCGGGAATGCTGACCGCTTATGATGATACAAAATTGGTACAGTTGATCAAAGAAGCCCGGAGCGGATGTGATTTTCTGTCGGTCTATATCCACTGGGGCGTGGAATACGATGCGTATCCGCAGGACTATCAGACAAAGATTGCCACAGATTGTTTTAATGCAGGGGCAGATCTGATCCTTGGAGCACATACACACTGTTTACAGGGAATTTCCTATATCAGTGGGAAACCGGTCTTTTACAGCCTTGGAAACTTTGTGTTTGGACAGAACATTGATAAGACGGCTGCAGTGAAAGTACAGGTTTCGTCCGATGGAACCGTATCTTATGGATTACTTCCGGTTTATGCGGCGTGGGGCACAACAAAACTGATGGATACAAACAGTGCATCTGCGCTGTATCAGTATATGACACAGATTTCAGATGGCGTTACGATCGGTGCGGATGGAAAAATCAATTAAAGGGGAGAAGAACATGAAAAAGAAACTTATGAGAATGCCGAAGGTGGTTACGATACTCGTTGCGGTACTGATCGTAGCTATTTTTCTGGGAAGTATGGATGTGGCAGCGTTTTTTCTTGCCGATACAGTTTCGCTTCCGGGTTATGGAAGCAGTATGATCGCAGAGTTTATGGCAGGAGTGGTTGCATTTCTGCTTTTATGCCTGTTTGGTTATCTTGGAGTTCTGGGAGAAAAAGGAAAGGGATTTATCCATGGTCTTTATATTGGCGGATTCCTGACAGGATACTGTTGTCTGGAACTGGCGGCACAACTTTATGTGCAGATGATGACACCGGATGCAAAAGTTGTATCTGTATTGGAAATCCTGTTTTTTGCTGCAACCATGTTTCTGATCGGATGGACGGAGGAACTTATTTTCCGCGGTGTGATCCTGAATCTGTTTCTGGAACGTTTTTCCAAAACGAAAAGAGGGATTCTCTGGGCGGTCATTCTCAGTGGTGTATTGTTCGGGGCGGTACATTTGACAAATATTTCACAGGGAGTGACTGTGACGAGTGCGATGATCCAGGCAATCAACGGAGCGTTTTTGGGTGTGATCTTTGGCGCAGTTTATGCCCGGTCAGGAAATATCTGGCTTGTAATGACTTTTCATGCACTGGTCGATTTCGCAAGTTTGATGGGCAGCGGAATTTTTGGAGCTGGAACAACTGTGGAACAGATCAACCAGATGTCTGCCGCTAATTTGATTGCCGTTCCTGTTTTGCTGATTCCGTGTATTGTGCTGCTTCGCCCGAAAAAACTTCTGGAGATGGAGCAGGAGGCAAATCATATCGTGGTGTTTGAAACATTCGAGGAGGCAGACCGGAATGCTGCTTTGTCGCTTGCACTTGGAATGATATCCATTCTGACAGGATTTATGGGATATGGTCTTGGTATTGGGATCGCTGGACTGATCGGTGGCAGACTTTCGAGAAAGGTGCAGCCGGAGAAAAACGGAATGGCACTGGCGGGTATGATTTTATCCGGAATCGGTATGGCGGTATCGATCATTGGAATGATCGTGTTGTGTTTTGTCTATTCAAATCTGAATGGTCTCTTTGCCGTTATGATGACGAATGGTGTGAAATGATTTTAAGGCAAATAAGCTAAAACAAGTTTACATTTACTAAAAATAAGGTTATTATTTCAATAACCTTTTGAGAGAATGGTAAAATCTTTCAAAAATAGCAGGAAGAAGATAGGAGAATTGCGATGAGTTACATGGAAACCTACAGAGAATGGTGTACAAACCCATATTTTTCAAAAGAAACAAGAGCAGAATTAGAAGCGATCAGGGACAATGAGGCAGAGATCGAGGACCGTTTCTACCGTCAGCTTGAGTTTGGAACCGGGGGACTCCGCGGAGTGATCGGGGCAGGAACAAACCGTATGAACATCTACACCGTAAGACAGGCGACACAGGGACTTGCAAACTATATCATTTCCCAGAACGGGCAGGAAAAAGGAGTTGCCATCGCACACGATTCCAGAATCATGTCACCGGAATTTGCCGAGGAGGCAGCACTCTGCCTGAATGCAAACGGAATCAGGGCTTATGTGTTTGACAGCCTTCGCCCGACACCGGAGCTTTCATTTGCAGTCCGTGAACTTGGCTGTGTTTCAGGAATTGTGATCACAGCAAGCCATAACCCAAGAGAATACAATGGATACAAAGTTTACTGGGAGGATGGTGCGCAGATCACACCGCCTCATGATAAAAATATCCTTGCAGAAGTTGCAAAAGTAACTTCTTTTACACAGGTTAAGACTATGGAAAAAGAGGATGCCGTGAAAGCCGGACTTTTTGTGACGATCGGAAAAGAAATCGACGACCGTTACATGGAAGAACTGAAAAAACAGTCCATCCATCCGGAGATCATCAAAGAGATGGCAAAGGATATCAAGATTGTATACACACCGCTACATGGAACCGGAAATCTCCCGGTGCGCCGTGTGTTAAAAGAACTTGGATTTGAAAATGTCTATGTTGTAAAAGAGCAGGAACTTCCGGACGGAAATTTCCCGACCGTAGCATATCCAAACCCGGAATCTCCAAAGGCATTTGAACTTGCCTTAAAACTTGCAAAAGAAGTGGATGCAGACATCGTGCTTGCGACAGATCCGGACGCAGACCGTCTTGGCGTATACTGCAAAGACACAAAGACCGGAGAGTATGTGACTTTCACCGGAAATATGTCCGGAATGCTCATAGCAGAATATATTTTAAGAGAGAAAACGGCAACCGGAACGATGCCGGAGAATCCTGCACTTGTAGAGACTATCGTTACAACGGACATGGCAAAAGCGATGGCAGCTTCCTATGGCGTGGCACTGATCGAGGTACTGACCGGATTTAAGTATATCGGAGAGCAGATCAAATGGTTTGAACAGAACCACTCCCACAACTATGTATTCGGTCTGGAGGAGAGTTATGGATGCTTAGCCGGAACATATGCAAGAGATAAAGATGCCTGCGTAGCAGTCATGATGTTGTGCGAGGTGGCTTCCTGGTGCAAAAAACATGGAAAAACATTGTGGGATGCCATGATCGACCTGTATGAGAAATACGGTTACTACAGAGAGGGACTTTCCACGATGACCTTAAAAGGAATCGACGGAGCCGCCCAGATCCAGCAGATGATGAGTGATATGCGGAACAATCCAAAGAAAACACTCGGTGGATTTGAAGTGCTTGCAGTCCGCGATTACAAAGAGGATACAAGAAAAGATTTAAAGACCGGGGAAGTGACAAAAACAGGACTTCCGGCTTCCAATGTTTTATATTATGAACTTTCTGACAATGCATGGTGCTGTGTGCGCCCGTCCGGAACAGAGCCTAAGATCAAATTCTACTATGGAGTCAAAGGCACCTCTTTGCAGGATGCAGAGGAAAAACTGGAAGCATTAAAAAAGGATCTTGTGGAAGAATAGATAAATGAATATTTGCAGAAGTTGTGATCGCCTCTGAGAAAAAGTAAATATATAATTTAGATTTAATATTTATACCAAAATAAAAAACAAGAATCAGAGACAGAGAAGGAGAATCACATGTTTGATGACAAATTTGTCTGGGGCGTGGCAAGCAGCGCATATCAGGTAGAGGGAACTGACCCGGATGACGGAAGAGGAAAGACGGTCTGGGACACTTTTACGGAGCAGGGACGCATTTTTCAAAATCAGAATGCGTACACAAGCTGTGATCATATGCATCATTATAAAGATGACTATGCATTAATGAAAAATCTGGGGATAAAAGCATACCGTTTTTCCTTAAACTGGGCGCGGATTCTGCCGGAAGGTACCGGGCGCGTCAATGAAAAAGCAATTTTGATGTACCGTGACATGATCCTTACAATGAAAGAAAATGGCATTACACCATATATTACCCTGTTTCACTGGGAGTTTCCACAGGCATTGCAGGAAAAAGGCGGCTGGCTGAATGAGGAAGTGGCAGACTGGTTCGGGGAATATGCAAAAGTGGTGGCAGAGAATTTTTCGGATCTCTGTGAGTATTTTATCACGATCAACGAGCCGCAATGTGTGGTTGGACTTGGACATTTAAGCGGTGTTCATGCACCGGGATTGAAATTATCGGTTCCAGAGACTTTTCAGATTGCACATAATCTGTTGAAAGCGCACGGACAGGCAGTGATCAATTTAAGAAAATACGCAAAACAAAAAATACGGATCGGCTTTGCACCGACCGGGGGAGTGGCTTATCCATACACGGACAGTGCAGAAGATATCGAGGCTGCCAGAAAAGTTTATTTTGGATTTTACAATCCGATGGATAACTGGACCTGGAATATCTCATGGTTTTCAGATCCGGTCTTTTTAGGTCATTATCCGAAAGAGGGACTGGAAAAATTCAAAGAGTATCTGCCGGAGATCACAGAGGAAGATATGCAGCTGATTCATCAGCCACTGGATTTTATGGGACAGAACATATATAATGGCTATTATGTGCGTCAGGGCGCAGACGGCGAACCGGAGTTTGTGGACCGGGAACCGGGATTTCCAAAGACGGCGTGCAACTGGCCGGTAACACCAAAAGCATTTTATTATGGAATCAAATTTTTGACGGAGCGGTATCCGCTTCCTTTGTATATCACAGAAAATGGTATGTCCTGTCATGATAATGTGAGCTTTGACGGCAGAGTACATGACAATGATCGCATCACGTTTTTGGATTCCTACATCGGAGCCATGCAGAGGGCATATGATGAGGGAGCCGATATCCGGGGGTATTTCCTGTGGACATTTTTGGATAATTTTGAATGGTCCGAGGGATACAGGGAACGTTTTGGCATGATTTATGTGGATTTTATGACACAGCGGAGAATTGTAAAAGATTCTGCGTTTTGGTATCAGAATGTGATTGGGACAAATGGAGGCAATTTATCAACAAATCAGACCACGAAAGAAATTTTATTTTTAGATCCGGTATGTACACACAACATCTGGGGCGGTACGCGATTGAGAGAGGATTTTCATTATCCGGTCGAAGGTGATGATTTATGGGAGTGCTGGGGAATTTCTGCACATCCAAATGGAGACGTAACTTTAAGAGACTGTGGATTCCGTGGAATGAAGCTGTCCGAATTGTGGAAAAAACATCCGGAAGTTTTCGGAAAGGTGGACAGTGACCGTTTCCCGCTCCTGATCAAAATTATCGATGCGAAAGATGACCTGAGCATTCAGGTACATCCAGACGATGATTATGCAAAAGTCCATGAAAATGGTTCACTTGGAAAAACAGAGTGCTGGTACATTCTCGACTGCAAGAAAAATGCGACGATCGTTATCGGACACAATTCAAGGACAAAAGAGGAATTAAGCCGGATGATCCATGAGGGAAAGTGGAGTGAATTTATCCGTGAGATCCCGATCAAAAAAGGCGATTTTCTTCAGATCGATCCGGGAACAGTTCATGCGATCAAAGGCGGAACACTCATTCTGGAAACACAGCAGAACAGTGATATTACCTACCGCGTTTATGATTATGGCCGTCTCTCCAATGGAAAGCCGAGAGAGTTACATATCGACAAGAGTATTGACGTGATCACTGTGCCTGCAAAATCGGTTGCAGACAGTGTGAAATCGGTGGCAGATCTTCCGGTCAATACGTTAAATGAACTGTATGTCTGCAAATACTTTCATATCTATAAAATAGAAGTTTCAGGTAAAATGACTTTTGAGCAGAATGCGCCTTTTATGAATATGACAGTTACGGAAGGCAATGGAATCGTCAACGGTCAGCCGGTGAAAAAAGGAGATCATTTCATACTTCCAAATGGCTTCGGAAACGTGGAATTGCAGGGCAGAATGCAGATCATTGCCTCCACGATATAAACCAAAAACCGTTGATTATTACGGCGTGCACTGCGGGGTAGAAGCATGTAGATCAAAATTCCCCAGAGAGGAAATACACAGATGAATCAGGAAGAAAGACGAGAGAAACGAAAAAAAGATACACAGAGTGCGGTCATAGTTGTGGCAGTATTTTTTATAGTACTTGCAGTTTTGATCGGAGGAATTGTGTTTGCAGTCCATAAATTTGTAAAACCGGGAGCAGATAAACCGGAAAAGAATACTGAGAGCGTGACAACAGAGGCGACAGAAGAACCGGAAACAACTCCGGTAACCGAAGTCAGCGATCCGTTGATGGATCAGGCAATGCAGATTGCTGCCGGCATGACCTTAGAGCAGAAAGTAGCGCAGATGTTCATGATCACACCGGACGCACTGACCGGAGTGGACGGAGCAACGATGGCAGGAGATTCCACAAAGACAGCCTACACGCAGTATCCGGTAGGTGGTCTGATTTATATGGCAAAGAACCTGACCGGAACCGATCAGACGGCACAGATGCTTACCAATATGAAGAGCTACAGTCAGGAAATAGTAGGAATTCCAGTGTTCCTCGGTGTGGATGAGGAAGGTGGAACAGTAGCAAGGATTGCATCCAACAGTGCTTTTGGAGTGACAGATGTTGGAAATATGAGTGATGTAGGAGCGACCGGGGATTCCCAGAATGCATACAATGCAGGAAGTACGATCGGAACGTATCTGAACACACTTGGTTTTAATATGGATTTTGCTCCGGTTGCGGATGTGTTGACGAATCCGGATAACACTGTGATCAAAGACCGGTCATTTGGTTCAGACAGCCAGCTTGTGGCGGATATGGTCTGTGCTGAGATGCAGGGACTGAACGAACACCAGATATTAAGCGTGGTAAAACATTTTCCGGGACAGGGAGCTACAGCAGGGGATTCCCATGACGGGGCAGTTTCTACAGATAAATCTTTGGATGACCTGCTGGCAAATGAGCTTGTTCCATTCCAGCAGGCAGTGAATAACGGAGCATCTTTTGTGATGGTAGGACATATTTCAGCACCAGCTGTTACAGGGGATGATACGCCGGCTTCGCTTTCCTCTGTCATGGTGACAGATGTGCTTCGCAACCAGCTCGGCTTCCATGGTGTAGTGATCACAGACGCAATGAATATGGGGGCGGTCACCGCAACATACAGTTCTGCTGATGCGGCAGTGACAGCAATTCAGGCAGGTGTGGATATGATCTTAATGCCGGAGGATTTCCAGAGTGCATATCAGGGTGTGATGGATGCAGTGGCTGGTGGAACAATCACAGAGGATCGTATCAATGAATCTGTTGCAAGGATCATCAAGGTAAAGCTCACAATGTAGTATAATAACACTTTACTTTTTGAAACCGTTATGTTATTCTGTGACTATGGTGCGGTAAGTGTACCATAGAAATATTTTTTGGAGGTACTTTTCAATGAACAAAGGTACAGTAAAGTGGTTTAACAACCAAAAAGGATACGGATTCATCTCCGATGAACAGGGAAATGATGTATTCGTTCACTACTCAGGTCTTAATATGGAAGGTTTCAAATCCTTAGAAGAAGGCGCTGCAGTAGAATTTGAAGTTGTTGAAGGTGCAAAAGGACCACAGGCAACAAACGTAACAGTAGTAAGATAATTTTATTATCGCTTGTTACTACAGTCTAAATCAGTAGTTTCATGTACCTTTTTCTTTATTAAATAGAACTTGTTTTATTTTTCTAGATTAAGATATTGCAAACAATGGATTTGAAAAAGAGTGTCGGTTTTCCGGCACTCTTTTTTGCATACATAACTAAAAAATCCATGCAAACAGTCTTGAAGAATCTGGAGGGGTTCTATATAATAAAAAGGAGATAGATAATGCCAAATTTCCGAAATTAACCAACCGTGTGCACTATCTGAAACATGAAGAGGGAGGCGTAAACGCAGTGTGTGAAATAATGAGAAAATATTCAGAAGAAGTCGCAGAAAAAGCATATCTGCAGGGCGAGGAAGCCGGCAAAGAAATCGGTCAACGCCACACCGCCATCGCCGAACTCCAGTCCGAATCCAGATAACAGAAAAACATAAGGAAACATGACAAAGAAACCATTTTTTAAAGGATGGTTTCTTTTTTTTAAGTTCATTTAAGGTTCGCCTGATAAGATATGTGCAAAGGAAAGGAGACACTTATGGCAGATCAGATGATATTTAAAAGGTGTGAGATCAAATATATGTTGGATATCACGCAGGCGGAACTGTTAAAAAATCAAATGAAACAGTACATGACCGCAGACGAGCATGGAGTGAGTACAATATGCAGTCTCTACTTTGATACACCGGATTATCTGCTGATCCAAAGATCAATGGAACACCCGGTTTATAAAGAAAAACTGAGATTGAGAAGTTACGGCACGGCAGACAAGGACACGACCGTTTTTGTGGAACTGAAAAAGAAGTATGAGTCTGTTGTATACAAAAGAAGAATTGCAATGACGGAGGACGAGGCAGAACGTTACCTGCTTTTTCATGAAAAAGTAAAAGACACACAGATCACCAGAGAAATCGATTACTGTCTGAAAAATTATAAAAAGCTGGCTCCGGCAGTGATGCTTTCCTATGAGAGAGAAGCTTTTTATGCGAAGGACGATCACGAGTTCCGGATCACGTTTGATCAGAACATTCTCTGGAGAAATTACGACCTTTCTCTTTGTAAAGGAATTTACGGAGAAGCAATTTTAGATAAAAATAAAGTGCTTATGGAAGTGAAAACGGCGGGCGCAATACCGCTCTGGATGGTTCATTTTCTGACAGAAAATCAGATTTACAAAACGTCATTTTCCAAATATGCGACCGCCTACCGCACGATTTATGCGAGAGAGCAGAGAAGAAGCTGTCCACCGGAAAATTTCTTTGTGTTTACCGGAGATGAGGTTGTGCAGCAGGCAATAAAATGTTAAAAAAGAAATGGAGAAATTAATATGTTAAACAATTTATTTACAGGAATTTTTGATACAGCAGGTGCGGCGGTGATTTCCGTGCCGGATTTTTTGCTCTGTATTGTGGTGTCACTGCTGATCGGGGCATTCATCACATGGGTTTACACTTATAAAAACCGCTATACGACAAGCTTTGCAGTGACACTCGCAATGCTTCCGGCAATCGTTTGCATTGTTATCATGATGGTAAACGGAAATGTAGGTGCCGGAGTGGCTGTGGCAGGAGTATTTTCGCTTGTACGTTTCCGTTCTGTGCCGGGAACTGCAAAAGAGATCGGAACCATTTTTCTTGCAATGGCGGCAGGACTGATCGCAGGGATGGGGTATCTTGGATTTGCAGTATTGTTTTCACTCATTATGGGAGCCGTGATGTTTGTGTTAAATGTGACCGGATTCGGTGTAAAAAAGCAGAAGTAAGAGAAAAAACACTTCGTATCACAATCCCGGAGGATTTAAATTACGGAGCAGCATTTGATGATCTTTTTGAAAAATATTTATCATCCTGTGAAGTAGTCGCTGTGAAAACCTCCAATATGGGAAGTCTTTACAAACTTACCTATCATGTGACGTTAAAAGACAATGCGGAAGAGAAAACATTTCTCGATGAATTGAGATGCAGAAACGGAAATCTGGAAATCAGTATGATGAGACAGGAGGCAAATGTCAATGAGTTATAGAAGAAAAAAACTGCTGGCATTGTTTTGTGCTACGGCATTATCCATGACGGCAGTGGCAGGCTGTACAGGGACAAAGAGCAGTACTGGCAATGTTGTTTCCTCGGAAACAGAAACAAATGCAGAAGAAACATCAGCACAGAGTGAAGCAGGAACTTTTTCAAGTGCAGATATGTTTACTGAGCGGGATCTGGCAGGAACCTATGAGGAGAGTGGGGCAGTTTATGTCACACTTTCCGATGATGGTATCACAGGGGAAACGGATGGCGTTGTAATCAAAGGACAGATGGTGACGATCACGGCAGAAGGGACATATATTTTTTCCGGAACACTGTCGGAAGGACAGATTGTGGTGGATGCAGATAATGCGAAAGTGCAGATCGTATTTGATAATGTGGACATTACCTGTGCTTCAAGTGCAGCAGTGTATGTAAAAAGCGCAGAGAAAGTATTTGTAACGCTTGCAGAAGGATCGCAGAATACGCTTCGCAATACGGATGAGTATGTTGCGATTGACGACAACAACATTGATGCCGTGATTTTTTCAAAATCAGACCTTACGTTAAACGGTACTGGAAGTCTGACGATCGTATCAGCAGAAGGACATGGAATTGTATCCAAAGATGATCTGAAGATCACAGGTGGTACATACGATATCACAGCAGCAGGGCACGCATTATCGGGAAAAGACAGTGTGCGTATCGCAGATGGAACCTTTATTTTAACCGCAGAAAAAGATGGCATTCATGCGGAAAATGCAGATGATGAAGAAAAGGGCTATATTTATATTGCAGATGGTGATTTTACGATCACAAGTGATGGCGATGGCATGGACGCTTCCAATATCGTGCAGATCGAGGATGGAACATTTGACATCACAGCCGGGGGCGGCGCTGCAAACAGTCTGAAAACGCATGAGTCAGATGTGCCGGGTGGACCGGGTGGCGGAATGCCACAAAACGGCGAGAAACTGGACGGAGAAAGCATGCCACAGATGGGGGAAAAGCCGGACGGAGAAAATATGCCACAGGATACCACAACTGACGAGAGCGGCACCAGCACAAAAGGAATCAAGGCAGGTGGCGGCATGTACTTAAATGGAGGCACTTACCAGATTGATTCCGCAGATGATTCCATCCACAGCAACGCAAATATTACGATCGCAGATGGAACATACACGCTTGCGACAGGCGATGATGGTGTGCATGCAGATGATGCACTGATAGTAAATGGTGGTACGATCACCGTGACAGAGAGTTATGAAGGTCTGGAAGGCCTGACGGTGACGATCAACGATGGAACGATTGATATCACTGCAAGTGATGACGGTATCAATACAGCAGGCGAGAAAATGGAATTAAACGGTGGATATATCCATATTCTGGCAGGCGGCGACGGCGTGGATTCCAACGGCGATCTGACGATCAACGGCGGTGAGATCTACATTGACGGTCCGTCTGATAACGGAAACAGTGCGATCGATTACGGCGACCGGTCGTCTGCGTATGTGAACGGCGGAACGCTTGTGGCAATCGGCAGCAGCGGCATGGCAGAGGTGATGAGTGATTCTTCCAAACAGAAGGTTCTTATGGTAAAATTAGGAGAACAAATGGAAGCCGGCAACGTTGTGCTGACAGACAGTGAGGGAAATGTGATCGTAAGTTACACGGCATTAAAAACCTATGACTGTGTGATCATCAGCACCGCAGAGGTGGAGAGCGGAGCAACGTACACGCTCACAACATCGGGAACGATGACAGAAGTGACCGCAGAATAAAAACAGCTGAGGGCAGGAATCGGTATCACTGTGAAATAAACGAAAGGCATGGGATTTTGTATGAGGTTATTGCTTGCAGAAGATGAAGAGGATTTGAGCCGTGCGCTTGTCACGGTGTTAAAACATAACAATTACTCGGTAGACGCTGTGTACGATGGTGCAGAAGCCTTGGACTATCTGGAAAACGGTGACAATTATGACGGCGTGATCTTAGATATCATGATGCCCAAAATGGATGGTATCACCGTATTAAAAACAATCCGCAGACATGGAAATTCCGTTCCGGTCCTGCTACTCACAGCAAAGGCAGAGATTGATGACCGTGTGGAGGGTTTAGACAGTGGCGCAGACGATTATCTGCCGAAACCATTTTCCATGAAAGAGCTTTTGGCGAGGATCCGGGCAATGACAAGGAGACAGACGGACACGACCGATAATGTGCTGACATTTGGCGATGTTGCACTGAACCGTTCTACCTATCAGCTCACAGGAACGGAGAATCCAGAAGGTATCCGTCTTGCTGGCAAGGAATACCAGATGCTTGAAATGCTCATGTCTAATCCAGGACAGGTCATTTCCCCGGATCTTTTTATGGATAAAATCTGGGGCTACGATTCAGAAGCGGAACAAAATGTCGTATGGGTATATATTTCCTATTTGAGAAAAAAATTAACCTCCATTGGAAGTCAGGTGAAGATCAAGGCGGCCAGAGGACTTGGATATTCATTGGAGAAAGACAATGCTTAAAAAATTAAGAAGAAAATTTATTGCAATTGCAATGCTGTCTGTTTCTATCGTGCTGATCGCAATTGTCGGTACGATCAATATTGCAAACTACATCAGTACCAATCAGGCGCTGGATGCAAGACTCTCCCTGATCGCTGACAACGGAGGTACTTTCCCGGATATGACACCCGGAGATTTTGGGAAAAAATTGGAACCTAAGTCAGATCAGCCACCGGCAATGAATGACCTGCAAAAGCATGGGATTTCGCAGGAAAGTCCGTTTGACACCCGGTATTTTACAGTGACGATCGCACCGGACGGTACGGTGGAATCTGTGGATACCGGAAAAATTGCTTCCATCTCAGCCGGAACAGCGGAGGAATACGCAGCGGAGCTGTGGAAAAAAGGAAAGAAAAAAGGCTTTTTCGCTGATTATAAATACCTTGCAACGGACAGTGACGGCTCGACGATGTATGTATTTTTAAACTGTCAGCGGGAAATCTCTACAATAAGAACATATGTTCTTGCTAGTGTGGGAGCAGGAGCACTCGGACTTGTCATTGTGTTTGTCATGATCTACTTTTTCTCCGGAAAAGTGTTAAAACCGGTGTCAGAAAGCTATGAGAAACAGAAACGCTTTATCACGGACGCAAGCCATGAAATCAAAACGCCGCTCACGATCATCGATGCCAACACCGAAGTCATAGAGATGATGGAGGGGGAAAACGAGTGGACGCAGAGTACGAGAAAACAGATTGCAAGACTGACTTCCCTCACGGAAAAACTGGTGTTTCTCTCCCGCATGGACGAGGAAGGGACAAAGCTGGAAAAAGTGTCATTTTCACTTTCTGATGCAGTGCTTGATACCGCAGAGGGATTCCGCTCTGTCGCAAAAACAAAAGGAAAACAATTTGAGATCAATGTGGCAGAGCATGTGGAATGTGTCGGCGATGAAAAAAATATCCGTCAGATGATCTCCCTGCTTTTGGACAATGCAATGAAATATTCCTCAGAGCAGGGCATCATCCGCATCGCACTAAAAACTTCCGGAAAAAACAAAATCATCACCGTGTGGAATACCACAGACCAGATCGAAAAAGAAAAGCTGGATATGCTTTTCGAGCGTTTTTACCGTATGGACGCTTCCCACAATTCCAAGACCGGGGGCTTTGGAATCGGACTTTCCGTCGTGTATGCGATCGTGAAAGCACACAAGGGCAAAATTTCAGCCAAAAGCGAGGACGGAAAATCAATCTTATTTACCGTGGCATTGTAGCGTCTGGCTTCCCCCTCTCTCCCGGCTTTTACTTGGTTTTCATTATGGAATAGATAAAAGGGTTTCTTATAAAACTTGCTCGAATTGCGGCTTTATCAGTGTTCACATTTTGACTTTTTTGATTGTTTATATTCATTCAGAAATGGACAGTCCGCACAATGTGTCCGTCTGCGGCCACACTTCCTTCTTATCTGTATCGTGCGCAAGTTACATGCCGGAAAATCAGCAGATGAGCAGGTCAAAAATCACTCAGGCTTTCTTTGATTTTTGACCTGCAATAAAGGATGCTGATTCCGGCATTTACTTGCGCTAGATACAGATAAAGGAAGTGTGTCCCAGACGGACACATTGCGTGGACTGTCCATTGATGAATGTACATAAACTTAAAGTCAAAATGTGAACACTGATAAAGCACTCAATTCTCACAAAAGTTTTATAAGGAACCCTTTTATCCATTCCATAGCTTTACACTTTGGCAAAAGCCGGGAGAGAGGGGGAAGCCAGACACTACAATTCGTCAAATGAAATCTGATTTTTCGTCAGAAAGCGTTTGAGGAGTGTGTCCCACTCGTGCTCAAGAGTTTTGTCGGTCGAGAAGATCCGGTAGGAGATACCCGTGGTCACGGTCAGTTCTCCATTCTGGAAACGGATATTTAAGAACACGGCGGAAATATCATTTTCCGTGAAAGAACTTCCGGTCTGGGAGAGGGTGCGTTTGAGATTTTCCGGCGATAACAGGAGGGAAAACTTGAAATAGGAAGGAGTTTTCTTTCCTTTGATCAGGTTGAAGCAGGAACTGCGCAAAAGACCATACGGAACAAAGGAAAGCCCGGTGAGATTCTGTTCTTCGAGTTCTTCTAAGGTGTAGAAGTCTTTTTGCAGCGTGCCGTCGATATGGCAGGAGACATTCGTTGTGATGACAGCCTCCTGAATGAGAAAGTGGTCAAACACATCCTGGCACAGTAATTTATTCATAAAGTCCTTGACTTCGGCAATTTTTAAAGCGATCATAAAATCCTCCCAAAAGAAAATGGTATCAACATAAATTTATCATTGGTTTGTTTTCTTGTAAATAACTGAAATGACAAATTAGAGAAAATATGCTAGAATACAGAGGATTTGCGAATGCAAAATACAGAATGATTATACAGATTTGCAGCCGCAGATAAAAAGTCTGAGGTTTGATGGAAAGGTTGGTAACAGATATGACAGAAACAGAAATTTTATTTGATTTACTGGAAAAAGGAATCTCACCGGCGCACGCAGTGAGCGCATGCGAAAAAAGACTGACAGATGCCGGTTTTGAAGTGGTTGATTACGGTACGGCATGGAACTTAAAAGCGGGCGGAAAATATGTGGTAAATCATCATGAAACGACATTGTTTGCATTCACATTACCGCAGAATTGGAGTGACAGAGAGCCTGCGATCCGCATTGCAGCAGCACATACAGATTTCCCATGCTTAAGGATCAAACCGTCCTGCGATATTCAGACAAACGGATACGCACAGGTGAATGTGGAAGTTTACGGCGGCGCAATCTTAAATACATGGCTCGACCGTCCACTCGGTGTAGCCGGAAGAGTTGCAGTGCGCAGTGGGGATGTGTTTACACCGAAAGTGGTCACGTTCCAGTCTGAAAAAAATCTTATGACCATCCCGAATCTTGCGATCCATATGAACCGTGAGGTGAACAAGGGCGTGGAATTAAATAAGCAGACGGAACTGCTCCCAATCTGCGGACTTTCCGATGATGCAGACTATTTTCTTGATTTTCTTGCAAAAGAGCTTGCTGTGAAAAAAGAGGATATTCTTGATTTTGAACTGACCATTTACAATAAAGAAAAGCCGGAGTTTGTGGGATTAAACGATGAGTTTATCTCTGCATCCAGACTCGATAACTTAAATTCCTGTTCTGCACTGGTGTCTGCGATCATCGACAGCGACAGGGCAGACGGCATGAATCTCATTGCACTGTTCGATCACGAGGAGATCGGAAGCCGTTCCAAACAGGGTGCCGGTTCCATTCTGCTCCACGATATGCTGGTGCGTATTCTGACTGAGTGCGGACTGGAAAAAGAAGTGTGGAACAGACTGTACAACAGCATCATTTTATCCGTGGATGTGGCACATGGACTTCATCCAAACTATGCCGGAAAGATGGATCTGACCAACAAGCCGGTGCTTGGAAAAGGATTCTGCATCAAGGAAGCATGCTCCCAGTCCTATGCAACAGACTGTGGTGCGGTCGCAGTGATCCAGCAGATCTGTGAGAAGGATCAGATCCCATATCAGAAATTTGTGAACCGTTCGGATCTTGCAGGAGGCGGCACATTAGGCTCGATCGCATCAGCGTTACTTCCGGTAAAAACAGTGGATATCGGAATCCCATTGCTTGCAATGCATTCTGCAAGAGAACTGATGGCAGCAGCAGACCAGCAGGCATTGAAGGATTTGGTGAGCGCTTATTTTGGCTGAAAGGCAAAAAAGATACATACAGCATGAAGTATGCATTTGACAGGAGAATCAGGTGAGAAAAAAATTTTTTTCCTATGTGGCAGGGAGTGCGGCGTGTGCAGCACTCATTCTGCTTTCGGGGTGTCAGCAGACAACGGATCAATTATCCAATATTACCCATTATGTGGAAGAGAAAATTGCAGAAGGAAAAGGCACGGAAGTAAAAAGTAAAGAACAGGAAACGGACACTGAGCAGGCAGCAGTTTGCGGGGAAACAGAGAAGCAGGCAGAGCCATCCGTTGAAAAGCAGTCTGTGGACTGTTATGTATATCAGACGCTTCCGGAGGAAGTACGCACTGTGTACGACGAGGTTTATGATGCGATTCTCTATGAAAAAGAAGATGTGGCGCTGAGCACGTTAGACAACGAAGTCCTGCATCAGGCGTATGTTTCGGTGATGGCGGACCACGGCGGACTGTTCTGGGTATCGGGCTACACTTACACGCAGTATACCAGAGGGGAAAAGCTGGTAGATCTCCATTTTACACCAAAGTTTACCATGACGGATGCCGAGCGGATGGACATGCAGGCACAGATCGACGAGACAGTCAGTCAGATTTTGGCAGGGATCGATGCGCAAGCACCGGATTATGACAAGGCAAAATATGTGTTTGATTATCTGGCTTCGAATGTTGCGTACAGCACAGGTGCGCCGGACAATCAGAACATCATCAGTGTGTTTGTCAATGGGGAAACGGTTTGTCAGGGATACGCTGCAGCAACGCAGTATCTTCTGGAAAAACTGGACATTCCCTGTGCAGTGGTGGCCGGAACGGCAGACGGACAGTCTCATGCATGGAATCTGGCAAAGCTGGATGGAGAGTATTACTATATTGATACGACCTGGGGAAATGCCACCTACAGCGGCGATGGAATGGGGCTGGATTCTTTTATCAATTATAATTATTTTGCAGTTACGACCGGGGAATTACAGAAAACGCATCAGCCGAATGACGATATTATCGTTCCGGTGTGTCAGGCGGTAAAAGACAATTATTATGTCCATGAAAATCTTTATTTTGACACATGGGATGCAGACAGCATCGGAAATGTATATCGGGCTGCCTATGAGCAGGGAGATGGTTTCTGCTCTGTCAGGTTTGCAGACAGGGAGCTGTACGAACAGGCATTCACCTACTTTATCACGGATCAGAAGATCGTGCATTACTGCAAAGGACTGACATCTTTATATTATCTGGAAGATTCCGACCAGAACGTGCTGACTATAAAATTTTAATAAAAAACATAATATCCTCTATACAAAGTAAAGTTTTTGTGTTAATGTTACGTAGTAATCAATACTACATGTAATAGAAAAAAGAAACTTTTGATATAATAATGAATATCACAAGGAGGCAAAATCCTGCACAGCTTGCTGGGCATTGCTCCATGTAAGGACAGTCGCATTTTGCTTCGCAAAACAAGGAGGATACTATGTATAAGATTGTAATAGACAGTTGTGGGGAATTACCGGAAGAATTAAAACAGGACGGACATTATGAGACCGTTTCATTGGAGCTGGAAGTAGACGGATGCCGTATCAGGGATGACAGCACATTTGATCAGTCAGATTTTTTGAGAAGAGTCAGAGAGAGCCTGAAAGGACCAAAGTCCTCCTGCCCGTCACCGGAGCAGTATATGGATGCTTATGAGGGCGAGGCAGACCATGTTTATGTCGTGACCCTGTCCGGCGGCTTAAGCGGCTCTTACAACAGTGCAGTGCTCGGAAAGAATCTTTATGAGGAAGAGCACGGAGATACAAAGAAAATTTATGTGTTCAATTCAAAATCAGCGTCCATCGGTGAGACAATCATCGGCATGAAGATTCAGGAATTTGAGGAAGCCGGATGCAGTTTCGACGAGGTTGTGGAGAAGGTGGAAGAGTACATCCAGTCCATGAACACCTATTTTGTATTGGAGACGTTAGAGACATTGAGAAAGAATGGCAGACTTTCCAATCTGAAAGCATTTATTGCCAATTCATTAAATATCAAGCCTGTTATGGGCTCAACAAAGGAGGGCTTAATCTGCCAGTTAGATCAGGCGCGCGGTATGAACAAAGCACTTGAGCGTATGGTGAAGGATATGATCTCAAAGACAAAAGACTGTGAGAACCGTGTTCTCGCAATCGCACACTGCAACTGCCCGGAGAGGGCAAAAGCAGTGAAGGAAAAAATCGAGAAGATTGCGAAGTTCAAAAAGATCATCATCATCAATACCGCAGGTGTCAGCAGCATGTATGCCAACGACGGCGGCGTGATCATGGCAGTATAGTCAGATGCAGACATTAACATACGAAGAAACAGTAACAGCGATTGAAAATAAAAGAAGATTTGGAAACTTAAAGGGTGTCGAGATCTCAAAGATAATGTTAGAGCAGTTAGGACACCCGGAGAAAGATTTACGCATCATACACATAGCAGGGACGAACGGCAAAGGCTCCGTCTCTGCTTTTTTGCGCTCTGTTTTCGAATGTGCAGGATTGAAAACCGGGATGTTTACTTCTCCACATCTGGTGGATTTCAGGGAGCGCATCCAGGTGCAGGGAGATATGATCTCAAAAGCGGATACCACGCGCCTTGGAAACAGGCTTCTCTCTATGGATTTTGGCGTTTGTCCGACAATGTTTGATTACTGTCTTGCAATGGCATTGCTTTATTTTAAGGAACAAAAGTGTGATGTTGTGATTTTGGAGACAGGACTTGGCGGAACGTATGATTCCACGAATGCCTGCGGAGTGCCGGATGTGACCGTCATTGCAAAAATCGGTTTTGACCATATGGCGATCCTCGGTGATACACTCGCCAAAATTGCAGCAGAGAAAGCAGGAATTATCAAGCGCGGCACAGCGCTTGTGTTAGAGAGCCAGGAAAAAGAAGCGATGGACGTGTTAAACAAAGCCGCAGAGCGTGCAGATATCAAAACTACAAAAGTCGTAAATTTAGATGAGATCAGGATCCTGCCACAAAAGGACGGAAAACAGTGTTTTTCATACGCTGGATACGATGCAGTCACAATGAAAATGCTCGGTGTGCACCAGTATGAAAATGCCGTGGCGGCAATGCTTGCAGCAGAATTATTTTTTGAAAAATATTTTGCAGGAAAAAAGAGTGTGCCGGAACGGAAAGCTTTGCAGCATGCGATCCGGGAAGGGATCGACCGGACGCAGTGGATGGGACGCATGGAGCTTGTGAGCAATGATCCGTTTTTCCTGATGGACGGTGCGCATAACAGTAACGGTGTGGAGGCGCTGAAAAAAAGTCTGGAGACAATGTATCCGGATGAAAAATTCCATTTTATCATGGGTGTCATGGCGGATAAAGATTATGGGGAGATGATCCGGGAACTTCTTCCGCTGGCACTGGATTTTAAGACAGTGACTGTGGAGAGTGAGAGGGCATTGCAGGGAGAGGCGCTCGCAGACTGCATCCGGGCAAAAGGGATCCCGGCGGAGGCGTATCGGAACCTTGCGGATGTGCTGCCGGATTTCTCAAAATCATCCGCAGAAAAGACAGTGGCATTCGGCTCACTGTATTTTATCGGGGAGATCGAAGCATTTTTGCGGGGAAAACAGTAACATGGTTTCCGGAAAATCTGGGAAAAGCAGCGTCCGTGCCCAATCATTACAGAAAAGTTACAAAATAGCATGGATTTAATATATTTTTAAAATTAATCATATGGTAATATTTATTTTTTTCATCTATAATAACAACAGTCTGTGCATATAATAAAAAAAGAAAACAGGCAGTTATTTT
>ENA-OWYR01000259-OWYR01000259.1-human-gut-metagenome-genome-assembly--contig:-NODE-259-length-24390-cov-23.9084_pt1 | contig 24390 bp, 14 predicted proteins | sample MGYA00249753_ERZ652092 | MGnify/ENA primary metagenome ERZ652092 (study PRJEB26925, sample SAMN05827204) | human gut metagenome | biome: ENVO:2100002; feature: ENVO:00000062; material: ENVO:00002003... | reverse complement strand
GATGACGTCGAGTCTCGTGGGCTCGGAGATGTGTATAAGAGACAGGATATATATAGTATATTCTGCACAAAAATGAACGTTACATTTGCATATATTGCACAATTTTAAAACTTGCTTTATATATTTTCAACAATTTTTAGTGTGATTATTTGTGAATATAAATGACTGATTATGATTGACAATGACTGATTTTGAAAATATAATTATACTACAAGTTAAATGAATGTTGAAATGTTTAATACAGTAATTTGAAAATAAGCATTAAATAAATGGCTTATAAAATAAGTCTCTGAATAATTTGATAAACTGGGGTGATTAGATGCTGGCGGAAGATAGATGCAAAAAAATACTCGATATATTAGATTCGATGGGAAGTGTGACTGTTCAGCAGCTTATGGATGAGCTTGATACATCCGAGTCAACAATCAGACGTGATCTGGTTGCAATGGACAAGAAGGGGTATCTCACCAAGGTACATGGTGGTGCGATTGCAAATAATACGAATATCCATACTCAGGATGAGAAGGTTATCAACAGGCTTAAGCAGAATCGCAGCGAAAAGGAACAGATTGCCAGATATGCGGCATCACTTATTGTGGATAATGATTTTGTTTATATAGATGCCGGTACTACAACGGCAGTCATGATTGATTATATTACTGCAAAGAATGTGGTTTTTGTTACAAACTCTCTGACTAATGCCAAGAGAATTTCCGATAGGGGATATACAGTATATATTCTGGGTGGCGAGTTCAAGTCTACTACTGAGGCTATTGTCGGAGATGAGGCCGTTGTGACGCTCGATAAATACAATTTTACGAAGGGCTTCTGGGGAACCAACGGAATTACTGTGAAGAATGGATTTACGACTCCGGAGATAAAGGAGGCCATGATTAAAAAGAAATCCATGGAGAATAGCAAGGAGAAATACATTCTTGCGGATGACAGTAAGTTTTCACAGGTATCAAGTATCAAGTTTGCTGATTTTGAAGATGCTGTAATTATTACAAATGCACTAAGTAATGACAACTATAAGAAATACAAAAATATTAAGGAGGTCTAACATGATTTACACAGTTACTTTTAATCCATCATTAGATTATATAGTTGATGTAACAGATTTTAAGACAGGAGTGGTCAATAGAACGACTGGAGAGAAGATTTTTGCAGGTGGTAAGGGCATCAATGTTTCCATGGTTCTTAAGAATCTTGGAATGAGCAATACTTCACTTGGTTTTACAGCGGGTTTTACAGGAAATGAAATTAAAAGACTTCTAGGAAAAAAAGGTGTTGATACTGATTTTATAGAGGTGGAGGATGGTATTTCACGTATCAATGTGAAGCTTCGCTCAAATGAGGAATCCGAGATTAATGGTCAGGGACCGGTAATCACTGAGGACAACATTAAAAAGCTTTATGAGAAGCTTGACTGTTTAAAGGAGTCTGATGTGCTTGTGCTCGCAGGAAGTATTCCTGATGTGATGCCTTCATCAATGTATATGGATATTATGAAGCATCTTGAGGGCCGTGGAATAAATATCGTGGTTGATGCGACAAGAAATCTGCTCACAAATGTGCTTGCATATAAGCCATTCCTCATCAAGCCAAACAATCATGAGCTCGGTGAGATATTCGGGGTTGAGATTACAGACAAGGACGATGTGATAAAATACGCAAAGAAGCTTCAGGAGCAGGGCGCAAGAAACGTGCTTGTCTCAATGGCAGGTGACGGAGCAGTGCTTGTGACCGAGGATGGACAGGAATTTAAGGCACAGGCTCCTAAAGGAAAGCTCAAAAACTCTGTAGGCGCAGGTGATTCGATGGTAGCCGGATTTGTTTACGGATACCTCAAATCAAATGATTATAAGCAGGCATTTATTTATGGAGTATGTACAGGAAGTGCAAGTGCATTTTCTGAGGAGCTGGCTACAAAGCCTGAGGTTGAAGCACTTATTGATAAATGGGACAGTGCTTCCAATTAAACAAACGGTATCAAAAAGGTTGATATAAATAATTAATATATTCTATTAGGAGGAATGATGTATGACCATCAGGGATTTATTGGCAGCTGAGAGTATCAATTTGAATGGTACGCCTGCCGGAAAAACCGAAGCATTGAATCAGTGTATTGATTTGATGGCAAAAAGTGGCAAAATAGCCGATGTGGAGAAGTATCGCAAGGGTGTTTTTGCAAGAGAGGAGGAAGGCACAACAGGAATTGGAATGGGTATAGCAATTCCTCATTGCAAGTCTGATGCTGTTACTAAAGCAGGTCTTGCGGCAATGGTTGTAAAGGATGGGGTTGACTTTGAATCACTCGATGGTACACCTGCAAAGATTATTTTCCTTATCGCTGCACCAAACACAGAGGATAATGTGCATCTTCAGGTGCTTAGCAAGCTCTCTGTTATGCTGATGGACGAGCAGTTTACAAATTCTCTTATCAATGCCGGTTCAGTTGATGAGTTTTTAAATATCATCGATAGCGCTGAAAAAGCAAAGGATGAGAAAGAGGCTGCCAAAGAGGCAAAGGAGAAAGAGCCTGTTGAGGTGAAGAAGGACGATGTATTTATCGTTGCAGTTACAGCCTGTCCTACAGGAATTGCCCATACTTATATGGCTGCTGAGGCTATCGAGAAAAAAGCCAAGGAGCTTGGATATCAGGTAAAGGTTGAGACAAGAGGCTCAGGCGGAGCCAAAAATGTGCTCACAGATGATGAAATCGCAAAGGCTGCCGGTGTTATCGTTGCCTGTGATACAAATGTACCTACAGACCGCTTTGACGGAAAGAAGGTTATTGAGTGTCAGGTTTCTGACGGAATCAATAAGGCAGAAGAGCTTATAAAGAGAATTGCTTCCGGTGATGCTCCTGTATTTAAGGCATCAGGTAAAAAGGAGGCTTCACATTCATCAGTTGGTGGAAAGGAGAGCGTTGGACATCAGATTTATAAGCACCTGATGAATGGTGTTTCACATATGCTTCCATTCGTAGTTGGTGGTGGTATTCTTATCGCAATCGCATTCCTTATCGATGGATTCAGTGTTGACCTTAATTCACTGCCGGCTGACCAGAGAGCAAATTTTGGTACTATTACACAGGCCGCAGCACTGTTTAAGGGAATCGGTGGAACAGCATTTGGATTTATGCTTCCTATCCTTGCAGGCTTTATCGCCATGAGTATTGCTGACCGTCCTGGTCTTGCAGTTGGTTTTGTAGGCGGTTCAATCGCAGCAAACGGTACATCAGGCTTCCTTGGAGCACTTGTAGCAGGTTTCGTAGCAGGATATATTGTGCTCCTCTTAAAGAAGGTATTTTCTAAACTTCCGGAGAGACTTGATGGTATGAAGCCGGTTCTGCTTTATCCGCTGCTTGGTATATTCCTGGTAGGCGTTATAATGCAGTTTGTAGTTGAGCCTCCAATCGGAGCTTTAAATACAGCTATCAACAATGGTCTTAATGGACTTAACGGTGCAAGCGCAGTAGTGCTCGGAGTACTTCTCGGAGGAATGATGTCAGTAGATATGGGTGGCCCTGTAAACAAAGCCGCTTATGTATTTGGTACAGCTTCAATCGCTGCCGGAAACTACAATATCATGGCAGCAGTTATGATTGGCGGTATGGTTCCACCAATCGCAATCGCTCTTGCAACAATCTTCTTCAAGAACAAGTTCACAGCAGAGGAGAGAAAGGCAGGACCTACAAACTTTATCATGGGATTATCATTTATCACAGAGGGTGCAATTCCATTCGCAGCATCTGATCCGCTTCATGTCCTTCCGGCATGTGTAGTCGGTTCAGCAGTGGCAGGAGGACTTTCAATGGCATTTGGATGTACACTCATGGCACCTCACGGAGGAATCTTTGTAGTTCCTACAATCGGAAATCCGTTAATGTATCTTGTTGCATTAGTAATCGGATCTTTCATTGCATGTGGATTACTCGGATTACTCAAAAAGAAAGTAAGTGAATAAGCAATCCTCAATTATCATTTTTTAATCCAACCTATAAACTAATCAACAAAGGCACTGCTTAGGCGGTGCCTTTGTTGTTATGTTGTGTATTAAAAATTAAAAGTATAAACATTCTCTGAAATAACAGCCTCATGCCTTGACGAGTGAATTTTCGAAGCATAAAGTATTATTAAGATGTAACTATTCAGAAAATAAACATTAATAAACAGTGAGGCATAAAATGGGCAAGGTTATAGGTATAGATTTAGGAACAACAAACAGCTGTGTGGCAGTATTGGAGAACAATCAGCCGGTAGTCATAACTAACAGCGAGGGTCAGAGAACAACTCCGTCTGTAGTGGCTTTTACAAAAAATGGAGAGCGACTGGTTGGCGAGGCTGCAAAGAGGCAGGCAGCAGTCAATGTGGATAGAACATTTTTCTCAATAAAGAGACAGATGGGAAGCGATTTCAGGGCAAAAGTGGACGGAAAGCTGTATTCAGCTCCTGAGATCTCTTCTATGATTCTCAGAAAGCTGAAAAAGGATGCAGAGGACTATATCGGTGAGACTGTAACTGACGCCGTAATTACTGTTCCTGCATATTTTTCGGATGCGCAGAGGCAGGCAACTAAGGATGCAGGAAGGATTGCAGGTCTTAATGTGCTTCGAATCATAAATGAGCCAACCTCTGCGGCACTCGCATACGGACTGGATCACGGACAGCAGCAGAAAATTCTTGTCTACGACCTCGGAGGAGGAACCTTCGATGTGTCTGTTATCGAAATAGGGGACAATCTGATAGAGGTGCTTGCCACAGCCGGTGATAATCATCTGGGTGGAGATGATTTTGATGAGAGAATCACGAATTATCTTGTCACAGAGTTTTACAGACAGCAGAATGTGGATCTGAGAAAGGATAATACTGCTATGCAGCGTGTCAGGGAGGAGGCTGAGAAGGCAAAAAAGGTGCTTTCATCCTCATCCTCAACCACTATCAACCTGCCGTTTATCACCACTGTAAAGGGACAGCCGGTCCACATGGAGATGAACCTCACAAGGGCTGAGTTTAATGAGATAACAAAGGATCTGGTGGAGAGAACGGCCATTCCTGTCAATCAGGCACTTTCAGATGCGGGGATTTGTGCAGCAGAGCTTGGAATGGTGCTGTTGGTAGGAGGCTCTACACGTGTGCCGGCTGTTGTTGAGGAGGTCAGAAGAATTACAGGAAAAGAGCCTTCACACAACCTAAATCCTGACGAGTGCGTGGCACTCGGTGCAGCAGTACAGGGTGGCAAGCTCGGTGGAGCAATTGTCGCAGGCAGCAGTGCGGCAGAGATTATACTGATGGATGTCACACCGCTTTCACTCGGAATAGAGACAGTTGGTGGTGTCTCAACCAAAATTATTGACAGAAATACGACTATTCCTACGAGATACAGCCAGATTTTTACAACTGCAGGAAGCTTCCAGACCTCTGTGGATATAAAGGTACTGCAGGGTGAGAGGCAGTTTGCAAGGGACAATAAGCTGATTGGAAATTTCAGGCTAAAGGGCATCAAGCCGGCTCCGGCAGGTGTGCCGCAGATAGAGGTGACGTTTGATATAGATGCAAACGGCATTGTGCAGGTTTCTGCAAAGGACCTGGGCACAGGAAAGCATCAGGAGATTACGATTACCGCAAGCTCGAATTTGTCTGATTCTGAGATTGAGCAGGCAATCCGCGAGGCACAGGAGTATGAGGCAACAGATGGACAGAGAAAGGCTTATATTGATGCAAGAAGTGAGGCTGATACGCTTGTGCGACAGGTGGAAAATGTCATGGCTGACAAGGAAAAAAGAAAGGCTATGGACAGTGCACAGAAAAAGAGTGTGAAATCGTCACTTTCGTATGTTAAGAAGCTTATTTCGAGGACAAAGCCCGGAAATGTGAGCGAAGAGCAGGCCGCAGAGATAAGGCATGCGGCAGACGAACTGAGAAATGCGGCAGCGGGATTGATTTAATTATAAATGAGGGGCAGAATACCTTTTGACCATCATATCATTATTATTCATTTGGCTATTTACGAGAAGCGGATTTTCATATAAAATATGGGTAAGTGGTGAGTATTCAGAAACACCCTGAATAGTTATAATGTTAATTTAAATCCGAGGAAATAGAAAATGAATGCGAACGATAAAACAGAAAAGGTACTAAGAGAAATTCATATCATGCTCTCAAAGGCGGAGCCGTATAAGCCGGAGCCGAGCAGGGTGATCATAAACAAGCAGCAAATGATAGATTTACTTGCTGAGCTGAATAAGTGTATATATGCAATACAGGATGAGTATGAGCTTACTGAACAGAGTCGCAATCACGCAGAGAGAGAGTTCAGAAAGAAGGGGGATCAGATAGTCTGGGATGCAAGCAGAAAGGCTGAGGATGTGTATGCAGCATCGGTTATCTATACGGATGAGGCGCTTTCAAGAGTGCGTGATATCATCAATGATACCAACGAGTCACTTGAAAAGCTGTGCAAGAATATGAAGGATAAGATTGCAGAACAGGAGAAGATAGTTAAAACTAACCAGTATGAGCTCAAGGGACAGCTTCAGGATTTGTCCGATACGGAGAAGTATCTTAAGATTATCGATGACAGAAATAAGGAGATAGAACGTCAGAAAAATGAAGGTAAGCCAGTAGAGGAGCGTGCTATTGACAAGGAAGAGAAGTCTATCTATGCAAACAGACAGACTGAAATCAAGGTAAATATGGATTATATCAGAAAACTGGGACTTGCTGAGGGCGAGGACCTGGGAGATGGTGTAGTGGGTGAAGTGAAGCTTGCAGACGATACACCTGATGCCGGATTAAATCATAGCAATGATAAGGATGAAGCCAAGGATGCCGGCTCAAAATCGTCTGTTGATGAGGATTATAAGGCAATAAGCAGAAAAGCCGGCAATCCACCTGTTATCAATACAATGGAAGGGAAGGAGCTCACAGCCGGCATCCACAGAATGTGGCAGAGCATCACCGGAAATAAAGGGAAATGAAACACACATATGTAATATAAAGCAGCAGTTCAAAACAGAACGGCTGCTTTTTGGCTTATATTTAAAAGTAGGTAATATTAAGCAGATTTTAAGAAAAACAAAGTGAATAATCTGATAAAATATAGCTGACTAACGGCAGGAGAAGGTTTCTAATCAAAATTCATAGAAGGAGGATAATATGACAATATTAGTTTGTGATGACGACAAGGAAATAGTTGAGGCAATAGAGATTTACCTGATGCAGGAGGGCTACGACGTGGAGAAGGCTTACGACGGCATACAGGCAGTTGAGATTATGAAGAATAAAAAAATAGACCTCATGATAATAGATGTCATGATGCCAAAGCTCGACGGAATAAGAGCTACTCTGCAGATACGAAAGGAAAGCAGGGTGCCGATAATTATTCTCTCGGCAAAGACAGAGGATGCTGACAAGATTTTAGGTCTCAATGTGGGGGCTGATGATTATGTTACAAAGCCTTTTAATCCGCTTGAGCTTGTGGCAAGGGTAAAGTCACAGCTTCGCAGATACACCACTCTGTCAAGCAATGATGCAGCCAGAGACAAGGTTTATGAAGCCGGAGGCCTTTTGGTAAATGATGATTTAAAAAAGGTGACTGTGGATGGCGAGGATGTAAAGCTCACACCGATTGAGTACAATATCCTGCTTTTACTCCTTAAAAACAAGGGAAAGGTCTACTCAATAAACGAAATATATGAGAGCATATGGAACGAGGAGGCGATAGGCGCCGACAATACAGTTGCTGTGCACATCAGACATATCAGGGAAAAAATAGAGATAAATCCTAAGGAGCCACGCTATCTGAAGGTGGTCTGGGGAGTAGGCTATAAGATAGAGGACAACAAATGAAGCAGTATACGATAGGAAAAAAAGCAGCGGTCATAGTCTTACATCAGCTATGCATGATACTTATGGTGACAGGAGTGTTTGCCACAGGCTATGCATTCAGGCACGATGCGCATGAAAATATTGATATCTATACACTCATATCGCTGGCGGGCCTGGTAGGCAGCTTTGTGAGCCTGGCATATATGGCAAACGTGGCCGGCAGAAAATCAGAGGATGATTACACAATATACTATTTACCGATTGACAAGGTATACTCTGATGTGATGCTGGTGATATTTACACTGCTCATGGTATTTATGGGAAAAGTGATTTCAGGCGTAAAAAACCAGCATTTTGATTATGCATCACTCATTATGACGGCCGGCACATTTACTTTTTTGTTTGATCTGGCTTTTATTATTTTATACCAGAGCATTGTAAGGAAGATAAAAGGCAATATACTTTGCACACACAGCCTGATGTGCAAGGGCTATGAGCTTTTGAAAAGAGTTATTGAGAAAAAGGATATCCACACACAAAAAACCAAAGAGATAATGCGCATACAGGAGGCACTTGAAGCTATCTCGGAAGGAGCGCTTGACACTACACTCAATGTCAATGAGTTTCATGGGCAGCAGAAAAAGGTGGCGGAGGCTGTCAACCATATACGCCAGGGTCTTATGAGCTCGGTGAATGAGAGTCTTAAAAATGAAAAATTAAAGGCTGATTTAATAACAAATGTATCGCATGATATAAAGACACCTCTGACTTCAATAGTCAACTATGTTGACCTGCTTAAGAGGGAAAATCTGGAAAATGAAAATGCCAAATACTATATACATGTGTTGGAGGAAAAGTCACAGCGCTTAAAGCAGCTTACAGAGGATTTGGTAGAGACATCAAAGATTACCTCGGGAAATGTGAAGCTCAATATGCAAAAGCTTGATCTGGTTGAGCTTTTATACCAGACCGGAGGTGAATTCAATGAGCGCTTTGAGTCGAGAAATCTGACAATAGTTACAAAAATTCCATCAGAACAGATATTTATCTATGCGGATGGGCGTCAGCTTTACCGCTCTATTGAAAATCTGTATACTAATGCCGCAAAATATGCACTGGAAAATACCAGAGTGTATGTAGAGCTTGAAAAGGCAGATACAAAGGCAGTTTTTACAATAAAGAATGTGTCTAAGAACGAGCTTGACATAGTAAGCGACGGAAATGTAGACCTGACGGAGCGTTTTGTGAGGGGAGAGAGGTCGAGAACCACTGAAGGAAGTGGACTTGGACTTTCCATTGCAAAGAATCTGACCCATTTGATGGGAGGAAAATTCGAAATTAAGGTAGATGGTGATTTATTTATTGCCACAATTACCTATAATATTATATAATAGTAAATAAAAGAATTTTGAAATACACATACGGAGGTAGAATAAGTGAAATTATATGAAAATGGTGCTTACCTTTTAAATGGTAAGGAAGTAATAATTGATGGACCAGAGGCTCAGGCAGCTGTCAAAAGCAAGACAGGCATGGACATCGACAAACAGACAGCTAAGCAGGAGACAATTGCTTACGGTATTTTAAAGGAGCACAATACATCCGGCAATATGGACAAGCTTCAGATTAAGTTTGATAAGCTTACATCGCATGATATCACATTTGTAGGTATCATCCAGACAGCACGAGCTTCAGGACTTGAGAAATTCCCTATCCCGTATGTACTTACAAACTGTCACAACAGTCTTTGTGCAGTTGGTGGAACAATCAATGAGGATGACCACATGTTTGGTCTCACCTGTGCCAAGAAGTACGGCGGAATCTATGTACCACCTCATCAGGCAGTTATCCATCAGTTTGCACGAGAGATGCTTGCCGGCGGCGGAAAAATGATACTTGGTTCTGATTCACATACACGTTATGGTGCACTTGGTACTATGGCAGTCGGCGAGGGTGGACCTGAGCTTGTTAAGCAGCTTCTTGAACAGACATATGATATTGATATGCCTGAGGTAGTAGGCATTTACCTGACAGGAGAGCCAATCAAGGGCGTTGGACCACAGGATGTCGCACTTGCAATTATCGGAGAGGTATTCGGAAACGGATTTGTAAAGAACAAAGTTATGGAGTTTGTAGGACCGGGTGTGTCTAATCTGAGCGTTGACTTCCGTATAGGTGTCGATGTTATGACAACAGAGACTACATGTCTTTCTTCTATCTGGAGAACAGATGACCAGGTTAAGGAATTCTTTGAGATTCACGGTAGGGCTGAGGACCACAAGGAGCTTAATCCGGGTGAGGTGGCTTACTACGACAGATTTATTGAGATTGATTTAAGCCAGATCCGCCCAATGATAGCTATGCCATTCCACCCAAGCAATACTTACACTATCGATGAGCTCAATGCAAACCTCATGGATATTCTCGATGACTGTGAGAAGAGAGCTGAGGTAAGCTTTGACGGCAAGGTGAAGCTTGATTTAAAGAGTAAGGTAAGAGACGGAAAACTGTATGTAGACCAGGGAATCATCGCAGGCTGTGCAGGCGGTGGATTTGAGAATATCTGCGATGCGGCTGACATATTAAACGGACATTCAATCGGAGCAGACGAGTTTACACTGAGTGTTTACCCGGCATCTACTCCAATATACATGGAGCTTGTGAAAAACGGAGCTGTAGCAAAGCTTCTTGAGACAGGTGCAATCGTAAAGACTGCTTTCTGCGGACCTTGCTTTGGTGCAGGAGATACACCTGCCAACAACGCATTCTCTATCCGTCATTCAACAAGAAACTTCCCTAACAGAGAGGGTTCTAAGGTACAGAACGGACAGATCAGCTCAGTGGCACTCATGGATGCACGTTCAATCGCTGCAACAGCAGCAAACAAGGGCTTCCTTACATCAGCAGCGGATATTGATGTCAACTTTACAAAGCCAAAATATTTCTTTGACAAGACTATATATGAGAACCGTGTATTTGACAGCCATGGAGTGGCAGATCCTTCAGTTGAAATCCAGTTCGGACCAAACATCAAGGACTGGCCGGCAATGAGCGCGCTTCCTGAGAATATGCTCCTTAAGGTGGTTTCAGAGATTCATGATCCTGTTACTACAACAGATGAGCTCATTCCTTCAGGAGAGACATCTTCATATCGTTCAAACCCTCTTGGACTTGCAGAGTTCGCACTTTCAAGAAAGGATCCTGAGTATGTAGGCAGAGCAAAGGAAATCCAGAAGGCCCAGAAGGCTATAGAGAGTGGTGAGTGCGCAGGAAAGGCTGTTCCTGAGGTTGCTGAAATCATGGGAGTAGTAAAGAAAAAATTCCCTGAGGCAAGCCATGAGAATATGGGCTTCGGAAGCACAATTTTTGCTGTTAAGCCGGGTGACGGCTCAGCAAGAGAGCAGGCTGCCAGCTGCCAGAAGGTACTCGGAGGCTGGGCAAATATCGCAAACGAGTATGCCACAAAGAGATACCGTTCAAACCTTATCAACTGGGGAATGCTTCCATTCATCATTGATGAGGGAGAGCTTCCGTTCCACAACCTCGACTATATCTTCCTTCCGGGAATCAAGAAGGAAATCGAGGATGCAAAGACGGAGTTTGAGGCATATGTTGTCAAGGATGGTGAATTAAAGCCATTTACACTGAAGATGGGTGAGCTCACAGATGATGAAAGAGAGATAATATTAAAGGGTTGTCTCATCAACTATAACCGTAAATAAGGAGAGTTTAATCCGATGGAAGAAACCGGAAAAGCTGGTAAAAAATCAAACATTGAGATAAATGCAGATAAGGGTGCGAAGCAGAATTCGCACCCGGGGCGTGAGGAATGGCCACATCTGATCAGAATAGGTGTCATGGTATTTGTCACGTTTGCAGTCAGTATACTGTTTTTCTTTGCACTGTACAGATTTGAGGGCTTTGCAGGCATATGGAGCAAGCTGCTTGCGGCAGCAATGCCTATTATAATGGGACTTGTGCTTGCATACCTGATGAATCCTGTCATGTTGTGGCTGGAAAGATGCTTTAAAAAGCTTCTTTCCAAAAAGATGAAAAGCGAAAGCAAGCTGCGAAAGGTTTCAAGAGCTCTTGCAATCACAGGCTCGGTTATTATTCTTGTAGCGATTATTTCGCTCCTCATTGCGGCTATTGTGCCTTCTGTCATAGCAAGTATATCGGGACTTATGAAGACACTGCCAAAAGATGTTGCGGCATTCATCAACATGATAAAGAACGGCAATTTCGGGGACAGCAAAATTGCTGAGCTCGCGAGCACAGGTTTACAGAATGCAACCGACTACATTGAGAATTATGCCACAGAAAAGCTGATTCCTGAGGCACAGAAGTATGTTGCACAGATTACAACCGGTGTGATTTCGGTAGTCAGAGGCTTATTTAATTTTATTATCGGAATAATCGTGATGGTCTATGTGATGAGTATTCAGGAGACTCTTGCAGGACAGAGCAAAAAGATAATATATGCTGTCTGCAAGCCAAAGACAGGCAATATCATCATTGAGACGATCAGAAAGACAAATGAGATTTTTGGAGGCTTCATAAGCGGTAAGATTATAGATTCACTGATTATAGGTGTGATTGCATATTTCGGATGTCTGATTTTAAGGATTCCATCATCGGTGCTCGTTGCAGTGATTATCGGCGTCACAAATGTGATTCCGGTATTCGGACCGTTTATCGGTGCAATTCCATCGTTACTCATAGTAGTAATTCAGAGTCCGTGGCATGCGCTTTATCTTCTGATATTTATTGTCGTGCTGCAGCAGGTGGATGGTAATATAATAGGGCCTAAGATACTTGGCTCATCTACCGGTCTTTCGACCTTCTGGGTTATGTTTGCCATACTAATCGGCGGAGGAATGTTTGGTTTTCTTGGAATGTTACTTGGTGTTCCAACCTTTGCTGTGATATACTATATTGTGAAAAGAGTTGTTAATTATGCTCTCAGGAAAAAGAAGCTTCCTGAGGACACAAGGGATTATACAAAGACAACAGGCGTAGATACCAAAAATAATAAGCTTAAATACGAGTAGGTGAAATAAGTGGATAAATACGAATACAATCTCAAGCTGGATCAGATAAAAGCCCTAAGCGCCGAGGAGGGCTATATGAGCGCAGCAGAGATTGCGGATAGCATAAATTGGAACAAAATTAAAAATGTAAATACACTCGTTAAAATCGGCGAAATCTACGAGAAGGCCGAAAGATACCAGGATGCAAGGGACATACTTTTAATGGCCTATGACCGTTCACCAATCGGCAGGATGATTATATACAGACTGGCTGAGGTCGCCATCAAGATGGGTGATTATGATGCTGCTACAGAGTATTATGATGAGTTTGTTGAGATAGCGCCTCATGATGATATGAAGTATGTATTAAGATATGCCATCAAAAAAGGGCAGGGAGCTTCATTTGATGAGCTTATCACTATTCTTGAAGAGTACAAGGATGAAGAATACACTGAGGAGTGGGCATATGAGCTTGCATATCTATACCACAAGGCCGGAAAAGCCGATAAGTGTATAGATGCCTGCGATGAGCTCATTCTGTGGTTCGGAGACGGACCATATGTGGAGCGCGCGCTGGAGCTTAAGATGCTTTATCAGCCACTTACCAAGGCTCAGGAGGAAAAGTACAGACGATTCAAGGCAGAGAAGGAAAAGCCGGCTAAGATAAAGGATGAGGATGAGGTCACAGAGATAGGTGCCATGGAGATGGTAAAGGGCGGAGAGATAGTGCATGATGACGTAACTATTCCGCAGATTACTGTAAATCAGGAGAAGTTCAATACTGTAAATTTACAGCAGGAGATTGCCAAGGGTATGCAGCAGATCATGGAGGCCAAGGGCAAGAATGAAGTTGCTGATACGATGGATACCATCAAAAAGATAGTTGAGGATATTCCTTATCTCAAGCTCGAAAAGGAGCAGGAAGAGTATGTACAGCAGCCGGAAGAGACAGAGCATATCGCTACAGATGAAGAGATAGATGGTTCACTTAAGTTGAATTTCAAGGAGCTTTTGGGTGAAGACGCTGACGGACAGATGTCTATGGTCATGAGTGAAAAGACTCAGCTTGAGCATCAGATTACAGGACAGATGTCTATACAGGATGTGCTTGAAGAATGGGAAAAGACCAGACATGCGGCTGAAATTGCACTTAAAGAGGCTGAGCAGCAGAAGCTTGAGTCAGCTAAGGCAAGAGCACTTCAGGAGGCAGGAGACATCATGGAGAGACTAAATGATGTCATTCCAAAGCTGGATGCAGGTGTCACTCCGAAGGAACTTCTTGAGGAGGAGTATTTGAAGGTGCCGGTTGATATTATAGAGCAGAAAGCTGCCGTGAAGGAGCCTGAAGAAGAGCAGAAACCGGATATGCAGGAGCTTTATGCAGAGGAGACTGTGGATGAAGTACAGGAGCCGCAGGAAGCACCGGAAGAGGCTATAGACGAAGCACAGGAGCCGCAGGAAGCACCTGAAAATGCTGCAGATGAAGTCAAGGAACCGGTTGGAGAGCCGGAGGATATAATTATGGCAGAGGAGTCTGAGAAAGACGAGATACTCATGCAGCCGACTACCATGATGCCTGAAATAACAGATGATATGTTAAATGTCGATGATGATACATCAGATGATGAGACTTCACAGGAGAAAGAAAACGTTTCTGAGAAGAGAGATTTTGATCATGTGACATCATTTATCGAGCAGGAAATAGCCAAGATGACAGCAAAAAATCCGGGACTGGAGAAGAAGCTGGATATGGCTAAGACAAGAAAAATGCCGGATATTTCATTGCCGGAGGATTTAGACAGCGAAGAAGATGACTCGAAATTGAAAGAAACAAAACATATAAAAGAGCTTACAAGCGAACAGAAAGCTATATTTTCATATTTCATACCGGTAAAGGGTATGGAGGATCAGATCTGCAAGGCATATAATGCAGTGCTTGATCATTTCAACAGGAAAGAAAACGCATCCACAGGCAACCTCATTATACAGGGAGAGCAGGGTTGCGGAAAGACAATGCTTGCTACAAGCTTTATAAAGGTATTACAAAAAGATGGTGAACAGCTTACAGGAAAGATGGGCAAGATTGATGCTGCCGCACTCAATAAAAAGGATGTGCAGCAGGTAGTCAGAAAGATAACAGGAGGCTGTCTCATCATAGAAAGAGCCGGTGATATCGACCGCAGCATAGCTGCCCAGCTATCATTTTTGATGGAGCATGATATTACAGGAACACTCTATATACTTGAGGATACATCAAAGGGTATAAAGAAGGCTCTCTCAATGGATGAGGGCTTTGCATCCAAGTTCACGGAAAAGATATCGGTTCCTATTTTTACAAATGATGAACTCGTATTGTTTGCCAAATCGTACTCTGCAGAGCTTGGGTACAAGATAGATGAGATGGCTATTCTGGCATTGCATAACAGAATCAGCAATATTGAGAGGATAGACCAGGCTACCACTCTGACAGAGGTCAAGGATATAATTGACGAGGCCATAGACAGGGAGGCTCACAGCGGACTTAAGAAGGCTATAAGTATTCTGACAGCCAGGCGATATACAGATGATGACCGAATTGTACTCAAAGAGGATCATTTCAGGGAAAAATAAATACTTATGGGGGGTATATATATGTGTAATTTTACAGCAATGGATTGTTACCTGTTTGGTCAGGCAACACACTATGATATCTACAAGAAGATGGGTGCTCACTTAGCTGAGCGTAAAGGAAAAAAAGGAGTGTGCTTTGACGTCTGGGCGCCACATGCGAGGGAAGTATACGTGTTTGGTGAGTTTAACGACTGGAATGAGACCAGTCATGAGATGAAGCGTGTAGAGCCGGAAACCATGGGAGTGTATGAGCTTTTTGTACCGGGAGCGCAAAAGGGTCAGATGTATAAGTTTATTATAGTCACTGAACAGGGTGATAAGCTGTACAAGGCGGATCCATACGCAAACTACGCAGAGCTTCGTCCGGGAACAGCGTCAATCATCACAGATATCGAGCACTTCACATGGACTGACAAAGAGTGGATGGATAAGAGAGCAGCAAAGTCAGATGCTGATGTATATTCTTCACCTATGGCTATATATGAGTGTCATCCGGGCTCATGGATGAGACATCCGGGCAGGGATGATGAGGGCTTTTATACATACAGGGAGCTTGCAAAATCACTCATATCCTATGTGAAAACTATGGGATATACACATATTGAGCTTATGGGTATTTCAGAGTATCCGTTTGATGGCTCATGGGGATATCAGGTGACAGGCTACTATGCACCTACATCGAGGTATGGAGAGCCTGAGGATTTTGCATACTTTGTTGATCAGTGCCATAAAAATAATATCGGAGTAATCCTCGACTGGGTACCTGCACATTTCCCAAAGGATGCGCATGGACTTGCCAATTTCGATGGAACAGCCACATATGAGTATGCAGACCCAAGAAAGGGAGAGCATCCCGACTGGGGCACAAAGATATTTGACTACGGTAAGAATGAAGTAAAGAACTTCCTTATCGGAAGTGCACTTATGTGGATAGAAAATTACCACGTAGACGGACTCCGTGTGGATGCAGTTGCGTCAATGCTTTATCTTGACTATGGAAAGAACGACGGACAGTGGGTGCCAAACAAGTTTGGAGGAAATAAGAACCTCGAGGCAGTAGAGTTTTTCAAGCATATCAATACACTCATACTTGGAAGAAATCACGGAACTGTAATGATAGCCGAAGAGTCTACCGCATGGCCAAAGGTAACAGGCAAGGTAGAGGAAGACGGACTGAACTTCAGCTACAAATGGAACATGGGATGGATGCATGACTTCCTTGATTATATGAAGCTGGATCCATATTTCCGTAAAAATAACCACAACAAGATGACATTTGCGATGAGCTATAATGAGAGTGAGAAATATATTCTGGTACTGTCACATGATGAGGTGGTACATCTGAAGTGTTCTATGCTCAACAAAATGCCGGGCTTAGAAGGGGATAAATTCAAGAACCTCATGGCAGGATATGCATTTATGATGGGACACTGTGGAAAGAAGCTTCTTTTCATGGGACAGGAGTTTGCACAGAAGCAGGAGTGGAGTGAGGAAAGAGAACTCGACTGGTATCTGCTTGAGAATCCGGAGCATAAAAAGATCCAGAACTGGGTAAAGGAGCTGCTTCACCTCTATAGGAGAAACCGCTGTCTGTATGAGCTGGATTCAAGCTGGGAAGGCTTTGAATGGATAAATGCAAACGATGCAGACAGAAGCATCTTCAGCTTTATCAGAAAGAGTAAGGATGGCAAGAATAATATGCTCTTTGTCATCAATTTCACACCGGTAGAGAGACCTGATTACAGAGTCGGAGTGCCAAAGCACAAGACATATCAGCTCGTTTTAGATAGTGAGGATCCTAAGTTTACCGGCAAAACGGTACAAGCGCCTGTAAAGAAGGCTGCAAAGGGCAGAGGCAAGGCAGCAAAACAGTCATATAAGAAGCTGGACTATAAGGCAGTCAAATCAGAGTGTGACGGCAGACCATTTTCATTTGCTTATCCACTTGCGCCTTACGGAGTTGCTGTATTTAAATACTAATATACCGGTAAACAGCAGGGTAAAGGACCGCAGAGCAGTTTATTGTAAATGCCCAGAGGGTGATTGCGCAAGATAGTCTGTAACACCGATATATATTGCATGTGCCAGGTCATCCTGATAGTTTTTGTCAGTAAGAAGAAGTGTCTCAGCAGGATTACTCAAGAATCCACATTCTACGATTACGGTCGGGGATGTGGATTTTTTAAGTATAAAGTATTCTTTATTGGGCTTAATGCTTCGTGGCTTTGCGACACAAAGAGAAGTGTTTAAAGCTCCAAGGACAGAGGATGCGAGCTCTTTTCCTGCATCAGAGGCTTCATAATAGAATACCTGTGGACCGCAGCTTGAACTGTCCTCAAAGCTGTTTTGATGGATACTGATGCTGACTGCCACATTGCTTTTAGACATCAGGGCAGTTCTCTTTGTGAGATCATCTGTCTTTGGATGCTTGGAATTATCCGGGGCGAGGTCGCAGTCGGTGGTTCTGGTCATGACAACAGTAAAGCCTCTGTTTTCAAACAGCTGTTTAAGAGCCATTGCAATACTCAGGTTGACATCCTTTTCCATGACGCCGGAGGTGGAAATCTTACCGGGATCACTTCCACCATGTGCTGGTTGTAGTTTACGCAAATTGTGATATGTATTCCCCAGTATATATGGGGAGTTAGAAATGTATTGAGATTAGATAGCCTTTTTCTCCAAGTCCTCACAGTAAACGCTTGAAAATAAATGTTCCAGTTCATTTCCGAAGTTGTATGAGATTTTAAGTTTGCGGTTTTCATAAACTGTTATCTGGTCTATCATTTCCACAATAATATCTCTGTCTAATTCTTCAATGTCTTTCAGTTCCAACAACCGCCTTAACCACGGTGTTTCAAAAACATCTTCTGTTACACTTTCTTTTTTCTTTTCTTCCAGCGTTTCAATCTGTTTGGAGTAAAGCGTTTCTTTTTGTTGATAGTCCTCTCGATAAGAAAGAAATTCTTCTTTAGAAATCAGTTCGTCTTTGTAATCTTCATAAATTGACTTTTTCAGTTTCTTTACTCTTTCAAGTTCTGTTTTTAACTTTGTCAGTTCTATGTCAGTTGATTTTCTGATTTTTGTTGCTGTGAAAGATTGTGATTTTACAAGCTCCTGCAAATTCTCTACATTGCGGATAATCTGCTTTAAATCGCCCAGCACAATATCATTCAATACTTGAAATGGGAGAGTATGCGGAGTGCAATAGTCCTTTCCACTTCTTTTGTAAGTTCCACAATAGAATGAATAAGACCTGCTTCCGTCTGCACGTCGCCAGAAATTTTTCATCATTGCCCGACCACAATCGCCACACTTTATAAAGCCTGCAAAGATATTTTTATTTGTTTCCAAGTCAATATCCCTATGCTTCTTTGTCAGCAGTTTTTGTACCTTATCCCACAGTTGACGGTCTATAATCGGTTCATGCGTATTTTCAACTCTTATCCAGTTTTCTTTCTCAACTGGTCGCTGTTTGCTTCTCATACGCTGATGTTTCTTCCCTTGTATCATGTTGCCGATATACATTTCATTTTTCAACATGATATTTACTGTTGAATACGTCCAATAGGAAGTTTTCTCCAAACGGTTGCAATTTTTATAATTTTCACCGTTGAGCTTTTTATATTCCGACGGACAAAGGATACCCTCTGCATTTAGTATTTTTGCAATGCTTTGTTTTCCTATTCCTTGTGCATACATAGTAAATACTCGTTTTACAACTTCGGACGCATATTCATCAATCACAAGTTTATTCTTATTTGCAGGAGATTTCTTATAGCCATAGCTTGTAAATGCTCCGATAAATTCTCCTGCTTTCTGCTTTGATTTTACAGTCGCTTGAACTTTATTAGAAATATCTCTGGCATACTGTTCGTTAAATATATTTTTAATAGGAAGTAACATATCGTATGCCTGCTTCATACTATCAATATTATCTGTTACAGAAATAAAACGAACATTAAGCTCTGGAAATATTCTTTCCAAATATCGCCCCGTATCAATGTAATCTCGTCCAAAACGGGAAAGGTCTTTTACAACAACACAATTTACCTTGTTATCTTCAATGTCAGCAATCATTCTATGAAAGTCTGGTCTATCGAAATTCGTTCCCGTAAAACCGTCATCAATATAAACATCATATAAGATAAAGTCATCATGCTTATTCACATATTCTGTTAAAAGTTTTCTCTGATTTCCTACACTATCGCTTTCTTCCTTATCTCCGTCCTCTCGTGATAATCTGATATAAATAGCTACGTTAAATAAGCTTGAACCTTTTTGATAAATCATTTTTCCACCTATTCAACTGCCGTACCTATAATAATATCATACAATAAAGTACGGCTTCTTTCCATGATTTTCAAAGGTTTTCCCCTCTTGATATGCGTTTTTAATATGAGATTTCACGATACGGATAAGTAATTCTTCTACAGAAAATTTACATAAAAATTCTCGTTCTACAATATATTGTGCAGGTTTTTTTTTAGTCAATGTATCAGCTCCCTTAATCAACTATCTATTCTCAACATACGCACATAGGCTTATCCAATATGCGTATTTTTCACAATGTTACAGAAGCAAACAGATGGTATTGGAAAGCTTTGTTAGTATCTCAACTATTCCCATTCTTGTGGGCAGAACTGCACCATATCGGTACGGAAAGGTGTGATTTGTTGCAGGAATTTGAAAAGATTTGAAAAAATTTTCGGATACAAAAAAGCCCGCACAAAACATGAATTTTGTGCGAGCTACTGGGATAGTGTATTTAATTGTAGATAGTATGCTGTTAAATCAGATTTGAATATATCGAATTGTACTTAAAGCTTAAAGGCACATTCATCACTCCATTTTTGGTTTGGATGTTTCAATGTAATAAATATGTTCCTTGTTCCACTGTTTTAAACAAAAACAAAATTCGATAACAGCCAAAGCAATATTATATGTATGGGATAGAAAATATAAAAGAGATATTTACACTTTTTTCCTCGTTGATGATTGTATGATAGTATTAGCGGAAGAGCAAGAACCATAATCCACTGATACTGAATTGTAAATATATTCCCTCCTACATCCATAGGAGAAATTCCACCTATTATAGACAATAGATATTCCATACCATGGGAAAGCCCTGTTCCTATTATCGGAATTAATTCCTTGATTTTCCATAAAATAATGGGAACAATATTAGTGGACATAAAAAACATATACACAACAACAAATATCATATACGACAGAATAAGTCTTTTCTTGTTGTCATAAGCTAAATACATTATAATTCCTAAAACAACAAAAATAAGTCCCCCTTCCGTTGTAAACACACTTCCCAAAAGAGCTGGTATCAAATAGAAGCATATTGTTTCCGTATACATATTACTAATTGAACTCAGATAACCACATACTATACATACAATAACTTGATAAGCAATATATAAACTTAGTACTTTTATCCAGGAAACAGCCTTTTGGTTTTTTCTTATTTCTAAGATTTCACATATGCATGCAACGATAAATAATGTTCTAAAGAAATTTAATTCAATTTGTGTACTCATTTGAATAACAGCCATCACAATACTTGCTAAATATAGCCTCAATATATACATCCGCTTAGAACTAGTATACTTTACGCCATTAACAACACCAAAAATAAAAATAGGTGCAGCGATTCGTCCTATCCAATGTAACGGCAAAGACATTGGCAAATCAGGAAAGAAATAAGCTATATGGTCTAAAAACATAGCAATCATAGCTATTATTTTTAACTGAAATATATTCATTAACAATACTCCTTGATTTTATTTTAAAAATATGATATTACAAATTAATCAAAAAAACAAGGTGAAAGGAGAAATTTCATGTGTAAGATATCCAAAAAAAATATTTTCGCTTCTTTATTGGCAGTGTCTATGATTTTCACAATGATGTCGACAACTGTTGTTCATGCTCAGTCAGTTAAAGATGGAAGTAATGAGGTAACCGTTACACCAAATGTTGGAGTTTCTTATGTTTCTCCAGAAGAAACTATTGAAACAAGAGGTACATCAAGACCTAGTAAGGTATGGAACATCAAGAGTAAAGGGCAATACGATTTTGCTGGTTCCTCTCATTATCAAAACTTGTATACTAATTATAAGTTTACAGGAAAAACGAGTTATAAGGTTTATGTAGAGAACACCGGAGATAATCCAATTACTGTGACAGCTAAAAGGCTTACTAAGACTTATGGCTCTACAAAAATTAGTGCTGGTAAAACTGGTTCTTTTGAGTTTTCTAATATTAAAAGCGATACTGAGTTTTATATTGTTTTTGAAGGAAATGGATACTCATTTAGCGGACATGTAAAATAACTTAAATACAGAAGAGAGTAAACGTTATGCTTGCTCTCTTTTTATATTAGAATCCTCCAGCTGCTACCCCTATGTAGAACAAGCTCATACTGCGATACCTGAGTCGCCTTTGTCTGATTATTAAGAAATTATACGGCAACGCGTGCTTTCACATTGCTTGTCTGTTCTCTCTTAAATTTCTTCTTTTTCTTATATTTTCGTTGTTTTCATCACTTGCGTTATCTACAACCTCCATGCCCCGGGTCAATTACAATAACGGTGGAATTAGTGTTTTTGCCGGTATTTTTTGCAAGAGCACAGACACCTCTTCCGAGGTAGAAGGACAGAATAAAGAGAGCTAAAATAAGACAGTATTTGTTTTTCTTAATAATGTACATATATTTTTTCATATAAGATACCTATAAAAAACCCGATGCACATAGAAGGCATCGGGTGTGTTTGTATATTATATGATTGGCTGATATCATTTATAACCTATAAAAGGTACTGAGTTAGACTGTAGCTGTAAAGGTACGGCCTCTTTCAGTAAGCCTTAAGCAATCAGTTCAGATATTTGATAACAGTATCCCAGACAGATGAATTCTCAAAGCCAAGCTTCCAGAATGCTGCACCGGCGAGCTTATTGTCGTCGACGAGCTTGAGCCTTTTCTCTAAAGATGTAGTGTCCTCGAGCCATACCTTGTACAGCTTGTTGGATACAGACCACTCAGCGTAGTTCTGACCGGATTCCTCATCAAGAGCAGCAGTGGCATTGTTTGTGGCAAGCTGTGCTGCAGCTGCGTCCATACTATATACCTGTGAGGCAACAGTGTACTTTGACTGATCCTCGGTATCGGTTACGGCATCATCGTCCTCCTTTGGAGTGAGCTCCCATATTCTGGTATAAAAAGGCATGCCGAGAATAATCTGGTCAGCGGGAACCTCCTTCAGAGTGGATTCAACACCCTCAGTTACCCACGGAATGGAAGAAACTGAGCCGGCATCAGAGCCCTTATAGTGTTCATCGTATCCCATAATCACAATATAATCGGCAAAGTTTGCCATATCAGAGCGATTGAAGAACTTGTTGAAGCTGGCAGGTACTGTGACATCAACTGAAAGTGATATACCGTTATTGTGACACTTTATGGCGAGCTCTCTGATAAACTCGATGTAAGAGTCTCCATATGCTGCTTCTGTGATATTTTCAAAGTCAATATTTACACCATCAAGCTCATAGTTAAATGCAGCCGACATAATCTGATTGATCAGGGTAGTTCTCGTGGATGTATGTGTGAGCACATATGCTGCATCTACATCAGTATTTTCAAAGTTGCTGAACAGTCCCCATACCTCGATGCCCTGGGAATGGCAGTAGCTGACATAATCCTTGCTTGCTATATCTGCCAGATTACCATTGTTGTCATTTAAATAAAACCAAGTTGGTGACATTACATTTATGCCCTTGGTTGATGAAATTACCTGGGGCACTTTACTGTTTGCTGACTGGCTTGTTACCTGATTCCAGGCAAGACAGATATCCTTATCCTTCTTGATATGCGTAAAGGTCTCTTCCTCATAGTCAGGATTCGTAAGCTTAGTTTTTTTGCTCTCGGACAGAGCCTTGCGCTTTATATATCCAATAACACCATCCTCAGTGGCAACCTTATCCCATTTGTCACCGGAATCAAGAATAGTAATCTTGTCATCCTTTTTCACCTCTTTTAGAATAGGGCTCTTTATGCCGCCCTTCACGCGGACCTGGGTAGACTTGTTTACAGTGGCACTGTCTATTTCATCCCATTTGCTTGTGATGACGATGCGTGCCGGGTCATCATATGACTTAAAGGTGATATTGGAGTACTGTTTTACATAGTCTAAAGCGATAAGCGCAGAGTCAGAGGTGGCTTTCACAATCGGATAGCCAAAGTCATTGGTCTGCTTGGTGACACTGTAGCTATTGCTGTCAGCCGCCGCTGAGATGATATCAGATGCGGTTGTGTAAAGAAGCACATTCTCATTTGCATCCCAGTAAAATCTGGAATTTAATGAGTCGTGAACAAATTTGTAATCAACGTATATTTTTTTATCTATTATTTTAGCCTTGTAATCGGATAGCTCATTATCTACAATGAGAGCAGCCTCATCATCAGAAGAGATATTGAAATACTCTTTAAGATCCTCTGTCTTTTTCGTAGGGGTGTATTTATTGATAAGAGCAGTTATACCCATTATTATTACAACGAGGATAATAAGTCCGGTTACTATAAGTGCAGGCAATAATTTCTTTTTCATGTGTAAAAATCCTTTCCTATTATTTGGTGTCGAAATTGCTTAAGCTAATTATACCATTGTGAAAAAGCATATTCAAATAATATGAAATAAATTTGTAATAAATTAAGAAATTTGTTTATGCATTTTGGCGCGGAAGGAGCAAAAGCTTCCCCCGCGCACATACCTTTTCTTTTTAAAATATGTCTTTTGGTTGTCTTTTTGCATTTAAACGGGGTAAAGGACCAAAAATATGCTGACATCGATTTCTTGTATAATTGAGAAACTGTCTCTTATACACATCTGACGCTGCCGACGAAA
>ENA-OWYR01000258-OWYR01000258.1-human-gut-metagenome-genome-assembly--contig:-NODE-258-length-24409-cov-24.2219_pt1 | contig 24409 bp, 6 predicted proteins | sample MGYA00249753_ERZ652092 | MGnify/ENA primary metagenome ERZ652092 (study PRJEB26925, sample SAMN05827204) | human gut metagenome | biome: ENVO:2100002; feature: ENVO:00000062; material: ENVO:00002003... | reverse complement strand
GCGTCAGATGTGTATAAGAGACAGCCATATATTATTTTAATTAAACTATTTTCTTGATAAAATGGTCTTATTCTTTTTAAATAATATTCTCTTTTTAACATAGTTTTCACCTCTAATTTAATTATAACAGATTATTTTATTTTTTCAAGTTATTTCGATGTATCGAAATAGCTTTCTTTTTTTGGCATTTTTTTCGTTGTATCGAAATAATTTTCTTCCTTTAACATTTTTTGCTGTATCAAAATAATTTCAATATTATAAAAGCATCCATTGAATGCCTTCTTTAACTAAAAGTTTGCATTTCAATTGATGCTTTATATTTTATTATTACTTGTCTTTATTTATTTTTCTTTTGTCTTTTAGTAAGTACTACTGCATATCTTAATGTTACTGTTTCTAATCCTACTAATGCTACTAATGCAAGTATTAATCCTATTGGTAATTCTCCTGTTTCTACAGAGATTATGACATTTGCATTTGATGTATTATCTTTATCATTGTTATCTACAAATCCTGGTATATTTTGTGTATCTACTATACTTACTATATTGTCTTTTTCTCCCATGTTGGTTTCTGCTGTATTCCAGTCTAGTACTACTGTATATTCTTTTGTTTCCCCTGGATTTATTTCTGCTATTATCTTTCTTAATACTCCAGCTTGTTCTTCCCATGTTCCGTCATTGTTTGCTAGGCTCATTCCTTCTGGAATGTTTTCTTCTATTGTTGCATTTCCGCTTACTTCTCCTGTGTTACTTACTTTTATCTTGTATTCTACTTGTACACTTGTACTTTCTGTAGATTTTCTGTAGATTTCTACTTTTTCTAGTTTTCCATTTGTTGGAGCTCTTCTTTCACCATTTACAATGATTCCTGTTATTTCTTTTTCTACTCCTATGTTAAATGGTTTAGCTTCGTAGTAATAATATACATCTATCGTATTATTTACTATATCTTTTCCTTCTTCGTCTTTTACGATTTCTACTTTCATAGTTCCGTTTGGCTCTTCTGGACTTTCGATTAATGTATAATACTCGAATTCTTTTGCTTCTGTTTCGTATTCGTCTTGATTAAATCCTTCTATTACTATTTGGCTATTTTGTAGTTCTCCTGTTTCTGGATTTATTTCTTCTAGTTCTTTTCCTGTCGTTTTGTCCACATAGTGTACTACTACTTTTGCTGGCTGATTATAGTAGTAGTTTACTACTATTTTTTCTGCTGTCATTGTTCCTTTGCTATTTTCTGGTAACATACTGTTACCTTCTTCATCTTCCTCTATTAGTTGATAACTTAAGAATTCTTTTGAATGTATATCATATTCATCTCCTACATGTCCATTATGTATTGCAGGCTCTTCTATATCTTTTCCTGTTAAGCTATCTATATGATGTTCTTCTACTACTGCCCTTTGTGTATAGTAATATGTTACCACTGTTCTATTATTTGTTATATTTCCTTCTTCGTCTGTTTCGACTTTCATCGTTCCACTTGCATTTGATGGTACTTCTACTAAATCATAATTTTCAAATTCTTTTTGTTCTGTTGTGTATTCGTCTCCTTCATGTTTTGTATTATCCACTATTTGCTCTGTTAATGGTTCATTCGTATATATATCTATGTAGTTTACTTCTAATACTGCTTTCTTGATGTAATAGTAATTTACTGTTACAAGTTCTTCTCCCATTATTCCTTCTGCATTTTCTGGAAGTTTAGTTTCTACTAAGTCATATCCTGCAAATTCTTTGCTTGGTATGTTGTAGTCTTCTCCTACTTGTATTTCGTGAGTTTCTGTTTCTAATATTCTTTCTGTTTGCTCATCTATATGATTTTCTATTAATCCTGTATATACTGGTTCATAATAGTAGATTAGTGTTTGCTCTTCTTTACTTAAATTAATCGTTTTTTGTTCTGGACTTTCTACTAATTTATATCCTATAAATGCTTTTTCATTTGTTACAAACTTATCTCCTACTAATCCTTCTTGTATATATGGTTCTTCTAAGTCTTTTACTATCTCGTGTGTCTCTGGATTTCTTTCAACATATCTTACTGTTGCTTTTGTATTTTGTAGATAATAGTAGGTTACAATAGTCTCTGCTACTGTCATTATTCCTTCTGTGTTTCCACTATCTTCTACTAAAGTATACATTTTTCCATTATATGAAAGAGTTTCTTTGCGATGCTCTGTATTTGTGTTGTAACTATCATCTACATATCCGTCTATTTTCTCTTGAACTGATAAAACTTCGTTTGAATCTTTCTCTAAGTAATTTATTAATACTTTTGCTGGTTTTAATCTGTAATAATATATTACTTCTTGTGGTTTTTCCTCGTTGTATTTTTCTATTGTTCCTGTAGCATTTGCTGGTAATTTTTCTGCTACAAGTTCATATTTTTCTTTTATGTTTTTAGCTTCCTCTGTAGTATATTCGTCTCCTTCTTTTCCTTCTATTACTACATCTGGTATTTCGGTTCCATTTGCATCTGGAACTCTTGTTGTTGTAGTACTTCCAACTGTATTCATTATGTAGTAATGTACTGTTACTTTTCCATATTTATTTGTGTTTGTTACTGTCTTATCTGTAACTATGCTGTCATAGTATCTTAAATCTCCTTCTGTCTTTTCTTCTTCTGTTAATGTATATACTATTTCTTGTTTATTTTCATCATATTTTGGTAAGTTCTCGAATATATCATTCCATTTATTTGGATTTGTGCTATCTTGTGTTGTTGTGCTTCCTGCTGTTCCTGGTTTAGCTAACTCTTTTGTATATTCGCTTCCATCACTTCCATGTAGTTTGAATACTACTTTTGTTGGTCTTTGATTTAGCTTATTGCTATCATCTTCCCATACTTTGCTTACTGGTATGTTTACTATAAATCCTGTTGTTGTTGTCCAATTTGCTGTTACTTCATCACTTGTCATCTCTGGTGTTTCGTATTCTATATGTCCTGTTACAACATTCTTTATCGCTGTCGTTTCTTGGCTTATTCCTGTATATACTACTTTTACTATTTTATTTATTGTTACTTCTTTTTCTTCTGTTAGTTGTATTCCTTCTACTGCTTCTTCCCATGTTATCGTTTGGGCTTGTGCATCATATGTTCCTCCTGCTAAATCTGATTTTGCTTCATCTATCGCATATGGTAATTTATCTACTAATTTTACTGTTGCTCTTCCACTATAGTTTGTTATCCTTGCTGTATAACTTATATTGTATGTTAGCTCTTGATTTAGATTCTCTATTGTTGCTGTTCCGTTTTTACTTATGTGTTGCTCCTCTTTTGGTTCTACATATGTATGCTCTGGCTCTTCTGGAACTTTCTTATCTTCTCCATTTTGATTTATATATGCTGTATTCTTTATCTTTGTTCCATCTATTAATTTGTTTACTGTTACTTTAAACTCTATGACTACTTCTTTACCAACTTCAACTGTTATGCTAATTCCGTTTTGTAAGTCTGTAGCTGTCTTTGTGCTATCTGCAACATTGTCCATCTTTACTGAACCTTCTACAAATGTTGTTCCTGTTGGAATTGTATCTTTTACGATTACATCTCCTGCTCTTGTTCCATCATTTCTTACTCTTATTCTATATATTAGCTCGTCTCCCAAGCGAACTTTATTTCCACTTGCTGGCTCAGCTTCTTTATGTGCTGTTATATTTGCCTTTGTTACATTTGTTGTTACTTCATTTGTTGGTTCATTATCTACTGTTGCTTGGTTTGTTAAGGTTTTACTATATTCGTTACTTGCTAACTTATCTACTTTTCCTGCGAATACTACATCTATACTTCCATTTGCTGGTACTTCTACTGGTATTCCATTCTTTAGGTTTTGTTCTGTATATACTGTTCCTGTTGTTCCTACCTGTATTAGTGTATCATTATCAAATGTTATTCCTGCTGGTAATGTATCTCTTACTGTTACTGTTTTTGCTAGGTTTCCTTCATTTGTTATTCTTATTGTATATGTTACTTTTTCTCCTTCTATTGCTTCTGTCTTATCTACCAATTTTTCGCTACTTATTATCGCTTTATATATTGTACTCTCTTGGCTTCCTGTTACATCTTCACTTGTCTTTTCTGGTGTTAATAACTTAATATTTCCTCTTACATTATTTACTACTCTGTCTGTAGTCATAATATCTATTCCAACATATACTACTTTAAAGTTCTTTGTAACATTTACTGTTCCATTACCATTGTAACTGTCTATATTTGATACATTCTCTTTCCATGTAATTGTCTTGCTTGCAGAATCATATGTTCCTCCTGCTAAGTCTGATTTTGCTTCATCTATCTCATATGGAAGCGTATCTACTATCGTGACTTCTGCATTTCCTATATAGTCTGTTACTTCTGCTCTATATGTTACAGTATAGCTCATTTCTTGGTTTGCTACTGTTATTCTGTCTGTTCCTGTTTTGTTTATTACTTGGTTTGTTATATTTGGTGTTTTTAATCTGTAGTAATATGTTACTACTATTTGGTCTTCTGTCATCGTTCCTGTTGCATTTGTTGGTGTTGTTACTAACTCATAGTTCTTAGGAATATCTGTTGCAACTTGTGTTGTATATGAATCTCCTACTTCTCCATTTATTGTTACATCTTTACTTAATTGCTCTGTTGTATTTTCTTTGTAGTGGTGTACTAATATGCTTGATTCTTTCTTCGTATAATACAAATTAATTACATTTTCTTCGGTTCCTAGTGTTAAAATTTCCTTATCTGCACTATCATAATTGTACCCAGCAATCTCTATTATTTCATCTGTGGCTTTAATTTGAGTGTTAATTGGAATATTTTGGTCTGTCTTTGCTTCAGCTAATTTACTATTTGTTCCCTTTTCTAAATAGTTTACTGTGTATGTTGTTGTTATAGGGGCCAATTTAGGTGAATCTACAGATATATTTTCTTCCCCACTTAATGTTGCCTTTCCAAGATTCGTATCTTCAAATCCATCAAAATGCGAAATCATATCTTGTTTTAGCTTTACTTTTATCTTTATTGTAATTTCGGTTCCGCAAACATAATTTTCATCATAGAATGATACATTTTGTCCTACAACTCTTAGTTGCATACTTTCGGAACCACCTGTAGCTTCTGCATCTACAATTTCGAAGTAATCTTGTACTGTATCTGCAATAGTACAATTTGTAATTATTTGTACCCCAGCCTCGTCAAAGTCTTGACTATAATTGTAATCTGCTGCGTATTTTTTGTCTTCATATGGCAAATATAGTGCATCATTTGAATCTAAACCTGTTCCATTTTTCCATTGCTCAATACTTGCTTGGCTTAAAACAGAATCCGCCTCTCCATAGTTTTCTGGATTTAATACTCCAATTACAATATTCATTACATTTTCATCATAAAAATCTGCTAAAGGAGATCTTATATACAAATATGGTTTTTCATCTTGTTTTGAATATTCAGACATAGAAAAATATCTTTCTCCGTAATGGTCTTCTATAAAGTCAAAATATTTTTCTGTCGCGTATTCGATTCCCCATCTAGTTCCTGAACTATTTAAAAAAGCAGAATCACATGAGACATAAATTGCAGTAGGATCATTTATTAAATTATCTTCATTTATATATTCATCGCCCATATTTCCAAATAAATACTTTTCAATAGCTGGTGGGATACTATTGGTATAATGAGGAACACTGTTTCCACTGGCATTCTTTGTTTCTACTATATAATTTCTAATCTCATCTTCTGAAGAATCTGCAGTAAATGTTTTCGTATCGACAATTCCTGCTTCATACAAATCGTTTATACCAATAAAATCGACTTTATCATAATATTGTATTAATGTTTGAATGTTCTTTACTAATATATCTTCTGTTAAACCATGATAATAGCACATAGTTGCAACATATAACGCGCTAGTATTTTCTAGTTCTTGAGATTGTACTCCTTGTATTGTTATTAATCCTTCACCTTTTTGCTTATCCGTCCATTCTGCACTTTTTATTAAGTAACTTCCATCTGGCGAGGTGGACTTTTGATAATTTCTTTGATATGCATCATTTAAATCTGCATTGGTTAATTCTGATGTCTTTTTATATTCCGTATTATATGTTGTAGATTGGAATTCTTCTGAACGTCCATTAGAGCTTCCTATTTGTTTACTTGTAACACTAAAAATAAGCGCAAAAACTCCTAGTAGAATCATTATTCCTACTAGTATTCCTACACTTATTAATATTTTTTTGTTTAAATTACCGGTGTGTGTGTGTGTGTGTGTGTGTACAGCGCCAACGTTTTCAGGCTTCACAATTTTATTATTCTCATTTTGTCTCTTCATCCGTAACACCTACTTCTCCTATAATAACTTACTATACTAATTTTACTTATCTTTATATTATAAGTAAATAGAGCATTACTTCCAATTCCTGTTGCAATGCTCTATCACTTTACGGATGCTATTTTTAGACATTTTATATTATTTTTCTGTTACATAATTTATTATATCCAATTTTTATTAACTAACTCTAAACTTATATCACACTCTTCTTTAGCCTACTTTTCTAAATTACTAATAATTTCTTCAATAACCTTTTCTGATAAAACAAAATCTGTATTTACAAATCCTATTTGTGGTTTTAATTTCTTTTTAGTATTGTGAAAATCCGAACCTACTGTTACAAATAAGTTGTGTCTTTTGGCAAATTCATTCCATTTTTTTGTTTCATCAAATTTATTATCATATCTATCTACATATAAATAATATGCTTCTAGTCCATCTGGCTGTAATTCTTTAATTATTTCTAATATATCCTCTTCTGCTAAGTTATCTTCATGTACATATGCAACTGGATGCGCTAAAACTACCTTTCCTTTTGCTGCTCTTATAATCTCTGCAGCTTCTTTGGGCGTTACACTTTCCTTTTCTACATATGCAGGACATTTTTCATTCATTATACTTTCTATAAACTCACCTTTAGTTGGAATATGGCCAAATTCTTTTAATAATTTGTCCTTATTTGCTAGATTAGTTGTTACATCTATCGCTATATGTGCCTTTGTAACAGCATCAATTTTATCTAGTTCCGTAAGATTTACATAGTATCCCAACTCTTCTAATTTTTTTGCAACCTTATGCAAATAGTCATGTCTAGCATTTCTTATTTGTTTAAGCTTTTCTTTAAACTCTATATCTTCTAAATCAAAATTATATCCTAATACATGAATACCACTTTTCTTAGTTTTAGTTGAAATTTCCACTGCCGGTATTAGCTTTATATTTTTACTTTTCGCATATTCAAATATTTCATCAGTGTATGCATCTATAGTGTCATGATCTGCAATTGAAATAACAGCTACACCATTTTTTACTGCTTCATCTATTACTTCTTTAGGTGTTAACGCACCATCTGATATAGTCGTGTGTATATGTAAATCAATTCGTTTCGCCATAAATACCTCCTATTTACTGTAATGCAAAAAGCTAATGTCATTATAGACATCAGCTTTTTTTAATATAGGAAAAAAGGAAAGTCCCCAAATCCCTAAATTACATATTTCTTAATTATGAATACTCCTCCACCTAGTGCTATAACTACTAGTGCTGCTATTCCGATATATAATTTTGCATCACCTAGTGCTACTGTAAGCATTACTGGTGCATCATCTATATCATCTTCGTCTTCTTTAAAGTTATCTGGTACAGAGTCTATATCTGGTGTATTACTGTCATTATAATCTTGGCTTATCTCTGCTATATTTGTTTTTAAGCCCATATTATCTTGTCCATTTATCCAAGTTAATAATATTGATACTGTTGCACTTTCTCCTGGTTGTAACAATGTATTTTCTAGTAATTTTGTTGCAACTCTTTCTCTTCCATTTAATGGTTCTCTTGTGTACCAATCTGGATTGTCTTCTTGTACGAATCTTAAGCCTTCTGGGATATAATCTGTAATTTCTTTTGCATATCCAGCTATTTCACCTTCGTTTGTTATTTTGATTTGGAATTCGAATTTTACTGTTACTTTGTTTATATCTCTTCTTCCTAAATCTACTTTTGCTGGTGGTTCTGGATCTTCGTCACCTGTATGTCCTGTTTCTTGTACAGTCTGTGTTCCGTCTGCATCTATTATGATTGCTTTACTTACCCATTTTTTTAGGGCTAAATCGAAGTATTTAACTTTTACAAATTCTTTATCCAAGTCGTCTTCTTCGTTCCACTCATTGTTGTTATCTGGAGTAGAATCTATATCATCAATTGGATCCCCAGAACTATCGCTATCATCAGCAATTTCTGCTGTATTTACTAATATTCTATCTGATGTATTTGGTTCTGTTACTTGGAATGCGATTTTTACATCTCTGTAATCAGGATTGTTTTCTGTTAGTCCTTTTTCTGGGTCATATGCTTTTATTAGATTATCTCCGTCATTTTCTTCTTGTGCCTTAGCTAAGTAATCTGTTGTTACACTTTGTCCATCTTCTGATTCTTGCCATCTATACTCTCTATTTATAGGGTTATCTGGTAAGAATTTTAGACCATCTGGAATATCATCTTTTACTTCTGTTGCATATCCATCTATTAATCCTTCATTATATATTCTTATTGTATATGTAACTACATCTCCGTTTTCTACTTCAACAGGATCTTTTGTATGGTCATATTTAATATTTCCATCTTCACCAATGCTTAAGCTTGGTATTCTTGTAGTTACTTCTTGGTCATCTACTGCTGTAATAAATTTTCTTAATGCCAAGTCAAAATATACTACTCTAACTTTTTCGAAGTCATCATCATCTTCTTGGCCTGGTACATATTCGTTGTTTATTTCGTCATCTTTATAGTTTGGTAATTCTTCGTCACTTGGTACTTGTACATTGTTTGTTTCTGAATCTCTATCTATTACATCATTTCCATCAGAATCTTTTGCTTCTGTAATTTCTGCTAAGTTTGTTAATTTTTTACCAAACTCTGCTGTATCCTTTACTCTACAAGCTATTTTTACATCTTTATATGATAATGTTGTTCCATCAAAAGCTTTTAGTAAGTTTTGCCTTGATGTAGTTTCTTTTGCTTTTGATAAATAATCTGTTGTAACTGTTCTTCCATCTTCTGAAACTTGCCATTCATATTGTATATTTGTTTCATGTTCTGGTAAAAATTCTAATTCTTCTGGCAATTTATCTACTATTTGATTTGCATATCCATCTATAGAACCTTCGTTATATACTCTTATTGTATATTCTACAACATCTCCTCTTGCCATATCTAATGGTTTCTTTGGATGATTGTATGTAGCTGTTGTTGCTGTTCCATTTGCTAAATTTGTTACATCTACTGATGGTTCTCTTCCTATTAATGTTGTTCCGTTTTTTCCTGTTATAAATTTTCTTAATGCTAAATCAAATTCTTGAATAATAACTTTCTCAAAGTCATCATCATCTTCTTGTCCTGGTATATATTGTGCATTAGAATTAATTTCACTATCTTTATATGTAGGTAAATCTGTATCTGTTGGTAATGTAAAGTTTCCATTTGGTACAGAATCTCTATCTGTTACTGCTCCTCCTTGGCTGTCTGTTTCTTGTGTAATTTGAGCTAAGTTTGTAATTTTCTTTAATGCTTCTGTAGAATTCTTTACTCTACATTTTACTTTAACTTCTTTGTAATCTAATGTTGTTCCATTATATGCTTTTATTAAATTGCTTGCATTTTGATCTCTATCTGCAGCTTCTGATGAATAAGCAAGTTTATTAGTTTTAATTACTCTATTATTGCTTGGATCTATTCTCCAACCATAACCTGCATTAAAGTCTGTTTCAGCTGGATAGTTTTCTACATCATTTATAAATTCTAATTCTGCTGGTAAATAATCTGTAATTTCTCCTACATAACCATCCAATTCACCTTCATTATATACTCTTATTGTATATGTAACTATATCTCCTGGTTTTACTGCTACTGGTTTTTTGTTATGGTTATAAGTAGCTGTTGTAACTTTTGCTCCATCAATGTTTTTATTTAAATTTGATACATCTACTGTTGGCTCTCTATTTATTTCTTTTCCATTTACTTCAGAAATAAATTTTCTTAATGATAAGTCAAATTCTCTTTTTGCAACTCCAACTTCTTTTTCTCCACTTAATGGAGTTTCTTGTTTTTCAACTGCAACTAATGGTTGTACAGTATCTGGATTTTGTGTTGTTGTCCAGAATCCTTTTGATGAAGTTCTATATGAACCTGTATAGCTAAATTTTATTTTTGTTATATCATCTATATTTGATGATGGAATTGAAATATAAAAACTTTGTCCTACTAAATCTTTTATTGTTGTTCCTTGTGATACCGCTTGTTTATTTGAATTTAATAATGTATATTTACCATTTAAGTCTGTTCCATCTTGGTCTGTGAATTTTGCATTTAATTCGAATGGTAAATCATTATTTTTATTTATTTTATATGGACCTACTATGTAGTTACCTCCATCTAATTCTACTGTTGGGTTAACTTCTGTAGCTAATGTTATTGGTTCTTCTACTTTTCCATTATGTGTTTTGTAATATTCAATATTTTCTGTACTTTTAGCTGTTTTTACCATATATTGATATAGTTTTTCCATTGCATCAGCTCTTGTTTGATTAACATCTGACATTGTTGTATAAGAACCAACACCTTTTTCTGCTATAGCTATTTCTTGGAATGATGGTTCTTCTGCAAAGTCTACATGGTATATATCAGAATTTTCATCTGATTTAGTATTTGTAAAATACCATAATGCCATTTGTTGTACTACATCTATATCATCATCTGTTAATTCTTGCTTTAATGAATCACTCATTCCAGCTGCATTTAGTAAATCTTCTCTATCTTGTGCAGCTTGCTCAGTTTTTTGAGCTTGTACTTCTACTGAATCTCCTGATTTTGCATAATATGGTATATATGCATGGTCTAAGATCCATGTTGCAGCATAGTAATAATCATCGTTTTCGAAGATTGTAGGTACTAAACTTGCTTTATCAGCAAAGTCTACCATCTTATCATATGTTTGTTTAAATGAATTTGGTGTTGCTGTATAAAAACCTTTTTCAGCTTTTAAACAGTATATTGTATTATCGAAATTCATTGTAGTTCCATCATTTTCGTATACAATAACTTTCCAAACTCTTTTATTTCCATTGTTTATTCTATATCCATATTGTTTTCCGTTTGTTTCTCTTCTATATTCACTTAGTCCAAATGTAACTGGAGTTGTAGCTGCAAATACTGATGTTCCCATAGCTAATGCTAAAAGCATAACTATGATGCTTACAGCTATTTTCTTAATAAGTTTCATAGTTTCGTTACCATCCTTTTTTTCATAATACTGCTAAGTGTATTTTACTATATTCTAAATAATAGTCAATAGCAAAAAATAGCAGTTTTTTATAGTTATTTTTTCGTGGCTTTAACCTACTTACGGATACAGTTTTTGCTATATTCCTCCATTTTATAAAATCCACATTACAATTATATTACATTTTTGTTAAGTTTACAATAATTTTGGAATATTTTGCTAAAAAAGGGAAACTGGAACGAAATCAAACAATCCGTGATCTTATTAAGAAATGTCGTAACGAATTGTAAGCGAAACAGCCACACATGATTTGGCATCATGTGTGGCTGTTTCTTTGCTTTATGCAAAATTCAAAATCCCTATTGATTATAAAACATATCTTTTTATTGCCCAAATTCCACCTGTTAACATTGCTACTATTATAAATCCTAAACCTATATATATTTGTGTATCACCTAGTGCTACTGTTAACATTACTGGTGCATCATCTATATCGTCTTCACCATCTGTAAAGTTATCTGGTGTTGAGTCTATATCTGGTGTATCACTATCATTATCATCTTGGCTTATTTCTGCTATGTTTGTTTTTAATCCCATATTATTTGGATCATTTATCCATGTTAATAGGATTGATATTGTTGCGCTTTCTCCTGGTTGTAGTAATGTATCTGCTAATTGTGTAGTTGCAACTCTTTCTCTTCCGTTTAATGGTTCTCTTGGATACCATAATGGGTTGTCTTCTTGTATAAACTTTAATCCTTCTGGAATATAGTCTGTTACTTCTGTTGCATATCCAGCAATTTCACCTTCATTTGTTATTTTAATTTGGAATTCGAATTTTACTGTTACTTTATTAATGTCTTGTCTTCCTAAATCTACTTTTGCTGGTGGCTCTGGATCTTCATCTCCTGTATGTCCTGTTTCTATTATGTTTTGTGAACCATCTTGGTTTGTAACAATTGCTCTACTTACCCATTTCTTTAATGCTAAATCAAAGTATTTAACTTTTACAAATTCTTTGTCTAAATCATCTTCTTCGTTCCACTCGTTGTTGTTATCTGGGGTAGAATCTATATCGTCTACTGGATCATTGTTTTCATCTCTGTCATCTGAAATTTCTGCTGTATTTACTAATATTCTATCTGATGTATTTGGCTCTGTTACTCTAAAAGCTATTTTTAAATCTCTATAGTCTGGGTTTGTATCTGTTATTCCTAATTCTGGATCAAATGCTTTTATTAAATTTGCACCTTCTGTTTGTTCTTGCTCTTTAGATAGATAATCTGTTTCTATACTTGTTCCATCTTCTGATAATACCCATCTATATTCTTGATTTATCTCATTGTCTGGTAAGAATTCTAATCCGTCTGGCACATCATCTTTTACTTTACTTGCGTAACCTGCCATCATACCTTCATTATATATCCTTAATGTATATGTTACTATGTTACCATTTTCTACTTCTACAGGCTCTTTTGTATGATTATAATCTATGTTTCCATCTTCGCCCATACTTAATTGTGGTATTCTGTTTGTTATTTCTGTATTATCTACTGCTGTTATAAATTTTCTTAATGCTAAATCGAAATATACTACTTTTACCTTTTCGAAGTCATCATCATCTTCTTGACCAGGTACATAGTCTTTATCTATTTCGTCATCTTTATAATTTGGTAAATCTTCGTCTGTTGGTACTTCTACATTATCTGTTTCAGAATCTCTGTCTACTACATCATTTCCATCTGAATCTTTAGACTCTGTTATTTCTGCTAAGTTTGTTAGCTTTTTACCAACTTCTGCAGTATCTTTTATTTTACATGCTATCTTTACATCTTTATAATCCAATGTTGTTCCATCAAAAGCTTTTAATAAGTTTTGTCTTGATGATGTTTCTTTAGCTTTTGATAAATAATCTGTTGTAACATGTCTTCCATCACTAGATACTTGCCATTCATATTCTTGGTTTATTTCATGGTCTGGTAAAAATTCTAATTCTTCTGGTAAATAATCTGTTATTTCATTTGCATATCCATCCATTGAACCTTCATTATATACTCTTATTGTATATATTACGATATCTCCTCTTTGCATATCTATAGGATTTTTTGGATGATTATATGTAGCTGTTGTAGATGTTCCATCTGCTAAGTTTGTTACATCTACTTGTGGTTCTCTACCTGTTAATGCTGTATCATTTTTACCTGTTATAAATTTTCTTAATGCTAAGTCAAAATATACTACTTTTAATTTTTCGAAGTCATCATCATCTTCTTGACCTTTGAAGTAATAATCATCATCTGTTAAATCTTCTTGATTATTATTTCCAGTATAATCTTCCATATTATCTTTATTTACATCTGGATGTGTTCCTGGAACAGAATCCCTATCTGCATTTTCCTCGTTTGTTATTGTTACATTTGATTCTGCATCATATTCTTCGGAAATCCATGCGACATTTGTTAAGATTTGCTCTTTATATGTTGGGACTGCTGTTACTGTGCATTCTATTTGTATTGTTTCTGAATCTAATGTAGTTCCATTATATGCATCAAGATTATCTGTATTTGATGTTCTTCTTAATTTTAATAGATTATCTGTTTCACTATAAGAATCCAATTCAAAGTTTCCAGAAACAACTCTGTTAAATACTAATCCTGTTGGTAATTGGTCTTCTATTTTTGTTGCTCTACCTGGTTTTTGTCCTTCATTATATATTGTAAGATTGTATATTACTTTGTCACCTGTTGTTACTGCAACTGGATCTTTTCTGTGATTATAACTTGCTGTTGTTCCAGTTGTAAGTGAGCTTGTATCTATAGCTGGTACTCTAGTATTTGCAACATTTTCACCATTTATTTGTGTTATATATTTTCTTAACGCTAAATCAAAATATTTTGCTCTGTTTTCTACTGTTACTGTTATTGTATTTCCGCTTAAGTTTATACTTGCTCCTGTTTGCGCATTTGTTATTTGTGCAGTTGACATTTTATATGTATTATTTTCAAATACTTTTGTTACTTGAACTGTTATTGGTGCTGTTATTATCTTTTCATATCCTGCTGGAGCTTTTGTTTCTTCTATTGTTATTGTATCTGTTCCTGTAGCTGTTACTGCAATTGGTCCTATATTTATTTCTCCATTTGCATTTGTTGTTTGTGTTACTTCACCATTTGGTGAATTTATTTTAAATTCTGCACCTTCAAGTTTATTACTTGTTCCTTCTTCTACCTTTACAAGTTTTAGGTTATATTCGCTTGTTTTTGGAATTAATTTATTCTCTACTGTTACTGTTATTGTGCTTCCTGATAACGTTAAACTTGCTCCTGTTTGTGCATTTGTTATTTGTGCAGTTGACATTTTATATGTATTATTCTCGAATACTTTTGTTACTTGAACTGTTATTGGCGCTGTTATTATTTTTTCGTATCCGTCTGGTGCTTTTGTTTCTTCTATTGTTATTGTATCTGTTCCTGTGGCTGTTACTGCAATTGGTCCTATATTTATTTCTCCATTTGCATTTGTTGTTTGTGTCACTTCACCATTTGGTGAATTTATCTTAAATTCCGCACCTTGTAATTTTTTACTTGTATTTCCTTGCTCCACCTTTACAAGTTTTAAGTTATATTCACTATCTTTTGGTATTAATTTATTTTCTACCGTTACTGTTATCGTACTTCCACTTACACTTATACTAGATCCCGTCTGGGTATTAGTTATTACAGCATTTGACATAGTATATGTATTACTTGATAGTGTTTTTGTTACTTGTACATTTATAGGTGATGTTATTATTTTTTCGTATCCATCTGGTGCTTTTGTTTCTTCTATTGTTATTGTATCTGTTCCAGGTGTATTTATAGTAATTGGTCCTACGTTAATTTCACCATTTGAGCTTGTTGTTTCTGTTACTGTTCCATTTGGACTTGTAATTCTAAATGTTGCACCTTGTAATTTGTTTGTTGTATTACCTTGTTCTACTTTTACAAGTTTTAAATTATATGAACCTTCTTTTGGAAATGTTACTTCTTTGTTACCACTAAAAGTTTTTGGTGTTCTACCCAATTCTACTATTGGTTGTACTGTACTATCTCCAGATTTAGTCCAATATGTAGCTGTTGTTATAGTATAATTTCCATTCATAGAAAATCTTAGACTTGTAATATTTTCTGAATTTACTGTACTAATTGGTATTCTTAAATAAAAATTACTTCCAACTAATTGTGCTAAAGTTTGGCTTGTTTGACTCTTATTTGAGTCTAATAAAGTATATTTTCCGGCTAAACTTTTACCACTTTGGTCTGTTATACTAAAGTTTATAGTATATGGAGTGTCATTGTTTTTATCTATTTTAAATGGTCCTACTATATAATTGCTTCCACTTACTTCTACTGTTGGGGTAGTATTTCCCATAGCTATTGGTGATGAAGTACTGTTAGAACTTGCTGTTGCTTTTTTTGCATTTTCTACAAGATATACAAACAATTTATCCATTTGGTCATATCTAGTTTGATTAATATCTTCGATTGCTTGGTATGCACTTGTTCCACCACTAGTTTTAGTTGATTGTAACACTGTTTGGAAAGATGCTTCTCCTGCCATATCTTTATGGTATGTTGAATCATCATAATTTGTAAAATACCATATCGCTAATTGTTGTACTACATCTATATCATCATCTGTAAGTTCGCTAGTTCCTGTTATTCCTGCATTTTGTAGTAATGTTGCTTTATCTGTACTAGCTGTTGATGCACTTGGTATGTATGCATGATTTAAAATCCATACAATTTGATTATAATATTGTGATGGTACAGGTAATGGATTCATACTATTTTTGTTCATAAAGTCATATGATAAATTATATGTTTCTTTAAAAACTCCTGGTTCTGAAGTATAGAAACCTTGTTCTGCTTTTAAACAATAAAGTGTTCTATCATAATTTATTGCACTACCAGAATATGTTACTATTTTCCATACATATTTATCACTTACTTTATAACCATATTGTGTACTTCCTACTGGTTTTCTATATTCTTGTAATCCAAACTCTTGTGATGCAGCTTGCACTTTTCCTGTTAACAATGCAAGTAGCATTACTATTATCCCCATCATTAGTAACATTAATTTTTTGTTTAATAACTTCATACAACATCAATTCCTTCTATTTTTTCTAGCATATATTATACCTCGTTTTATAGTATAAAGTCAATTACATTTTTTGTCAAATTTGGATTATTTTTTTCTTTTTGGGATTTGGGGACGGTCTTTTTTTCCCTGTTTTCTATAAAACAAAAAATGGTAGCATATTGCTACCATTTTTAAATTTTATTTAATTGATTCGGGATTTTAGCACCGTCCCCAAATCCCTTTTTATGCATTTTGTTCTTCTTCGTCTTGACCTTCTACATGAATTTTTAGATTTTTATATCTATCCATTCCTGTACCGGCTGGTATTAATTTACCTATCATAACATTTTCTTTTAATCCCATAAGCTCATCTGTCTTACCTTTTATTGCAGCTTCTGTTAATACTCTTGTTGTTTCTTGGAATGATGCTGCAGATAAGAAACTTTCTGTAGCTAATGATGCTTTTGTTATTCCTAATAATACACGTTTTGCTGTTGCAGGTCTCTTTCCTTCTGCTATAGCTTTTTCGTTTACTTCTTCTAGGTCATATACATTTACTAAAGAACCTGGGAATAAGTCTGTATCTCCATTATCTTCTATTCTAACTTTCTTAATCATTTGTCTTCCGATAACTTCGATATGTTTGTCGTTTATATCAACACCTTGGTTTCTATAAACTTTTTGTACCTCTTGTACAAGGTAAGTATATACTCCCTCTGCTCCTTTTACTTTTAGTATATCATTTGGATTTAATGAACCTGTAGTTATTGGGTCTCCGGCTTCTATTTCATCCCCATCCATAACTTTTAGTTTTGCACCAAATGGTATTGTATAAGTCTTAGAATCATCTTTAGAAGTAATAACAACTTCTTTCTTTTTCTTGTCTTCTACAACTTTAACTTTACCAGATATTTCTGCCATAATTGCAAGTCCCTTTGGTTTTCTAGCTTCGAATAGCTCTTCAACTCTAGGAAGACCTTGTGTGATATCTGCAACACCTGCAACACCACCAGAGTGGATAGTTCTCATCGTAAGCTGTGTACCAGGCTCACCAATTGATTGTGCTGCAATAACACCTACTGCTTCTCCTATATTTACTAAGTCTTTTCTTGCTAATCCCATACCATAGCATTTACGACATACACCTTGTTTAGATCTACATCCTAAAACAGAACGTACTTTAACTTTTTCGATTCCAGCAGCTACTATTTTATCTGCTATTGCATCTGTTATCATTGTATTAGTATCTACTAAAATTTCTCCAGTCTTAGGATCTTTTAAGTCTTCTATAACAAATCTTCCAAGTAATCTTTCTCTTAAAGTTTCGATTATTTGGTTTCCTTCTTTTATGTCACATAAAACAATTCCATCATGACTTCCACAATCTTCTTCTCTTACGATAATATCTTGAGATACATCAACTAATCTTCTTGTTAAGTATCCAGAGTCAGCTGTTCTTAAAGCTGTATCTGAAAGTCCTTTTCTAGCACCATGTGCAGAAATGAAGTACTCTAAGGCATCTAGACCTTCTGCGAATGATGATTTTATAGGAATTTCAACTGCTCTACCTGTAGTACTTGCCATAAGACCTCTCATACCTGCGATTTGTCTTAATTGGTTCATGTTACCACGGGCTCCAGATTGAACCATCATGAATATTGGGTTTAAGTCATCAAAGTTTTCTTTCATGGCTTCTGTAACATCATTTGTTGCTTTATCCCATACATTAATAACAGCATTATATCTTTCTTCGTCTGTTATTAAACCACGTTTATATTGTTTTCTTATTTGTTCTACTTGCTCTTCGGCTTTTGCTAATATATCAGCTTTTGCTGCTGGTACTTTAACATCTGCTGCAGAGAATGTAACACCTGCAAGTGTAGAATATTTAAATCCTGTTGCTTTAATATAGTCTAAAACTTCTGCAGATTTAGATAACCCATGTACATTAATACATCTGTTTACTATATCTCCTAAGTTTTTCTTTATAACTGGGAAGTTTATCTCTAAGTCGAATTCGTGTTCTGGATCTGTTCTATCTACATATCCTAAATCTTGTGGAATTCCTTCATTATAAATAATTCTTCCTACTGTTGTTTGTACTTTCTTTGTTTTAACTATTCCGTCTACTTCTTTGCTAAATCTTACATATACTTTTGCATGTATTCCAACATCATGGTTTTCGTAAGCCATTATAGCTTCATCTTTATCTTTAAAGTACATACCTTCACCTTTTTCGCCATCTAAGGCCATTGTTAGGTAATAACTTCCAAGAACCATATCTAGTGTTGGGACTGTAACTGGTTTACCATCTTGTGGTTTTAATAAGTTGTTTACAGATAACATTAAAAATCTTGCTTCTGCTTGTGCCTCTGGTGATAATGGTAAGTGAATAGCCATTTGGTCACCGTCGAAGTCAGCATTAAATGGTGTACAAACTAATGGGTGTAATTTTATCGCTCTACCTTCTACTAAAACTGGTTCAAATGCTTGGATACCAAGTCTGTGTAATGTAGGCGCACGGTTTAACATTACTGGATGATCTTTTATAACATCCTCTAATATTTCCCATACTTCTGGACTTAATTTTTCTACCATTCTTTTTGCATTTTTAATATTATGTGCAATTCCTCTTCCTACTAATTCTTTCATAACAAATGGTTTAAATAATTCTACAGCCATTTCTTTTGGAAGACCACATTGGTATATCTTAAGTTCTGGACCTACAACGATAACTGAACGTCCAGAGTAGTCAACTCTTTTTCCTAGTAAGTTTTGACGGAATCTACCTTGTTTTCCTTTTAATAAATCTGATAATGATTTTAATGGTCTATTACCAGCGCCTGTTACTGGTCTACCACGTCTTCCATTATCTATTAATGCATCTACAGATTCTTGTAACATTCTCTTTTCGTTCCTTACAATTATCTCTGGTGCACCTAGTTCTAATAATCTTTTTAATCTGTTATTTCTGTTTATAACTCTTCTATATAAGTCATTTAAATCAGATGTTGCAAATCTACCACCATCTAATTGAACCATTGGTCTTAAATCTGGTGGGATTACAGGTATAACATTCATAACCATCCATTCTGGTCTGTTTCCAGATAGTCTAAATGCTTCTACTGTATCTAATCTTTTAACTAATTTTACTTTCTTTTGCTCACTTGCTTTAGAAATTTCTTTCTTTAAACTAGCAGATAATTTTTCTAGATCTATTTTTTCTAGTAATTTTCTTAATGCCCCTGCACCCATTTCTGCTTTAAATGAATCTTTACCATATTTTTCTACAGCTTCATGATATTCTCTTTCATTTAAAACTTGTGCTTCCATTAAGCCTGATGTTCCTTTATCTGTTACTATATATGATGCAAAATATATAACTCTTTCTAGATTTCTTGGAGAAATATCTAGCATTAATGCTATTCTGCTAGGTATTCCTTTAAAGAACCAAATGTGTGCAATTGGTGCTGCAAGTTCGATGTGTCCCATTCTTTCACGTCTTACTTTTGATTTTGTAACTTCTACACCACATCTATCACAAACGATTCCTTTATATCTAACTCTTTTATATTTTCCACAGTGACATTCCCAGTCTTTTGTAGGTCCAAATATTCTTTCGCAGAATAGACCATCTTTTTCTGGTTTTAATGTTCTGTAGTTTATAGTTTCTGGTTTTTTAACTTCACCTTTTGACCATTCTCTTATTTTTTCATCAGAAGCTAAACCAATTTTTATTTTATCAAAGACTTCTAACTCGTCCATTTCTTGCCCCCTTGACTTTATTTTTTAGTTTCGCAAAACTACTTATTTAATTGCCCTGCCTAAATATAAAATTTAGGCAGCAATCTTTTTTAATCTAAATCTTCATCATCATCAAGATTATCTTTTGCTAAGTCATTACCATATAGGCCTTCATCATCTAAAAGTTCATCATTTTCGAATAATTCATCATTATCTTCTTCTTTGTCTAAATCGATTTCCTCATCGTCAGCTTCTATATATGAACTTTCAATTTCGCTTTCATTTAGAACTAAATCTTCTTTCTTCTTTGCTTCGTTATAGTCTATACCTTCGTCGATATCTTCTTTTAGTTCAATTTCTTTATTATCTTTTGTATATAATCTCATATCTAATCCTAATGATTGTAGTTCTTTTATTAATACTTTGAATGTTTCTGGAATTCCAGGTTCTGGAACATTTTCTCCTTTAACAATTGCTTCATAAGTTTTAACTCTTCCTACTACATCATCAGATTTAACTGTTAACATTTCTTGTAATGTATGAGCTGCACCATATGCTTCTAGTGCCCAAACTTCCATTTCTCCGAAACGTTGTCCACCGAATTGAGCTTTACCTCCTAATGGTTGTTGTGTAACTAAAGAATATGGTCCTGTTGAACGAGCATGTATTTTGTCATCTACTAAGTGATGTAACTTAAGCATGTACATAACTCCTACTGTGATTGGTTCAGCAAATGGATCACCTGTTCTACCATCATAAAGAATTGTTTTTCCATCTGGAGTATTTCCTGATTTAACTAATAATTCTTCTATTTCTTCTGATGTTGCACCATCAAAAACTGGTGTTGCAACATTCCATCCTAATTCTTTTGCTGCTAATCCTAAGTGTACCTCTAAAACTTGACCTAAGTTCATACGAGAAGGAACACCTAATGGGTTTAATAGGATATCTACTGGTGTACCATCTGGCATAAATGGCATATCTTCTTCTGGTAATATTCTAGAGATTGTACCTTTGTTACCATGACGTCCAGCCATTTTATCACCAACTGATATTTTTCTCTTTGTTGCTATATAACATCTTATTATTTGGTTTACACCTGGTCCTAATTCATCTGAATTATCTCTTGTAAATATTTTTACATCTACGATTGTTCCAGCTTCACCATGTGGTACTTTAAGTGATGTATCTCTAACTTCACGAGCTTTTTCACCAAAGATCGCACGAAGTAATCTTTCTTCTGCTGTTAGTTCTGTTTCACCTTTTGGTGTAACTTTACCAACTAAGATATCTCCTGGTCTTACTTCTGCACCAATTCTGATAATACCATTTTCGTCTAGGTCTTTTAAACTGTCTTCACCAACATTTGGTATATCTCTTGTTATTTCTTCTGGTCCTAATTTTGTATCACGACATTCGCAATCATATTCTTCTATATGAATTGATGTAAATACGTCTTCTTTTACTAATCTTTCATTTAAAAGTATAGCATCTTCGTAGTTATAACCTTCCCATGTAGAGAATGCTACTAGTACGTTTCTTCCTAATGCCATCTCACCATTTTTAGTAGCTGGTCCGTCTGCTATAGTATCTCCTTTTTTAACTTTTTCTCCAGCCACAACAATTGGTCTTTGATTAATACATGTACCACCATTTGTTCTTTTAAATTTATTTAATTTATGTGTTTTTGTTGTTCCATTATTATATTTAACAGTAATTGCTTCACCTGTAACCTTTTGAATTACACCATCATCTTCTGCCAAAATTAATATTCCAGAATCTTTTGCTGCTCTGTATTCCATACCTGTACCAACTATTGGAGCTTCTGGCATAATTAATGGAACTGCTTGACGTTGCATGTTTGCACCCATAAGTGCACGTTTTGCATCATCATGCTCTAAGAATGGTATCATGGCTGCACCAATTGAAACTAATTGTTTTGGTGAAACATCCATTCCTGTTACCATTTCTCTATCTACTTCTATGATATCGTTTCTATATCTAACTTTAACTCTTTTATTTACAAAAGTTCCATCTTCATTTAATGGCTCTTCAGCTTCTGCAATATAATTACCATCTTCGATGTCTGCACTCATATATTCAACTTTATCTGTAACTTTATGTGTTTCTGGATCTACTAATTTATATGGTGTTTCTATAAATCCATATTCATTTATTTGTGCAAATGATGAAAGTGCAGATATAAGACCAATGTTTGGTCCTTCTGGAGACTCTATTGGGCATAGTCTACCATAGTGTGTATAGTGAATATCACGAACCTCGAAACCTGCTCTTTCTCTAGAAAGTCCTCCTGGTCCTAATGCAGAAATTCTTCTTTTATGTGTTAATTCTGATAATGGATTGGTTTGGTCCATAAATTGTGATAATTGTGAGCTTCCAAAGAATTCTCTTATTGCAGATGTTATTGGTTTTGTATTAATTAATGTTTGTGGTGTTACTACATCTAAATCTTGAATTGTCATTCTTTCACGAACAACTCTTTCTAGTCTTGTTAAACCAATTCTAAATTGGTTTTGTAACAACTCACCAACACAACGTATACGTCTATTTCCTAAATGATCTATATCATCTATTTCGCCTAATTTATGGTCTAAATTTAATAGGTAGTTAACAGATGCTAAGATATCTTCTGTTGTAACATGTTTTGGAACTAATTCATCATATCTTTGTTCTATTGCATGATGTAAATCTTTTTCATCTGTGTTGTCTAAAATATTTTTTAATACTTCATAATTTACCATTTCTTTAAAATGTAAATCTGAAATATCTACATTTGTAACAAAATTATGAATGTTTACTGTTCCATTTCCTATTATTTTTACTGGCTTATCTTCTACTCTTACTTCTACAACATTTATACCAGAATTTTGGATTTCGTCAGCCATATCTTTTGATATAACTTCTCCTGCTTCTACAAATACTTCACCTGTTTCTGGATTTACTATATCTGTATGTGCAATCTTTCCTTCTATTCTTGTTGCTAAACTTAATTTTTTGTTGTATTTATATCTACCAACTTTTGCTAAATCATATCTTCTTGCATCAAAGAATAATCCGTTAAATAAGTTTTTAGCAGCATCAACTGTTGGAAGTTCTCCTGGTCTTAATTTTTTGTAGATTTCAATTAATGCTTCATCTTGAGTTTTTATTGGGTCCTTTTCTAATGTTACTCTTAATTTTTCTTCATTTCCAAAGAAATCAAGTATTTGTTCATCTGTTGCTAAGCCTAAAGCTCTTAATAATGTTGTTACTGGAATTTTTCTAGTTCTGTCTACACGAGCATAAAAAACATCATTACTATCTGTTTCATATTCTATCCATGCACCTCTTATTGGCATTACTGTTGATGTAAATAATTTTTTACCTGTTTTATCATAGGTAAAATCATAATAACATCCTGGTGAACGAACTAATTGGCTTACTACAACTCTTTCTGCACCGTTTATAATAAATGTTCCACTATCTGTCATTAAAGGGAAATCTCCTAAATAAATTTCTTGCTCTTTAATTTCTCCCGTTTCACGATTTATTAATCTTACTTTTACATGTAAACGTGTAGAATATGTAGCATCTCTTTCTTTAGCTTCTTCTAAAGAATATTTTGTTTTTTCTTCCATGTAGTAATCAAAAAACTCTAGAACCAAATTTCCTGAATAGTCGATAATTGGTGAAATGTCTTTTAAGACTTCGCCTAATCCTTCCTCGACAAACCACTCGTAAGAATCTCTTTGCACCTTAATTAAGTTAGGCATTTCTATAAAGTCTCCAACTTTTGCAAAGTCTTTTCTTGAGCTTTTTTCATGCTTAATTTCTTTTAACAACTAAATCACCTCTAAAACAAAATATAAGCAGTTTGAAAAAAATTGTATATGAACATTGAAAAGTCCCTCTTGCATCTAAAATTTTATATTAATTTCCAAATTCCTGCTTTATAAATTTTTCCATTAATATATCCTTTTAAATCAATTCCTCTTTCCAACTAATATAACCGTTTTTAGGCAACAAAAAGGCATGCTGACAATTACCTGTTTTTATCTTTTGCCAACCTACCTTGTTCTTTAAAATTACTTTTTTCTAAATATTTTAATTATTTTTACCACCTTTTAGCGTTTAAAATACCTTTTGTATCATAGCATAATTTACCATGTTTTGTCAACGAAATATAGTAAATTTTTACATATTTTTATTTAGTAAAAACTGTATATACCTGT
>ENA-OWYR01000255-OWYR01000255.1-human-gut-metagenome-genome-assembly--contig:-NODE-255-length-24652-cov-179.866_pt1 | contig 24652 bp, 19 predicted proteins | sample MGYA00249753_ERZ652092 | MGnify/ENA primary metagenome ERZ652092 (study PRJEB26925, sample SAMN05827204) | human gut metagenome | biome: ENVO:2100002; feature: ENVO:00000062; material: ENVO:00002003... | reverse complement strand
TCACATCCGGAGACCTTACATCGAGACATGTGTATCGCATGCTCCGGGAGTTCGTGGATTTTGCCAATGTATTTCACTAACTCTCAAGTTAATATAAGACGGGTGAGCTTTACAGCTCACCCGTCTTATATTTTGCAACGATATTCTGAATTCTCTCATTTGGATTCAACAGATCGCTGATGGAAGAATCGTGGTTCAAAGTATCAATGATGTAAGCAATGTACTTACTCATATCACAGTTTATGTACCATTCTCTCTGAAGTAATTCCGGAGTCTGGTAGATGAGGTTGGTGGTCAGTACCTTATCGATGATGCCGTTCTCATAAGCCTTGTCGAACTTGTCCAGACCGTTGGTGAAGAGGCCGAAGGTGGAGAAGACGAAGATCTTGTTGGCTTTACGCTCCTTCAGAGCAGCGGCAACTTCCAACATGCTTTCACCGGAGGAGATCATATCATCGATAATGATCATATCCTTGCCCTCTACGCTGGTACCCAGGAATTCATGAGCTACGATGGGGTTACGACCGTTGACGATGCGGGTGTAATCTCTTCTCTTGTAGAACATACCCATATCCAGACCGAGAACGTTGGCAATGTAGATGGCACGTCCCATACCACCTTCATCCGGGCTGATGACCATCATGTGGCTGGAATCCAGCTGCAGATCTTTTACATTGCGTAACAGACCTTTGATAAACTGATATGCAGGCTGTACGGTCTCAAAGCCGTGCAGAGGAATGGCATTCTGTACACGGGGATCATGTGCATCGAAAGTGATAATGTTGTCTACACCCATGCTTACCAGCTCCTGCAGTGCCAGTGCACAGTCCAGAGACTCGCGGGAAGTTCTCTTGTGCTGACGGCTCTCATACAGGAAGGGCATGATCACAGTGATACGACGGGCCTTACCGCCGACAGCTGCGATGATACGCTTCAGATCCTGATAGTGATCATCGGGAGACATATGGTTCTCGTTGCCACACAAGGAATAGGTCATGGAGTAGTTCAGGACATCTACTAACAGATAGAGATCAGTACCGCGGACGGATTCCAGAATCTGTCCCTTTGCTTCACCGGAACCGAAACGGGGTACTTTGGCATCCAGGAGATAGGATTCTCTCTGATAACCTGCAAATGCCAGAGACTCTTTGTGTTCGCTTTCTCTCTCTGCTCTCCATTTTACAAGATACTGGTCTACCTTCTCACCTAAAGGCTTGCAGCCGGGCAGGGAAATAATGCCCAGAGAGCCGACGGGGATGGTCTCCAGATTTCTTTTTTCTTCACGATTCGCCATTGGGGTGATCCTCACTTTCTGATTCTGTATACTGTTCTGTTACAAACAAATGATTAATTGTCAGATGCATTCTGCATACGCTTTTTGCACATACGAATATCGGGGCCGGTCAGCTTACACAGATCGTAATGACTGGTGATACGGGAAAATACCCGGTCTGAATACCGGTCGCGCAGTTCCTCCAGACTTAAATTTGTGGAGATGATCGTAGCGTTTTTCCGCAGATGCCTCTCATTCAGACAGGAGAACAGCTGGGAGGCTACAAAAGTATTGGTCATCTCTGTGCCGAGGTCATCAATGATCAGCAGATCGCAGTTATACAGATCCTCGTAGAATCCGGAGAGAGCTTCTTTTGCCCTGCTGTCGAAGGCATAACGGGCAAGAGTATCAAACAGCCCGGAAGCACTGAAATAAATCACGGAATGACCGGTTTGCAATAATTCACTGGCGATACATCCCGACAAAAAGCTTTTGCCAGTACCTACTGTACCATAAAAGAATAAATTGTGGTAGTCTTGTTTGAAGTTTTGTACAAAATTGTGGCAGACATCCACGCATTTTCGGAAATGCGTAAGATCATCGCCCTGATAGTATTCGTAAGAAAGGTTGGAAAAATTCTCAGAAGCGATCATATCCCGGATATGGGACTGCTCATAGAGAATATCCAGTTCCTGCTGGTGAAAACAGTGACATTTTTTGCGAAGACCGTCTTCGCTGTCAATATAACCTGTATCTTTGCAATCGGGGCAGTCATAGACGGGTTCCAGATAGTCTGTTGGGTATCCGGCGGACGTGAGCAATTCTCTTTTCTGACGGGAGATTTCCTTTAGAGAAGAACGCAGTCTGGTAAGCGCCTCGTCATCACCGTTCAATAAAAGCTTTGCCTGCGCCACGGAAAGTTCACCGACAGACTCATCCAGTCTTCCGTATTCCGGAAGCTTTGTATAAATTTCCCGGCGGCGTTGCTCTGCCAGGTGACGGTTGCGGTCTCTGGTCTGCTCATAGCCCTTCATAATAGAATTGTATTGTGCGTTAGTCAGTGACACGGTCGGTTCCCCTTATCTGCTCATTGCTGGTTGTTCAATATCTGAATATTAGTTACTTAAAATTTCCTTTTCCAGAGCGGCGAAATCGTAGCTGTTCTGGGTAAACTGTGTAAAGCGGTTGGAGGACCCGGAAGAAGCGGGCTTCGCAGTCTTTTTCTTCTGGAAAGAGTCATCCATCTGCTGAATATCGGACTTGTGGTGTACATTAGCCTGTCTCCAGCTGTTCAGGATTCCTTCCGCATATTCAAAGCGATGCTTGTCCGTAGCCAGAGAGCTGCGCTCACAGGCTTCCAGTATAATATCTGTGCTGAAACCGTAATCTCTGGTCCAACGGTTGATGAATTCCAGTTCTTTCGCTGTGGGAGAGGTACTGCGTCCTAAGCTGTTCATAATGGAATATACGCTTCTGTCGTAGCGGGTGGAGAATTTCTGCGCCTGCTTCGGGGTGGTGATTCCTTCTTCCGCCCAGTTGACAGCAACTTTTTCTATGTATTTGAAATCTTTCTTGCCGCGCTCCACACAGTACTGTAGCAGATAATCGATCAGATCCTCTGAAAAATGCAGCACATCGGTGAAAAACAGGATCGTCTTGATCTCGGAAGGAGTCAGAGGCTTGCCAATATAAGCTTCTGCAATAAAGAGAAGCTGGGAGGTCTCTTCCCGTTCCTTGAATTCCCGTAACTGATCCAGAGAATAAGCCGGTTTTGCGTAAGGGTTGACAGTTTCCTGGGGTGTTGCCGGTACAACTGCAGCCGAAACCTGCGGAATAGCAGCGGCAGGAATCACAGAGACTCCGGCGGGAGTATTCTGCATCTGCGAAGGACCGGAGGTCAGCAGGACATTATGCTGGGGGGCAGGAGCAGCCTGCGTGCTCAGATCACGAAGATGAATCCCTACCAGTGTTTTATTATCATCGAAGTCCAGATCCAGGATCTGCTGCTTCTCCCAGTATTTCAGTGCACGGATCACATCCTTTTCCGTGTGGTTGAACTTGTCCGCAATTCCGGACACACTGATAGCCTGTTCCGCATTCAGCATGCGCAGCAGATAGAAATAGACCTTCAGCTGTGCGTCGTTGGCATCTTTCATATATTCATCAATAAACAGATTGGATACTACCGTAGAATCTGCATAATTATCTTTATAGAGCGCTATCCGTGCCATAACACACAATACCTTCTTTCACAAATCGTTCCTTTTTCAAAGTAAGACCAAGTATAGCATAAGACCTGTGAAAAAGAAATAGTCAATTTGCCGGAAAACCTTGTAAACACTGGACTTTCGGACTCCTGGATAAAAATGTGGAAACGGTGGATATTGTGGATACCAAAAGACGGTGTATCGAGAAAACCCTATATATCGGCAGATCATCGCCAAAATCCGACAGAAAATTATCCACAGGAAAACAACAAAATATCCACAGGGAAAACGGGGATAATCCCCGGTGTTTCCTGTGGATAATGTGGACAACTATTTGCCAAGCAGGTTTTCACCGATTTTTACTACATCTCCGGCACCCATAGTTATCAACAGGTCACCGTTTATGCAATTTTCTAATAAAAAGTTTTCAATCTCATCAAAAGAAGGAAAATAGTAACATTCATGGCCCAGTGCCCGGATCTCTGTCTGGAGCGTCTCAGAACTGATTCCCAGGGTATCGGTCTCACGGGCAGCATAAATATCTGCCAGGACGACTTTGTCTGCCAGACTTAAGGCTTTGGCAAAATCTTTCATGAATGCCTTGGTTCTGGTGTAAGTATGTGGCTGGAAGACACACCAGAGGGTCTTGTGGGGATAATTCGCTGCCGCATGCAGGGTGGCTGCAATCTCGGTGGGATGATGTGCATAATCATCCACAATGGTGACACCGCCGATGGTGCCCTTGTATTCGAATCTGCGGTCTGTACCGGTGAAACCGTGCAGGGCAGAAGCGGTAATTTCACGGTCAATTGATAACAGATCGGCTAACGCAATGGAAGCTACTGCATTGCAGACATTGTGTTCTCCGGGAACCTGCAGAGAAAAACTGCCGGACGCTTCCCCATGCCGGTGAAGCGTAAAGGAAGGATGACCGAACTCGTCATAAGTAATATCCGAGGGATAATAATCGGCAGCGGACCCGTCACTGTTGACCGCTTCTTTATTAAAAGTGATCACGCGACAGTCCAGATCTCCTGTGATCTCCTGTAATCTGTCAATGGCACCGTTGATGATCAGGCAGCCGTCAGCGGGCAGAAGCTTTGCAAATTTATGGAAGGAATTCCGGATATCCTCCAGATCCTTGAAAAAGTCCAGGTGATCTTCTTCGATATTCAGGATCATACCGATCCTGGGGAAAAAGCTTAAGAAGCTGTTGGTGTATTCGCAGGCTTCTGTAACGAACAGATCGGTACTGCCGACACGGATGTTGCCACCGATGCTTTTTAACATTCCGCCGATGGACAGAGTGGGATCTGTACCGGCATGCAGTAGAATCTCACTGACCATGGAGGTCGTGGTGGTCTTGCCGTGAGTACCGCTGATGGCAATAGGAGTCTTGTAATTCTGCATGATCTCTCCTAAAAGCTGCGCTCTGGTGAGATGCGGGATCCCCTTTTCCATAGTAGCGACATATTCGGGATTGTCTTTGTGAATCGCACTGGTAAATACGACACAATCGATATCATCGGTAATATTCCCGGCACGTTGTCCATAAAATACATTGATCCCCTTTCTTTCCAGAGTTTCGGTGAGGGGGCTTTTGGAACGGTCGGAACCGGACACACGGAAGCCGGCATCCTTCAGAATCTCTGCGAGACCGCTCATGCTGATACCGCCGATACCTACAAAATAAATGGACGAGGGGTGATTAAAGTCTATCTGATACATATTGGCACTTCCTTAATATAGTGTAGTTGCATTGCTGATTATGCAATTATTCAGAGCCATGTAAATGGCAACGAATGAGTGTCGAATGCCTGCATTCGTAAGAACATTTGATGCTATTTATAGGGCAAAGTAACCACCATGAGCAGATAACATGCTTGCATGTTATTCAAATAAGCTCTGAAAGAGCGGTTTTGCGAATGGGGTCTGAATAGTTGCCTTGTTATTACCATTATATACATAGGAACGAAAAAAAACAATCCATAGGTACGATTTTGAAAAAATGTGTAACATTACAATTTTGCGCAAAGTTGCTCTGTGCGGAACTGGTAGAAACTTACAAAAAGATAAAAAATGGAACGACAATTATGTAAAAAATGAATATAAAAATTGTAAAAAGGCAAAAAATCCTAGTAATAAATATTCACTTTCAGGTATTGATGTGTTATAATCAGATTATCACATCCGAAGGAAAGAGCAGGCGCTTTTTCGAGACAGATGGATACATCGGATAATAGCCGCGAGCGACTATTTATTACAACAGGTGGAAGGCTAGATAGAGGTGAGGATATGATTAAGAAAGAAATGATAGCCATGCTATTGGCTGGAGGACAGGGAAGCCGTCTGGGTGTCTTGACATCCAAGGTTGCTAAACCTGCCGTTGCATTTGGAGGCAAGTACCGCATTATCGATTTTCCCCTTTCTAATTGTATTAATTCGGGAGTGGATACGGTAGGCGTACTGACACAGTACCAGCCCCTCAGACTGAATACCCATATCGGAATCGGTATTCCCTGGGATCTGGATCGTAATATCGGAGGAGTGACCGTGCTGCCCCCCTATGAGAAGAGTACCAACAGTGAATGGTATACCGGTACTGCGAATGCGATCTATCAGAACCTGGAGTATATGGAGAGCTATAATCCAGAGTATGTGCTGATCCTTTCCGGAGATCATATTTATAAGATGGATTATGAAGTGATGTTGGATTTCCACAAGGCCAACAATGCAGAAGTTACTATTGCGGTAATGCCTGTTCCCATGGAGGAGGCTAGCCGTTTCGGCATCATGATCGCAGATGAGAACCATCGCATCACCGAATTTGAAGAGAAGCCGGAACATCCCAGAAGCAATCTTGCAAGTATGGGTATTTACATATTTAACTGGAAGACATTGAAGGAAGCACTGATCGCTATGTCAGATCAGCCGGCACTGGATTTTGGTAAGCATGTCATTCCTTACTGCCATGAAAAGGGGGCTCCGCTGTATGCGTATGAGTTCACCGGTTATTGGAAGGATGTAGGTACTTTGAGTTCCTATTGGGAAGCCAACATGGAACTGATTGATATCGTACCGGAATTCAACCTGTATGAGGAATACTGGAAGATCTATACCAAGAGCGAGATCCAGCCCCCCGATTACATCGCTGGAGACAGTGTGGTAGAGAGAAGTATCATCGGCGAAGGTTCCGATATCTACGGAGAGGTATATAATTCCGTCATCGGATGCGGCGTAACGATCGGTAAGGGAACCGTGATCCGCGATTCCATTATCATGAATCAGACACAGATCGGTGAAGAATGTGAGATCAACAAGGCGATTATCGCAGAGAATGTTGTGGTAGGTAATCAGGTAAAATTAGGTGTCGGTGAAGAAGCAGAGAACGATACCGCACCTCATATTTATAACCACGGACTTGTAACCATCGGTGAGAAGAGCGTGATTCCTGACGGTATCAGCGTAGGCAAAAACTCAGTGATATCCGGAGTGACAGCTGCTGCAGATTATGAGGATTCCCAGCTCGCAAGCGGCAAAACATTAATTAAGGCAGGTGAATAGCAGTGAGAGCGATTGGAATTATTTTAGCAGGCGGTAACAATCACAGAATGCGGGAACTCTCCCAGAAGAGAGCTATATGCGCTATGCCTATCGCAGGTAGCTACCGCAGTATTGACTTTACACTGAGTAACATGACCAACTCTCATATTCAGAAAGTGGCAGTATTTACCCAGTATAATGCAAGAAGTCTGAACGAACATCTGAACTCCTCCAAATGGTGGGATTTCGGACGCAAACAGGGAGGATTGTATGTATTCACTCCCGCTGTGACAGCAGAGAACAGCAACTGGTACAGAGGAACTGCAGATGCTATTTATCAGAATCTGAGCTTCTTAAAGAACAGTCATGAACCTTATGTGGTCATCGCTTCCGGCGACTGTGTATACAAGCTGGATTATAATAAGGTGCTGGAATACCATATCGAGAAAAAAGCAGATATCACTGTAGTCTGCCGCGATATGGAAGCCGGTACGAATGTAGAGCGTTTCGGTACGATTCGCATGAACGAGGAAAGTCGTATCGAAGAGTTCGAGGAGAAGCCCTTACAGGCGAAGACCAATACCATTTCCTGTGGTATTTATGTGGTTCGACGCAGACTGCTGATCGAGATGATCGAGAAGTGTGCCGAGGAAGACCGCTACGATTTCGTAAGAGATATCCTGATCCGTTACAAGGATCTGAAGAGAATCTATGGATACAAGATCAAGGATTACTGGAGAAATATCGCATCTGTGGATGATTACTACAGCACCAATATGGACTTCTTGAAGGCAGATGTGAGAAACTATTTCTTCAAGCAGTATCCGGACGTATATTCCAAGGTGGATGACCTGCCTCCCGCAAAATATAATCCCGGTTCCCAGGTGCGTAACAGCCTGGTATCCAGTGGATGTATCGTCAACGGTGTGGTAGAGAATTCCGTGATCTTTAAGAAGAGCTATATCGGCAATAATTGTGTGATCAAGAATTCCATTATCCTCAATGATGTGTATATTGGAGATAACACGCATATTGAAAACTGTATTGTAGAGAGCCGTGACACGATCCGTGCAAATTCGTACTTTGTGGGAGAAGGCGAAGTTAAGATCGTAGTTGAGAGGAATGAACGATACGTGATCTAAGTGATCCGGATTCTCAATGACTACATTGCGAGCCTGCAGGGCGGAGAAATGCGTAGGGATCACGATAACACCAAGGGGGTTAGTAAATGCAGATTACAGATGTACGTGTTCGTAAGATCACCAAGGAAGGCAAGATGAAAGCTATCGTATCCATTACACTGGATGATGAATTCGTCGTACATGATATCAAGGTGATCGAAGGTGAAAAGGGATTGTTCATTGCAATGCCGAGCAAGAAGGCAACGGACGGAGAATACAGGGATATCGCCCATCCCATCAATTCTTCCACCAGAGAGAATTTGCAAAGGGTGATCCTGGAGAGTTACGAAAAAGCATTGGAGGAGCCGGAAGAGGCAATCTAAGCTACATAGAGATAAACAACAAAAGCTGTTGCCAACAGAGTGATCTGTGGCAACAGCTTTTTAAATTGCAGTTATCTTTTATTCCCCGGACGAAAATCAGGAACGCTGATAAGCACATAATCCGTTTTCAAATTGCAGACGATCGATCAATTCCAGGGAACCGCCGATTCGCCGGTATAGTTCTATGGTGCCTGTTGCATTGCCGCCTTCCCAGAGAGGAATGTCGGATACTTTTCCGTCAGGACTTTCATAGAGTAACGGCATCATCTGCTCTTTGCTGCAGCTTCCGGAGATCCGTACAACGGAAGTGCGGTTCTGGGCTTTGAAATGCCAGATAAAACGTTTGTTGGTCTCTTTCACTTTCCATTTGCAGCGGGACAGTGTAAGAGGTCTGCCAAAATGATACTCAAAATCTTCCCCGGTATAGGTCAGCTGCATCAGAATCCTGCGTCGCATGGGGAAAAAGAGAAATTTCGGACAACAGCCGTCGATGGCCAGAGCCGAATGCTTCAATTCCCGCCCGGTTTTCTCACTGATCAGGTGGCCGGAAGCAAATTGCAGCCAGGGCTGGTTGTAACTGCGGCCCCAATGTTTGTCCGCATAGCCGTAGGAGGTCTCGGGAGTTACCTCGTAGGTGACACCGTTCAAAATGACGGTCCCACGGAAAAAGGTACGAATACCTTCCCCATGCCAGAAACTTTCCAGGGCATGAACCGCGGTAAAAAAAGCATTGGCAATATAGCCGGTATGACAGGCAACCGCCTTATGCACTTCCAGATCCCAGATAAAACTGCCAGCATCGGTCATAAGAGAGCGATGTCTTGCAACCTCATCGGAGATATCAATCGAACCACTGATCCGGTTTTCGCTGTAGACACAATCCTCAAACTGCATGTAAAAGGGATCCTGGGCCACCTGCAGAGAGGTCAGGGGATAATATGCCTGAAGCTGGAGCCCACTATCTCCCGGCTCAGGGAATACACCGGCTTTTATGCAGAGATAAGATGGTTTCAGACCATGACGTTTATAGTAGGGATGCTGACCTAAAATAGGCTGGGAAGTACCGAGAGCCGGATTTAAAATGCTGTATTCTACAAAAAAAGTGCGGGTTTCCTGCGTCGTGGGACAAATGCCCTGGAAGGAATGCCACCAGCGCATGTAGCCACGTTTTGCATCGGAACCCCGCAACATATATGCATTTCTTTTCAGATCAGATAAATTCATGGATCAAAGACTCCCCCGCTTTTGTACCCCTCAAAACAACATTTCGTAGATAATATGTATATTATAGTACTATATGTTGTGAATGACAAGAGTGTCGGAAGAATCTTAAGAATTATTTAGATATTTTCTTTGATCCGGATATCTACCGCTACATAATTGTATTCTTTTTCCGGATTTTCGCCGGTCGTCAGATAGGCAAACAGCAGGGAAAGAGGTTTGCTGCCCTGAATTTTCGGCTGTTGGCAGATGGTGGCGGCAATGGTGTCATTTTCCAGCATTTGGCGGGTGGTGGGGACCAGATCAAAAGCGATGATCCGGATCGCCTTTTTTTTACCCAGAGCCTCTACACTGCGGCAGCCTCCGTAGACACCGCCGGCGGCGAAGAACAGTGCATTGATCTCCGGGTGCTTTGACAGAAGTGTCGTTGTCTTTTCGTAGCTTTCCACTTCGTCATCGTGGATCTCCACGGTATCCACGACGCAGATCCGGTCAGAGAAAGGTTCTAATGTCTTCAGAAATCCCGCAATGCGCTCTGTGTGACAGAGAATGTTGGAGGAACCTGTGACAATACCCACGTTTACCGTGCCGGAGGTCATCAATTGCAGAAGACCGGCGGCGGTGGCACCACTGCGGGTGTAGTTGCTGCCGACATAAGCGATACGTCTGGAATTTTCAATGTCTGTATTCAGCGTGACCACGGGAATCCCCTGCTCGTATAAAGTATTGATGCAGTTGCGGATCCGTTCGTCGTTGTAAGGGGTCATGGCAATGCCGTTCACTTCTTCTGCAAGAAGCTCTTTGACTGCCTGTAACTGGGCCTCCACACCAAAAGAAATCTGTTTGGTGATCACGGTACAGTTGTAACCTGCCAGCTCTTCCGCCTTTTCATTGATTCCGGCCAGAACATCCTGAAAAAAAGGATTCCCGGTGGAAAACAGAATGACACCCAGCTTCAGCCGCTTTTTCTGCGCTGCCAGAACGAGACCGGCGCGGTTGGGTTTATAGTCCAGCTCTTTTGCAATTTTTCTGATCTTTTCGGCGGTCTCCGGGTTTACTGCGCCGCGATCGTTTAAGACGCGATCCACAGTGCCGCGGGATACTCCGGCCAATGCGGCGATTTCTTTGATGGTTGCCATAGAATACTCATGCCTTTCCGTAATATCTGTTCCAAGCATCTGGTTATAAAAGTATCATATTTCCAGAGGGAAGTCAACGAAAGTGCAGAATTTGTCCGGGCACGCTGAATGGATGATGAATGATGAAATTCCATCTTCACTTTTTAGTGAAAAAATACTGAAAACATAAAAACTTCTACTTGAAAAATTTTTTCACAACAGTTATGATAAGACTATAACGTGCACGGGCACGCAAAGGAACGAAAATGGATCACAACACAAACGTAGGAGGAAGATTCATGCTATATATTGGAATCGATCTGGGCACTTCGGCGGTAAAACTGCTTTTAATGGACAGTGAAGGGAACATCCGGAATATTGTATCCCGGGAATACCCTTTGTATTTCCCACATCCCGGCTGGTCGGAACAGAAGCCGGAGGACTGGTATGAACAGACTATGGAGGGCATCCGGGAGCTTTTGAAAGATGCAGACAAGAGCCAGGTGGCAGGCATCAGCTTCGGAGGACAGATGCATGGACTGGTCATTCTGGATGAGAAGGATCAGGTGATCCGCCCTGCCATCCTCTGGAACGATGGCAGAACCACAGAGGAATGCGATTATCTGAACAATGTGATCGGCAAAGAGAAGTTGTCTGAGTACACTGCGAATATTTCTTTCACCGGATTTACCGCGCCGAAGATCCTCTGGGTGAAAAAGAATGAGCCAGAGAACTTTGCACGGATCAAAAAGATCATGTTGCCGAAGGATTACATAGCTTATCGTCTGACCGGCGTACATTGTACGGATGTATCGGATGCTTCCGGGATGTTATTGTTTGATGTGAAGAACCGTTGCTGGTCGAAGGAAATGTGTGAGATCTGCGGAGTGAGAGAAGAGCAGTTGGCCACTTGTTATGAGAGTTATGAAAAGGTGGGCTGCGTATTGCCGGAGGTGGCAGACGAACTGGGGATTCCCGCAAATGTTGTGGTAGCGGCGGGAGCCGGGGATAATGCGGCCGCCGCTGTAGGTACCGGAACTGTAGGAGATAATATGTGTAATATTTCCCTGGGTACCAGTGGAACAATCTTTATTTCCTCCAATCATTTCGGAGTAGATCAGCACAATGCCCTGCATTCCTTTGCCCACGCAGACGGACATTACCATCTCATGGGCTGCATGCTGAGTGCCGCTTCCTGTAATAAATGGTGGATGGATGAGATCATCGGAACGAAGGATTATGCCGCAGAACAGGCGCAGATTGAGAAGCTGGGAGAAAATCATGTCTACTTTCTGCCGTATCTTATGGGCGAGCGTTCTCCCCATAATGATCCCAATGCCAGAGGAACTTTTATTGGAATGACCATGGATACCACCAGAGCCGATATGACGCAGGCGGTACTGGAAGGCGTGGCATTTGCACTGCGTGATTCACTGGAGGTGGCAAAATCCCTGGGAATCCATCTGGAGCGGACCAAGATCTGCGGTGGCGGAGCCAAGAGCCCGTTGTGGAAGAAGATGATCGCCAATATCCTGAATCTGAAGGTGGATGTGATCGAAAGCGAAGAAGGACCGGCCATGGGCGGTGCCATGCTGGCGGCAGTAGCCTGTGGGGAATATGCAAGCGTGGAGGAGATTGCGGAGAAGTTCGTCAAAGTCACCGGAACGGTAGAACCGGATCCGGAACTGGTGGCAAAATATGAAGACCGCTATCAGAAATTCCGCCAGATCTATCCGGCATGCAAACCGCTGTTTGAGATCATTAAATAACGCGTAGAAAAATCAAACAACAACATAATAAAATGAACCTCGTAATTTTAAGTTTGAGCTATAATAGAGAAAGGTTGGTAGAGCAAAATGAAGATTTTATCTGTAAAAGATCCTGCATTCCGCAAATATGGCAGAGTGATTACCAATGTGGACTTTACACAACTGGTGGAAGAAATGAAAAAGACTCCTGTTCCCGATGGTGTGATATATGAGCCGGGAATCAACGCACTGGAAGCCTTACCCGTGAAAAAAGAGCTGGAGACGATTACCTACGGCGAGATGCCCGTACAGATCGGCTACTGCAATGGCCATAATTCCAAACTGAATGCCGTGGAATATCACAGAAGTTCCGAAATTAATGTGGCAGCAACGGATGCTATCCTGATCCTGGGGCTGTTAGCGGATGTGGCAGAAGATTTTACCTACGATACTTCTAAGATGGAAGCATTTTTAGTACCGGCCGGAACCGGTGTAGAGGTCTTCGCAACTTCTCTGCATTATGCTCCCTGTGGAGTAGACGGACAGGGATTCCAGGTAGCCATCGTGTTACCTCAGGGCACTAACTATCCGTTAGAAGGAGCACATCAGAAGGTGGAGCAGGGCAAGGCACCCAGCGAGGATGCGCTGCTTGCCGCTACGAACAAATGGCTGATCGGCCATGCAGAGGGTGGACTTCCAGAGGAAAGCTTCCTCGGGCTTGTTGGAGAGAATCTGGATGTCAGCAAATAATGGTGGCAGAATAAAAGATTTGAACGCCGGAATCTCCTGCATGGATGTATGACGGCGGTAAAATAAATGGTGTAGAGAAAAAGAAAACGAAAATAGGAGGATTACAAAATGAGTAATTTACCCGAAGTAAAAATTGGCGTTGTGGCTGTCAGCCGTGACTGTTTCCCCGAGAGTCTTTCCGTAAACAGAAGAAAAGCTCTGATGAAGGCTTATACCGAGAAGTATGGAACAGACAGTGTCTATGAGTGCCCGGTATGTATCGTAGAGAGCGAGATCCATATGGTACAGGCTCTGGAAGACATCAAGAAGGCAGGCTGTAATGCACTGTGCGTATATCTGGGCAATTTCGGCCCCGAGATCTCCGAGACCTTACTGGCAAAGCATTTTGACGGTCCTGCAATGTTCATTGCAGCAGCAGAAGAGACCCAGAATGATCTGGTAGGAGGCAGAGGCGATGCTTACTGCGGTATGCTGAATGCAAGCTACAACTTAAAGCTTCGTAATGTAAAAGCTTATATCCCCGAGAATCCCGTAGGAACTGCAGCGGAATGTGCAGACATGCTGCATGAGTTCATTCCCATTGCAAGAGCTATCGTGGGCTTAAGCGATCTGAAGATCATTTCCTTCGGCCCCAGACCTTTGAATTTCTTAGCTTGTAACGCACCGATCAAGCAACTGTACAATCTGGGTGTGGAGATCGAGGAGAACTCCGAGCTGGATCTGTTCGAAGCTTTCAAAAAGCATGACGGAGATGAGAGAATCCCCGCCAAGGTAAAAGAGATGGAAGCAGAACTGGGGGCAGGCAACCATAAGCCCGAAGTACTGCCTAAGCTGGCTCAGTATGAGCTGACTCTGTTAGACTGGATCGAAGCTCACAGAGGATATCGTAAGTATGTAGCCATTGCCGGAAAGTGCTGGCCTGCATTCCAGACCCAGTTTGGTTTCGTACCCTGCTATGTGAACAGCCGTCTCACCGGTATGGGCATCCCCGTATCCTGTGAAGTAGATATCTACGGCTGCTTAAGTGAGTTCATCGGAACCTGCGTCAGCGCAGATACCGTAACTCTGTTGGATATCAACAACACTGTTCCCGATGATATGTACGAAGAGTCCATCAAGGGTAAATTCAACTATACCCACAATGACACCTTCATGGGATTCCATTGCGGTAACACCAACTCAAAGAAGCTTACTTCCTGCAACATGAAGTACCAGATGATCATGGCAAGAACCCTTCCCGAAGAGGTGACCCAGGGCACTCTGGAAGGAGATATTCTCCCCGGAGACATTACCTTCTACCGCTTACAGTCTACCGCAGACAACAAGCTGCGTGCTTACATTGCACAGGGTGAAGTCCTTCCCGTAGCTACCAGATCCTTCGGTGGTATCGGTATTTTCGCTATCCCCGAAATGGGACGTTTCTATCGTCACGTACTGATCGAGAAGAACTTCCCTCACCACGGTGCTGTTGCTTTCGGACACTTCGGCAAGGCTCTGTACGAAGTATTCAAGTACATCGGCGTACCCGTAGAAGATCTGAATTTCAACCAGCCGAAGGGAATGCTGTATCCGACCGAGAATCCTTTCGCATAAGGTGGAATAGTAACCTACATAACGAATAGAATCATAAAAGAGGGCCCCGCCGGGATAACCCGGCAAGGGCCTTTTGATGTTGCACACCCGGAGGTATACGTTTCAGATTGTGCAATAATTATGCCTGCTTTTCCCGGGCCTTCACTACATACACGATTGCAATCACTACATCCACGCAATAAATAAAACATCCAATCCCCATAAGGATTGCAGCGGCAGTGGAGAGAATGCCCTCCTTACGCATGCGGATGCTGCAGCCGATGGAACTGATGCCGGTGAGTAGGATAGTCAGCAGGTCGATAAGGATGGCCCAGAGGATAATACCGATGCCCCAGACGCTCATGGCAAGGCCAATGAAGCCCAGAATAAAATGTATGATATACGCCGGAATCTGGATGCTCTTGATGATCAGGTTCATTCGTGCCGACTGTCTTGCAGTCATTTTACCTTTGGCACACTGTACGGCATTTACGACTACGATGACAAAAGAATACAGATTATAGATGACAGCGACGATTAGCAAGCCTAACGATGCGGCATCATTGTAATCCGATGGCAAGACGTTCAAAAACACTAGGAAAACAGCAAGAATCACCACATAGATATAAGGATAGATAATCACAGGTATCATTTTCAGATATTTCGTAAATTCTTTCATAAACAACCCCTCTCTTTTTCTAAAATCCCTTGTAAAAAATAACAAAAACAGTATAGCAAAAAAGGATAAAATCTGCAAAAAACATATTGCAATTTTGAAACGCTGCGTATATACTCTCAACGATAGAAATAAAGAGCTATGAAGGTTACCGGAAAACATGGATAAATACTGTAGCTACAAAATTCAGAGAGGATATTACCATGACAAAGGATCTGACAAAAGGCAGCCCCATGAAACTTATCATCAGCTTTGCTGTGCCGTTACTATTCGGATTTTTATTCCAGCAGTTTTATAATCTGGTAGATACCATGATCGTAGGACGTTTCTTAGGCGTGGATGATCTGGCAGCAGTGGGTTCCACCGGCTCCATCAACTTCCTGGTCATCGGTTTCTGCATGGGTGTCTGCAATGGATTTGCTATCCCCGTGTCCCACAAATTTGGTGCCGGAGATTATGTGGGCATGCGTAAATACGTGGCTAACTGCGCCTGGCTGGGACTGGCATTTTCTGTGGTTATGACGGTGGTGACGGCGATTCTGTGCCGGGACATTCTGGTATGGATGAAGACCCCGGCGAATATTATTGATGGGGCTTATGATTATATTTTTATTATTTTCATCGGTATCCCTACTGTGTATCTGTATAATATCGTGGCAGGTGTGATCCGCGCCACCGGCGACAGCAAGACTCCTGTGGTATTTCTGGTATTATCTTCCATTATTAACATTGTGCTGGACCTGTATTTTATCATATCCCTGCACATGGACGTGGCGGGGGCAGCCTGGGCAACGGTGATCTCCCAGGGAGTCTCCGGTGTGGCATGTCTGGTCTATATGGTGAAAAAATTCGAGATCCTGCGGATCCGCAGGGAAGAATGGAAAGTGGACGGGCATATGATGATGGTGCTGTGCGGCATGGGAGTGCCTATGGGACTGCAGTATTCCATTACCGCCATTGGCAGCGTAATCTTACAGACTGCAGCCAATACCTTAGGTTCTGCGGCAGTTGCGGCCATGACCGCAGGCGGCAAGATCGGTAACTTCTTAGCCTGTCCTTTTGATGCCATGGGTTCCACCATGGCAACCTATGGCGGACAGAACGTGGGTGCCGGCAAACTGGATCGTCTTGGCAAAGGCCTTAAATCCTGTGTACTGTTGGGGGTAGGATATTCTGTGATCGCATTTCTGATCGCTGTATTTTTCGGCGGTCCGCTGGCGCAGCTGTTCGTGGACGGCGGCGAGGCAGAGATCATCGCCAACGTGCGTGCTTTCCTGTTATGGAATACGGCATTCTACATTCCGCTTGCACTGGTGAACATTGTCCGTTTCCTGATCCAGGGTATGGGTTTCCCGAAATTCGCCATTTTAGCAGGTGTCTTCGAAATGATCGCCAGATCCCTGGCAGGTTTTGGACTGGTGCCCGTGATCGGCTTTACCGGGGTATGCCTAGGCAGCCCCATTGCCTGGATCATGGCGGATGCATTCCTCATTCCGGCTTATTTCCATGTGAGTAAGGTGCTGCAAAAGAGGATGGCGCCGCAAACGGATGCCCCACAGGCAGTTTGACAACACGACGATCGTAAGTCACCAGACCGTTGACCTCTTCCTCTACATCGGAGAGCTGGGTGTATACCGCACCGCTCAAGCCCTTTGAGATCAAAGGAAATAACTGTTTTGAGAATAACTGCTTCAGGGCAGCGGCCATGTCCTCAGGGGTGTCATATTTCTGATATCCGTAGATGCGGTCCACACTGGAATGCCCGTCGATGTGACAGGCGTAGCCACCATATTCCGAGATAACGAAAGCCCTTTTTCCATCCAATTTTACCTGTAACGGACGGAAGTAGTTATGAATACTGCGGAAATCCCCGCCTTTCTGGTCGAACCAGCCGCTGGCATGGTCTACCGGACGGGTGGGGTCTTTTTTGGCCACCATTTTGGCAATGCGGGCGGCATCGAACTGTCCCCAGCCTTCGTTGAAGGGCACCCATACGGCGATGGAAGGGACGTTGTACAGGTGATCTATGGTGTCTAGACATTCCTGCTCCCAGCTTTTTCGGCCTTCTTCCGAACCACGGGAGAACAGTTCGTAATGATTGTCCTTCGTGTGGGCGGACATGTGGGGGAACAGGGTGGGCATATAGCATACCCAGGGCATATGATAGGTAGAGCCGCCGCTGACCATATCCTGCCATACGATCATTCCCAGACGATCGCAGTGATAATACCAGCGCAGAGACTCAATCTTGATATGTTTCCGGAGCATATTGAAGCCCAGCCCTTTTGCGAGGCTGATATCATAGACAAAGGCCTCATCGCAGGGAGCAGTCATCAGCCCGTCGGACCAGTAGCCCTGATCCAGGATCCCGTGGAGAAAATAGGGCTTGTGATTCAGACAAAACCGCAAAATTCCCTTGGAATCCTTTTCGACTGAGAAACATCGCATGGCAAAATAACCATCCACAGTATCCTCATCGGCGTTCAGGGTAAAAGGATACAACCAGGGGTGTTCCGGGCTCCAAGACTTGAAATTTACCGGCTCCGGTGCATCAGCAGGATCCGTTGCAGAATAGGTGACGCTGGCGGGAAAAGAAAGCACAACCGTGGTATGCGTGAGCCCAAAGGAATCCTGTTGCTCAGAAATTTTACGTACACGCATCTGCGTGAGTGAACCGGTATTTTCCTGTGCGAGGGTTCCGTCGCAAGAGGGGGCACTTATCCGGAATTCCAGATGGTTGAACGGCTTCGGAGAACACAGAACGAAGGTTACGGAAGCCTTGTTGTACTCGGGGGTGATCTTATAATTGATCACATAGTTTTTCGGAACCCATTCGTACCAGACACTCTGCCAGATGCCGCTCTGGGCGGTGTAGAACATGCCGCCGCGGTTCAGGGTCTGCTTGCCTCTGGTGGCGTAACCGGTGTCAGTCAGATCCCGGACTTTTACATAGAGAGATACCGGATCTGCGTTTACATATTCTGTGATGTCTAAGGAAAAAGGAAGGTAGCCGCCACTGTGAGTGCCAAGCTTCTTTGTGCCGAGGAAAACGGTTGCTTCCTGATCTACCGCGTCAAAATGCAGAATGCAACGCATATTTTCCTCTTTTTGGGAAAGCTCTTCCGTGGAAAAAGAAAGTTCCCGGTGGTACCACAGGTACTCCGTGGGTTCCAGCCGTCTGTGAACTCCGGAAAGCAGGGCTTCCGGCGAAAAAGGCACCCGGATGGAACCCTGAGCGGTAAAATACGCAGAATCTTCCGAAGAACTACTCCCATCTGCGGGCACAAAAGCATATTCCCAGAGACCGTTCAGCATATGGTAATCCGTTCGTTTCATTTGCGGACGGGGATATTCCGGCAGGATATCGTCATAGGAACCGGAGCGCATCATCATTTCACCCCAGGGAGTATAGAGGCGATGCAGGATGTCTTCCGGGTGCGCCTGATTCAGATTCGCAGCAGCATCTTTTAAGTTCATGCGAAAACCTTCTTTCCTAAAATAGATTATTTATAGTATACTACATTTGGAAGTATAGCACATGAAAAATGATACGATTCTTTGAGAAAAAAGTTCGTATAAGCTATGCGTAAATTCTAAAAAGAGGTTATACAGATGAATATACTGACTGTTGACAATATTACCAAAAGTTATGGAGTACGCAAGATTTTTGAAGGAGCCTCCTTTTTCCTGCAGGAAGGGGAAAAGGCCGGAATCATTGGTATTAACGGAACCGGAAAATCCACTTTGCTAAAAATGATTGCCGGGTTGGAAGAAGCCGATGATGGCACCGTGATCAAGGCAAATCACTGTCTGGTGCGTTACCTGCCCCAGAATCCGGAGTTCGCACCGGAAGAGACCGTACTGGAAGCGGTGCTTCGGGGCAACCGCATGGAGGAAAACGCCGGAACCATCGAGGCGGATGCCAAAAGCATGCTGACGAAACTGGGGGTTACGGAATTTGATCAGCCCTGCGGGCAGCTGTCCGGCGGACAGCGCAAGCGTCTGGCACTGGTATCGGTACTGTTGTCCCCGGCAGAGATCCTGTTATTGGACGAGCCTACCAACCATCTGGACAATTCCATGTCTGACTGGCTGGAGGATCAGCTGCGCCGCCGCAAAGGCGCTATGATCATGGTCACTCACGACCGCTATTTTCTGGACAGTGTCACTGACCGGATCCTGGAACTGGACAAAGGGAAGATTTATTCCTATGATGCCAATTATTCCGGCTATCTGGAACTGAAAATGCAACGGGAGGAGATGGCACAGGCCAGTGAGAAAAAGCGCCTGAATATCCTACGCAATGAGCTTGCCTGGGTACAGCGGGGCGCCAGAGCCCGCTCTACGAAGCAGAAGGCCAGATTGCAGCGTTTTGAGGAATTGAAAAATGTGAAGGGACCCGTGATGGACGGCAAAGTGGAACTGACTTCCGCAGCATCCAGACTGGGCCGTACCACAGTAGAGATCGAGAATGTATCCAAAAGCTATGGCGATAAAGTGTTGATCCGTGATTTTACCTATCTGTTCGGCAAGGACGACCGGGTGGGATTTATCGGCCCTAACGGCAGTGGTAAGACCACGCTGATGAAAATGATCCTGGGTGAAGTGGCTCCGGACAGCGGACATATTGAGATTGGGCAGACCGTGAAGCTGGGATATTATGCCCAGGAGATCGATGACACCATGATGCATCCGGAGCAGAGAGTCATTGATTATATCCGGGATGTGGCAGAATATATCACCACGGAGGATGGACAGATCACGGCAGCGAGAATGCTGGAGCGGTTCCTGTTTTCCGGGGAAGACCAGTACGGACAGCTGGGAAAACTGTCCGGCGGAGAGCGGCGCAGACTGCAATTATGCAAGGTCCTGATGGGGGCACCGAATGTTTTGATCCTGGATGAGCCGACCAACGACCTCGACATTGCCACCCTGCAGGTACTGGAGGATTATCTGGATACATTTCCGGGCATCGTCATCGTCGTGTCCCATGACCGCTATTTTCTGGATCGTGTAGTCCGCAGGATCTTCGCCCTGGAGGATACCCGCATGGTGCAGTACGAGGGTGGCTACACGGATTATGCCAATAGAAAAGCTACAGAAGGAACCACGGAGAGCACGGGAGCGGCGGTAACGTCACAGGCGAAGAGTTCAGAAGAGGAAAATACCTCCAAAAACTGGAAAAGCGGACAGAAACGCAAATTAAAATTCACCTACCAGGAACAGAAAGACTATGAATCCATTGAAGGCGAAATGGCAGCATTAGAGGATAAAATTGCAACTTTGGAAGCAGATTTTTCAAAATATGCCAGTGATTTCGTGAAGCTGAATGAACTGACAAAAGAAAAAGAAGCTGCGGAACAGCAGCTGGAGGAAAAAATGGAACGCTGGATGTACTTAGAAGACCTGGCAGCAAGAATTGCGGAGCAGTAGAGATTAGTTTAGTGGATAGTATAAAATAAAATGAAGTATCTTTCTGGACAGAAGTTAGTTGAAATCTACAATATATTTGGCCTGTCTAGAAAGTATGGAAATGAAAGCAGTTGGGTGGTATTTGGATGAATTATTGGAATATGTCATTGCTAGTAATAGATGTGATGAGTTATTGCGTTATCTGTTTAGTTTAATAGAGATAAGTTTAGGGATTTTTTAAAACGGAGAACTCTCGGAGATATTAATAACCAAAAAGGCAGGTAGAAGCATATGCGAATTGAAGATATTCAAAGAATGGCCCATGACATTCTGGAAAAAGGCAGCATAGAAAATGATTATATTGAATATAAAAAGTCTGCGACTTTTAAAGATAAGATATTAAAGACAATCTGTGCATTTGCCAATAATTACATGAATAGAGAGATTGGTTTGCTGTTTATTGGAATAGAGGAAGTAAATGATCCAAAGACGGGAGAAAAAGCCATTCCGAAAAGACCTATTTATGGTATAGAAGAATCGTTGATAGAAAGTACAGAAAATTCGTTGAAACAATTATTGGCGAATATTTATCCTAAGGTGAGTTATCATCTGATTACAGATGTTGTTGATGATAGGAATTATATTATTGTAGCAGTAGAACCGGGAACTTCCGGACCTTATCAGACAAGTGATAAGGCAGAAAGTGACAAAGATATTTCATTAAAAGCCGGTAGATACATCAGAGTAAAAAGAGATAGCCGTTTGCCAAATTTTAAAGAGGAATATGAATTGTTACGTAAATTTGCTCATGATGTATTCAGCTCCAATTTGAATGAGACAGCAACTCTGGATGATTTGAGTTACGAATATATGAAGGAGTACTTGATTTCTACAAATGCTAGAGAAGATATCAGAAATCAGTCCAAACTGGATATGGCAAAAAGTATGGGATTAATTAGTGAAAGTGAATATGGTGGGTATCGTGCGAAAAATTTTGCTGTATTAATGTTTACAGAGAAACCAGATAAATTCATACCTTATGCTCATGTGGAAATAATTAGGGAAGCTATTGGAACGGATAAGATGGAAGCTAAAATTTTTGATGGTCCGATTTGGATACAGGCAAAGCAGGTTAGTCGATATTTTAAGGACAATATTATGGCTTCCTATACTGTTAGGGATAGCGAGACGATAGAACATAGAATCGTTTATAATTGGCCATTAACGGTTTTTGAGGAACTGGCAACAAATTGTATTTTGCACAAACAGTATGAGTCACCTAATTATATCGGTATTTATATTTATAATGATAGAATAACATTTGTGAACCACAATCGGCCTGTGCCTCCTGTTACAATTGAGGCAATGAATAAAGAAACCCGATTTGATGATCGGCAGTATTTGAATCCGGAGCTAAAAGAAATGTTTTTTGCACTGGATTTGATAGAGTCATATGGTTCGGGAATTCGACGTGCGAAGGATGCATTAAAAGAGAATCATTCACCGGAATTGCAATTTTTGCCGGATAACGACACTGATGATTATACAATGGCAGTGGTCATGATTAATGATGAATTTGCAGCTATTCGTGAGGAAGAGCAGAAGAGTTCGGATGTCACCAAAGAAATTACCAAAGAAATTACCAAAGAAATTACCAAAGAAATTACCAAAGAAATTAAGAAGTTAATGAAAGAAAATCCGGCAATTAGTGCTAATGAAATAGCAGAGATGCTGAATGTGAAAGCAGAGGCAGTGCGCTATCGAATTAAATTGATGAAGAAATCTGGAGAAATTATAAGAAAAGGTGCTACTAAAGCCGGTGAATGGGAAGTAATTGAGTAAAATAAAAAATTGACAACTAAAATGAAACAAATATTTATCTGCTTTGTGTAGTGCTTATGATTAGGAGAAAGGGTATGGCATGGGTTGAATTTAATAATGATGTATATTCGAGAAATAAAGTAAGAGTGTCAAAAGTTATTATTGCCATTATATATAAAATGAGAGCCAAAAACTATGTAAAGGACACGTAAGATGATAATAGATACAGTAGAAATTTCGAATTTAGGATTATGGGAAAATTTATTTTTAAAATTTGATAAAAGTATAAATATAATACAAGGGGAGAATGGGGTTGGGAAAACAACTTTACTTGCACTATTGTATTCATTATTTCACGATTCTGGAATAATCAAATTTACGAATAAAAATCAAGAAGCATATATATGTATGAATTTGCATGATTCCAAAGAAAAATTAGTTTTAAAAAAGGTATATAAAAAAGGACAATCTGGATATTTTGTATCATCTTTTGCAGATATAAAGAAAATTGCAAGAATGGAAGAAAACAAGGTGTTTATTTTTAGTGGAGAATTTCTGGATTATGATTGTCAATTGAATACTAAAATGATAAAGAATGCGATGAAATTATTAAAAAATGTTGATATGGAAAGGTATTTTTCTTTGGCATATGAAGGGGTATATATGTCTCAAGGTCAACAAAGCGTTATACAAATTTTAAATTTGCTATATCTTATTCCTTCAAATAGTATTTTATTATTAGATGCACCTTTTGCTAAAGTGGATTCAAAAATTAGAAATAATTTGATAGAAGTTATGAAAAGATTAAAAGATGTTCAAATTATTTTAACTACCACTATAACTGAAGAAACAGAAGAAAATGTAATATACTTGATAAGAACCTGCAAAGATATAATATCTACTCGACCTCAATTTGATTATAATAAAATTTTTAAAAATAATATGAAGCAAATAATGAGGGGGCAAGAAAAAAACGAAGAAGGAAAAATAATTGTAAAGTATATGTTAAATCAGGAAGTGAAGGAAACTGAAAAGAGAAATATAGAGTATAAGGAAATAAAGGGTAGTAGTCCAATAAACGCTATAATTGATGTTGCTGAGATATACATTAATGCTTTTTTAAATAGTCGTGTCGTTGGTATAGGAACAATAAAGTGGGGGATAAGTGATAAAAGAATAGTGAAGGGAGTAAAATTATCTAAAGATGATCAGGATGTTATAAGTAGAAAGATAGCTGAAAGAGTCGGACAGATGAAACCATATGTAAGCTCAGATTGTGTTGAAGTTATATTTCAAAACATAGCTGACGAGAGCAAGATTATTGAGGAGTTGTATGTTGTAGAAGTAGTAGTAAAAAGTTGGACAAATGACATTTTATTTTCTACGTCCAAAGGAGAGGTATATATAAAGACAGAAGGTGGAAAGAAAAAATTAGATGCATATGGAATTCAGGAAGAACTGAGAGGACGTTTGAATGGATTTTAAAATATAAAATAATTTTGCATATTGTGTTTACTTTGAAAAATAGCAATGCCCAAGAAAAAGATTTCAGAGCATATAATACAATACCAGAGAAACCAAAGAGCAGATTTCAGAAGTATGTAACGAAAAGGTAAACGGATTGATTAAAACCTCTAAGTAAGGCTTGATACCCACAAAGAAATTAGTTAAAGGAGCAGACAGAAAAAGTCTGTTCTTTTATTTATTTATCTGCTTTCTGTACTTTAACGGAGAAACACCAACAATTTTTTTGTAAACGCACCATATCAAGTACCTTGACAAATATATGCCGCTCTCACGGCTGACA
>ENA-OWYR01000251-OWYR01000251.1-human-gut-metagenome-genome-assembly--contig:-NODE-251-length-24836-cov-14.0335_pt1 | contig 24836 bp, 25 predicted proteins | sample MGYA00249753_ERZ652092 | MGnify/ENA primary metagenome ERZ652092 (study PRJEB26925, sample SAMN05827204) | human gut metagenome | biome: ENVO:2100002; feature: ENVO:00000062; material: ENVO:00002003... | reverse complement strand
AGCATGGAGCAGTCGTTGCGCTCGTCCCCGAAGGCCACCGCCCGCTCCAGGGGGATGCCCAGATGCGCGCACAGGGCGGCCATGGCCGCCCCCTTGGTGGCGTCCCGGTGGGTGAGCTCCACGTTGCCGGGCAGGGAGCAGGCCACCGAGAGCTCGGGAAACTCCTCCGCCAGGGCCGCGAGCACCGCCCGCTGGGTGGCCTCGTCCCGAAAGTAGCTCTGGATCTTCTGCACCGGCCGCCCCCGGCGGCCCACATAGCCCCGCAGATCCTCCATGGGGCGGCGCATCTCCCGGATGATCCGCCGGGAGACCGGGTCCAGGATCCAGTCGTCCAGCGCGGCGTAGTACCTGGCCTCCATCCAGCCGCAGTTGTCCTCCATATAGCAGTCCAGGGTGCCGGGAAAGTCCTCCAGCCGGGCCATCACCCGGACGGCCAGCTCCGGGGACAGCTCCGCCCGGCGGATGGCCCTCCCCTCCGCCCGGTCCCACACCACCGCCCCGTTCATCACAATGGCGTACCGCCAGAAGGGCAGCTCCTGCACCGCCCGGGGAATGGCGTTGAAAAAACGCCCGGTGGCGGGCACGAAGGAAATCCCCCGCTCCGCCGCCCGGGCCAGGGCCTCCGCCGTCCCGGGGGACAGTCCCTTGTCCCCCAGCAGCAGGGTGCCGTCCAAATCGCTGAAGATGATATCAATGCGCACCGCAGATGCCTCCTGACCGCCCCGTGGCTCCTTCCGGGGCTTCGCTGTCTGTTTTGTCTATTATACCGTGTCCCGCCCCGGAATTCCACCCCGGTCTGTCCGATTTGACAAAACGCCAAATATAGTATTGCGCTTTTCCAGTTAGCCCTATATAATGTAGCGGACGAATGAATTGCAAGGAGTGGCAGCACCAGTGAAAATCATGAAGCGCAACGGCAGCGAGGCCGCCTTTGACCGGGAGAAGATCGCCGCCGCCGTCACCAAAGCCAATCTGGCCACCGACCAGCCGCCGGAGCTGTCCGGCGGGCAGGTAGCCCAGCTCGCCCTCAGCGTGGAGCAGACTGCCGCCCAGATGGGCCGCACCCTGTCCGTGGAGGAGATTCAGGAGCTGGTGGAGACCGAGATCATGCGCCTGGGCGCCTTTGAGACCGCCAAGCGCTACATCCGCTACCGCTATGTCCGCTCCCTGGCCCGGGCGGCCAACACCACCGACAGCCAGATCCTCACCCTCATCGAGTGCAACAATGAGGAGGCCAAGCAGGAGAACGCCAACAAGAACCCGGTGGTCAACTCGGTTCAGCGGGACTACATGGCCGGCGAGGTGTCCAAGGACATCACCCAGCGGCTGCTGCTCCCCCCCCGACATCGTGGAGGCCCACAAGGCGGGCATCATCCACTTCCACGACATGGACTACTACGCCCAGCACATGCACAACTGCGATCTGGTCAATCTGGAGGACATGCTGCAAAACGGCACCGTCATCTCGGGCACCCTCATCGAAAAGCCCCACAGCTTTTCCACCGCCTGCAACATCGCCACCCAGATCATCGCCCAGGTGGCCTCCAACCAGTACGGCGGCCAGTCCATCTCCCTGGCCCACCTGGCCCCCTTCGTCCAGGTCTCCCGGGAGAAGATCCGCGGGCAGGTGCTGGCGGAGATCGCCGCCGTGGGCGGCACCCCCTCGGAGGAGGTGCTCTCCGGCATCGTGGAGAAGCGCCTGCGGGAGGAGATCCGCCGGGGGGTGCAGACCATTCAGTACCAGGTGGTCACCCTCATGACCACCAACGGACAGGCCCCCTTCGTCACCGTGTTCATGTACCTGGGCGAGGTGGACGATCCCCAGACCAAGCGGGATCTGGCCCTCATCATCGAGGAGACCCTGGTGCAGCGCTATGAGGGCGTAAAGAACGAGGAGGGGGTTTGGATCACCCCGGCCTTCCCCAAGCTCATCTACGTGCTGGAGGAGGACAACGTGCGCCCCGGCACCCCCTACTACTATCTGACCAGGCTGGCCGCCAAGTGCACCGCCCGCCGCCTGGTGCCCGACTACATCTCCGAGAAGATCATGAAGCAGAACAAGGTGGATCAGAACGGGGAGGGCCAGTGCTACACCTGCATGGGCTGCCGCTCCTTCCTCACCCCCTACGTGGATCCGGAGACCGGAAAGCCCAAGTACTACGGCCGGTTCAACCAGGGCGTGGTGACCATCAATCTGGTGGATGTGGCCCTCTCCTCCGGCGGCGACCGCGAGAAGTTCTGGAAGGTGTTCGACGAGCGGCTGGAGCTGTGCTACCGGGCGCTGATGTGCCGCCACGAGCGGCTGAAGGGCACCCTGTCCGACGCGGCCCCCATCCTGTGGCAGTACGGCGCTCTGGCCCGGCTGAAGAAGGGGGAGCCCATCGACCGGCTGCTCTACAACGGCTACTCCACCATCTCCCTGGGCTACGCGGGGCTGTACGAGTGCGTCAAGTACATGACCGGCCGCTCCCACACCGATCCGGAGGCCACCCCCTTCGCCCTGGAGGTCATGGAGCACATGAACCGGGCCACCGCCGCCTGGAAGGCCAAGGAGCACATCGACTTCTCCCTCTACGGCACGCCGCTGGAGTCCACCACCTACAAGTTCGCCAAGTGCCTGCAAAAGCGCTTCGGCGTCATCCCCGGCATCACCGACAAGTCCTACATCACCAACAGCTACCACGTCCACGTCACCGAGGAGATCGACGCCTTCTCCAAGCTGTCCTTCGAGGCCCAGTTCCAGGCCCTCTCCCCCGGCGGCGCCATCAGCTATGTGGAGGTGCCCGACATGCAGCAGAACCTGGAGGCCGTGCTCCAGGTCATGGGCTTCATCTACGACCACATCATGTACGCCGAGCTGAACACCAAGAGCGACTACTGCCAGGTGTGCGGCTTTGACGGGGAGATCCGGATCGTGGAGGACGACGGCAAGCTGGTGTGGGAGTGCCCCAAGTGCGGCAACCGTGAGCAGAGCAAGCTCAACGTGGCCCGGCGCACCTGCGGCTACATCGGCACCCAGTTCTGGAACCAGGGCCGCACCCAGGAGATCAAGGAGCGGGTGCTCCACCTGTAAGGAGGGCAGTTCCAGTGTACTACGGCAGCATCAAGCCCTGCGACATCGCCAACGGCACCGGGGTGCGGGTGACCCTCTTTGTCTCGGGCTGCACCCACCGCTGCAAGGGCTGCTTCCAGCCCCAGACCTGGGACTTCCGCTACGGCCAGCCCTTTACCGCCGAGACCGAGGAGGCGCTTCTGGAGGCCCTGGACCGGCCCTACATCAGCGGGCTTACCCTGCTGGGGGGCGAGCCCTTCGAGCCGGACAACCAGCGCGCCCTGCTCCCCTTCCTCCACCGCCTGCGGCAGCAGCTCCCGGACAAGACCGTGTGGGCCTTTTCCGGCTACACCTGGGAGGAGCTGACCGGGCAGAGCCGCGCCCGCTGCGAGGCCACCGGCGCGCTGCTCTCCCTGGTGGACGTGCTGGTGGATGGGGAATTTGTGGAGGCTCTCAGGGACATCTCCCTGCGCTTTCGCGGCTCCTCCAACCAGCGGCTACTGGACGTCCCCGCCTCCCTGGCCGCCGGGCGGCCCATCCCTTGGGAAGGCTAAACAACAAAAAACAGGCCGGCCGGAGCGGGACCCCTCGCTCCGGCCGGCCTGTTTTTTCTCCACAGCGTCCTACATCCCGCCTCCGTAGTAACGCCGGGCCAGCTCCACAATGGCATTTAAGCACTTGTCATCCCGCTGCCGCCAGAGCAGATGCTCCTCGCTGGGCGGGATATCTCTCAGGGGGACGAAGACCACGTGCTCTCCGGCACTGAAGCGATAGAGCTCAGACAAAACAGCAATCCCGCATCCGCAGGCCACCATGGTGAAGATTTGGGGAATGGAGTCCGCCTCCTGGACCACGTGGGGTGAGAAGCCATTCCGGCCGGCATAAGTTACCACCGTGTCAAACTCCACACCGGAGATTTTGTAGTCTGGGACCAGAAACGCCTCATGCCGCAGTTGAGAGAAGCTCAGCTCTCCCGCCCCAGCCAGGGGGTGGCCGCCGGGCAGCACGGCGCAGATCTGGCTGACGGACAGGCTCTGCCGCCCCACGTTGTCCGCCCGGGGCCGGCCAAAAGCCAGGACGAAGTCTGCCATGTGGTCATCCAGGGCGCGGAGAAGGCCGTTTTCGCTGTAAAAGCGCAGCTCCAGCCGGAGGTTGGGGTATTCCTCCTCGATATGCCGCCGCAGGCCGGCAAAGGTATCGCAGACCCGGTCCCGGGGCAGGCCGAAGCGGACCAGGCCCGAGATGTCGCCCGCCGCCGTCCGGGCATTGTTCACCCCCTTACGATATACCTCCAGCATCTCCTCACACGCCCGTGCGAACTCCTCCCCCGCCGCTGTCAGTGCCACTGTCCGTGTGCTGCGCTCCACCAGCCTGAGGTTCAGTTCGCTCTCCAGCGCCGCGATGCTTTTGCTCAGGGCTGGCTGGGTGATGTATAGCTGCTTCGCCGCCTGAGTGTAGCTTCCGGACTGGCAGAGCGCATAGAAATGGGACATCTGCGCGATAGTCATACAGCCACCTCCTCGTGGTATGGCCATTATATAACATTTCCTTATAAATAAAAAGGAAAAACATGAATTTAACAAATAAGCCGACCCGTGTTATAGTTGCCATGGAGAGAGGTGTGCGGTGAAACCGCACCAAAGACAGAAGGAGGAAGAACGATGAAACAGACAAACGCATCCCCCAAGCACAGCTCGTGGGTCTACTACCTGGGGACGCTGGCCATGCTGGCGAGCATGCTCCTGCTCCCCCATCTGATCCCGTCCTGGGCTGACGGGATCACCCCCGCCGGCGTGTCCATCGCCTGCGTATTTGTGGGTGCCATTATCGGCATCCTGACCACCAACGACCTGATCCTGTGCGCCCTGTTCGCCATGGGCGGCCTGGTAATCAACGGCATTCAGACCCCTGCCCAGGTAATCAGCTCCTTTATGGGCGCCTCCTATGTGTGGCAGATCGTGGTGCTCTATGCCCTGTGCTACGTCATCATCCGGGACAACACCGGCGAGGTCATCGCCCGGTTCCTCCTGACCCGCAGATTCACTCAAAAATACCCGATGGTCATGGTGATGATGCTCCTCTTCGCCTTTGGCCTGGCCGCCGCCTTCATGGGGGTGTTCGGCGCCCTCATCGTGGGTTTCACCCTGCTGGATGGAATCTACGCCGAGGCCGGTATCGAGCCCAAAAGCAAGCTAGCCCGCCTGCTATGCCTGGGCGCCTTTATCACCATGTGTATCGGCCCTATGACCATCGGCAGCATGGCGGCCCTTAATCTGGCGGCAGGGCAGTTCTTTCTGGCCGCTGCTGGGGTGCAGGTAGTCACCTTCCGCTTCGTGGCGGAGGCCTTTGCCATTCTCATTGCCTTCTGCGCCGTCTTCGCTCTGGCCCTGCGCTTCCTCTTTCGGTGCGACATCCGAGCCCTGGGCCGGGTAGATCTGGCCCAGGCCCTGGCGGACAAGCCCCTGCGCCTGACCCGGAGGCAGTGGATCCCCCTGGCCGCCTTTCTGATCATCGCCCTCCACTCCTTCACCAGCCCCTACTGGCCTGAGATGCCGGTGCTGAGCGCCCTAAAGGAAATGGACACCGTTCTTTTTACCTCAGTGGCCCTGGCGGTGCTGGCCCTTATCCGGGTGGACGGGGAACAGATCTTCTGCCCTGTGGAGGCCTTCACCAAGGGAGTGAGCTGGCCCATTGTCATGGCCGTTGCCTCCATGGCAGCTATCGGCGGCCTGCTGGTGGCCGACGAGTACGGCATCAAAGCCTGGCTGACGCAGGCCCTGGGTGGCCTCTTCTCCAACCACAGCCCCCTGCTCTTTGTGGCCATGACGGTACTTATTACCTTGGTGCTCACCAACTTCTTCTCTAACACAGCCACCCTGCTGGTGGTCTCCTCCCTGGTATCCGCCCTGAGCGGTCCCCTGGTGGAGGCAGGGTATGACATCACCATCCTGGCCGTGGCCATCTCGCTGAGCTCCATGGTGGCCTACCTCACCTACGCATCCAGCGGTCAGGCCGCCATCCTGCTCAGTCAGAAAAACATGGACAACAAATTCATCTGGACCTACGGTATCGCGGCTATGCTGCTCTATGCGGCGGTGGTTATTCTGGTGTCCGCGGTGTGCCTCTTCTTTTGAAAGGAGTGTTTCGCCATGAATTATCCCTCTTTGGTGTCCCTGAGGGAGGTTGCCCCCAGGGACGGCTGGCAGAAATTCAAGACCGTCCTTCCAACCGAGGTTAAGCGGGAGCTTATCTGTAGTATGATCGACTACGGCGCCCGTGAGCTGGAGATCGGCGTCTTCAGCTCAGATCCCGTACGTGGCCGACAGTACCTGGATCTGGAGCCGCTCTGTCAGGCGGTGCTCCCCTATGCCGCAGAGAGGGGAGTCAAGGTGACTGCCCTGGTGGAGAGCGTAGAGGCCGCCCAACGGGCCAGGGCGCTGGGTATCCGCCACGTGGACTTCTTTCTCTCCGTCAGCGACGCCTTCGGCCAGGGCTTCGGCTCCACGCCGGACAGGGCCTTCGCCACCCTGGAGGCCATCGCCAACCTCCCGGACCTCCAGGTACAGGCGGCCCTGGGCGCGGTCTTCGGCTGCCCCTTCGGTGACGCCACTCCCCTGGAGAAAACCCTGGCTTACGCCCAGCGGGCCATGGAGCTGGGGGCCTCCTCCCTGGGACTGGGAGACTCTGCCGGAAAGGCCGATCCAATCCACACCGAGCGCATCCTGCGGGGAATTCTGGAGCGCTTCCGGCCAGAGCAGATCTCACTGCACATCCACAACACTGAGGGATTTGGTCTTGCCAACTGTGTGAAAGCCATGGAGTTGGGCTTTACCCGGTTTGACGTATCCCTGGCGGGCATGGGCGGCTGCCCCGTGATTCCCAATGCCAAGGGGAACATTCCCACCGAAGATTTCGTCAATCTACTCCACAAAATGGATATCGGCTGCGGCATTGATCTGGATCGCTGCACCGTGGCCTCTTTGGACATGAGCCGCCGGATCGGCGCACCGGTCATCAGCAGTATGGCGGGCAACACCCTTCTGAAACAGGATGCCTCCCCGCTACCTGTTAAATGAACGGCTACCTATGCCTAAAAAAGCGCCCGCCTGCGCATAGCAGTTGGGCGCTTTTTCCATGTGCATCTCGGAATGTATAGGCTGGAACCTTCGTTTACTGTCCTTCCTTCTTCTCCCGTTCCGCCATCTCGCCAGCAATCTTCTGGAAACTGTCGGCAATAAATCCATAGTTCTCCCGGCGGTGGGGTACCAGGCACTTGCTGCAGTCCTTGACGCCGCTTTCCAAATAGGTGAAGTTTCCCCCGCACTTCCGCCCCAGCATATAAAGCGGGCAGTAGCAGAACAGGCAGTTGAACTCCGTCCCCTCCGGCACCGGGTGGCAGGGGTAATATTCGCACTCCTTGTTGGTATAGAAAGCGAAGTGCTTGCCCTCCCAGTATTTTTTTTGTTCGCCCATAACCGTATCTCCTTCCCGTTGCGTCAATTCTCTTTTGTCTCCCAAGGGGTAAACAGACAGTAGGCGGGGCACAGCTCCCCCATATAGATCCACACGTTCTCCCCCATCTCCACCGGCTCCGGGAAGGTCAGGTTGGGGATGAACAGCTTCAAAGTGGTACGTTTCTTCCCTTTCAGATTTACCCCCTCCGCCGTGGGGTGGGTCCGGAATTCCTCTACCTGCTGTGCCAGGTCGGCGATGCCGAGCTCCCGCGCCAACCGGGGCAGCACCTCGTTCTCCTTACAGTAGGATACGTGGTCGGGGTTCTTGATCCAGGTGAGATTCAGCATAGCGGTCTCCTTCCTTTCTGCTCGTCGTCACTGTCTCCTGCATAAAACTGCGGCCGCGGCAGATCCCATGATCCGCCGCGGCCGCTTTTCCGCGCGCTTTCCCGGCGCACACCGACGTGCGCCCCACGCTCAAACACCATAGGTCTTCCGGCTCGTGCCTTTCCAGAGCGATCTCGCTCCTGCGTCTGCCGTTCCGCCTTCTCAGGGCCCTGCCCCAATGACCGGCTCACGCCTCGAACGGCAACCTCAAGCACATACGGCTACGGGTATAGCTCCGGACTCCCACCGGCTTCCCTCATCCCTGCGCCTGCCCGAAGGGCAGCACTCGCGCAGAGTCATGATGCTCCATATAAACTTGGCTGTGCACCCTTATTATACTCCATGCAGGCCAAAAGTCAAGAGACGGGTGGCGGTCCTGCTGCCTCGGCATTCAGAAATTGTGTTTTGATGATATTCAGACCCAACCGGCCGCCGGCCGCCTTGCCGAACCCGTCGATAATCTGATTGATTGTATCCGCACTCTAAAAGATTTTTAATTTTTCCTTTGCACGGGTGATGGCTGTATAGAAAATGCCGTGGGAGATCTGCTCGGAATTGCTGCTGGGGATGACCTCCTTGGCGGAATTGTACTCGAGGCCCTGCGCCTTGTGAATGGAGACTGTATAGGCCAACTGAAAGGGGACGACCGAAAGCCCAAGGAGTGGTCGTCGGAGATCCCGTCCAGCTACAGACGAAGTCATCCCCAGACTCTTCCGTGTTTTTGATCTCGTCCCCGCCGGTAAAGCGGATCACCGCGGAGTCCTTGCTAAAATCGAGCGACGCGAGAAACCTGGGGGAAATGTACTTCCAGAATACGCGCTCCTGCCCTCGCTTCCCCGTATTTAACACCAGGAACAAGATACCGGGGTCCAGCGTAACCTCCAAAGCCACATATGCAGGGAAGGCAAGATCCCGTAGCCGATAGTGGACAGCGCCGTCCAGCGATATCTGCGGGGTCGAGGTTCCCTTACTCTGGACCACAAAGCTCCGCTTTGGCCGCCTAGACACCTCTGGAGACGGGACTAATTCAAACGTCCCATCCGTATTAGGCCATGTGTCTTCAGTCGAGAACCTCTCACTGATTTTCCGCCCGAGCCCAAAAATGCCTGGAGCATTGTAACAGCGTCCCGGTCATCACCAGACCATGCGGTGTGGGTGTTACTATATCGCTGAAGCTGTTCAGATATAATTTTCATGCCCCCTTCATGTTGACAGAAAATCCTTCCAAAATTGCTTATATGCTAATTGTAATCAATTTTCGCTCTTTATTACAAGCTACAGCCATATCCTCTGATTCCAAAATTATATCTTTTCCTTTCGCCTGCAAAATCCAGATAATATTTTGTAGTAAAACACCACTATAGCATGACTGATTGCCAGCATATCATAGAGGTATTCCAAATTTAAAAACCACGTCTCAGCCTCAATTGGCTAAGACGTGGCTTTCAAATTTGGAACAGACGGTTAAAACCGACAAGAAAAAAGCCGCACACAGGGCGGCCCCAAACCGAAGCCCAGCGTAAGCTGGTTCTGTTTGGAAAGGAGGAGCAGCGGCGTGAGCGCGCTCTGACATATAAAATAAGTCGGAGCAAGCGATCCATAGCTTGCTCCGACATGGACGGTAGCTACAAAAAAGATACGCTTCCCTGTTCAGAGTGCCACACCCTATCTTCATTTTGGTATATCATAAGTTTGTCCTACTAAGCTTCACGGATAATACTATTAACAATGAAAGAAAAAAGCAACCACATAAACAAGAAATTTAGAGAAAGCAAAGCAAACCCAAGAGATGATAAAACAATTTCACTATGTAAATAATTTGAAAACCACCCATTGGTTTTATTAAAAATTGAAATGTAACTTATTACAATACTCACTAAGCCACAAAGCATTGCTGCTCGGAAGTAGGTTATTAAGACTCCTAATTTACTTTTGCCTGGTACATTTGGATCCGGAGCATTTTTCATTGCAGTCATTGTCTTACTTCCCAAAAGTGCAGTCAGAGCAGCAATATAAATACCTAATGCTATAGCAATTACAGAAATTGAATGATCCGCAACTTCAAAATAATCAACCTTCAGCCAAAACTCAAGTATAATGATTACAATAGCCACTACACCAATAGCTATTTTATGTTTTCTATACAAGCTATCACCTAATCTCATGCAATAGGCTATTTTTAACTTCATCAGAATCATAATGCTGGTTTTCATCTTTGGCAACATTTATGTTAATGCTTTTTATTATTGTCGATAGATTAAAAGATTGTTCGACTTGGTTATCATCTAGTCCGATAAAAATGATATCATCACATGCCCCAGAATCATACATATTTTTCATGCGTCGGATGAAACCTCTGGCATTTTCTATAGGTATTTGTGTCCAATCAATTTTTAGTTTTATTTTATCAGGGATATCAAATCCATAGATATTTGAGACCCTATTAAATATGCTGTCTTCTGTTAAATTATATGTACATCTCCGTTGAGCAAATCTTGCTGATTTCAAAAATCGAACTGTTGCTTCGAAATCATCGATAGAGGAATATATATTCTTAATTTCAACTGTTTTTTGTAGTGTTAAATGAAAATACCCTTTTACAAAGGCTTTCTTTGCAGGATCGCTAAGATATAAAACAGCTTGTGCAATATCATAACAGATAAAGAGTTGTTTTCTAGGTTCTACTTGACTTTTTCGTCTGGGATTCTTCTGTAATTGTTCGCTCTCTTCATCATATACTTCATCGCTATATAATTCTGCGTTATCGTATCGACAAGAAATCCATAAAAAGCGATTATCATCTTCCATTGATCGTTCTATCAAGTACAGTTCAGTTGCAGAGCGATAAGTAGATTGTCCATGAGCTGCAATGCTTAATATCTCATTTGTTGTTGGAATCTGACCACCAATAATTAGTTGAAATGCTTTGAACTCCATCGTGACTCCTCCCATACCCATGCAGTTTTTGGGCATCTATTTTAGTTGTCCATTAAATAACATATCCAATAATCTTTCCCCAGGGGTCAGCTTCACGACTGAATCCAAACTGACAACTATTGTATCAGTCGGACTTGAAAATTTTGTCTTCTGGTGTTATTGTATACTCTAATAGAGCTAAACTCCCATTATCGTTTTGACAAAATGGTAGAATAGATGGGCCGGGACACCATGAGCTCTGCAATCTTATTCCTCTCTGCCTGATAGGACTCCTGTCCTTTTATACTTACTATACCACTACCTTTCAGCTTTGCATAGAGGGGAACGCCGGCCCACAGCAAATTTGGCTGCTTTATCTTGCTGTATCCCCGCGTTTCTTTTTCTTTACGCCTCTGTCCACCTGCTGCAGCTCCGGGAAAAAGTAGCGGGCCATCTGGCGCATACGCTCAAAGTCTGTTTCTTCCCGCATCGCCACAGAGATTATCATGGCATCGGAAACCCTTTGTTTCCCAACTCTGCGGTACAGCTCCACTTCGTTCCCCCAGCAGCCGTCCCCGCCTGTGTGGATCTCATCTGAGCGGCCGTCAATCTCCAGCATATACTTGGCGGTGTCAACGCCGATCATCTTTTGCGTCACCCTCTGATCCTTGTATTTCATTTCGTCCAGGTATGTTTTCATGTCCTCCGCAGGGGTTAGGTAGAGAGTCATGCTCCACTCTATGAAACCCTCAAGTTCCTCGCTTTTCTCCTACAGCAACACCAGACGGGCTTCAAAATACTGGGGCGGCTTATAAGTCTGCTACGAGGCTCTGCAGTTTCTTTCCCTTGAATTGTTCAAAATAAAGCGGGTCCCCAAAGAGAATGTGCTTGGGACACGGGATCTTGTAAGTCTCTTTTTTCATTGTGGAACACCTCATCATATGGATTTAAGGCAAAACAGAGGGTCGGCGGTTCACTCCGGCCCCCTGTTTTGCCTTAACCTGTCCAGTTGACCTGCCTCATTTTAGCCGCAGGATCTGCTCGTACAGCAGGACATATTTTTGCTGGATGACCTGGTTGCTGTGGTAGTGTCCGAAGAAGTGGTACTTGAACCTGCACCGTTGGCTGACTTCCTCCAGGAAGTCCGTCAGGGCGTCCGGCGCGGAGTGTTCCCGGAGCAGGGCGTTCTGAATGCTGGTGGGAGCGCAGTGGGTGACGATGTAGTCCACCGCCCAGCCTGCTTTCTCCAGATTGGCCTTGGCTTCCCCGTACTCCTCCTCGCTGGGCAGCTCCTCCTTCCACCAGGAGCGGTGGTTTACCCGGAACAGCGCGCCCTGGGCGTTCAGTCTCTGGAACTTCTTTTGGAACAAGGGGTCGTCCGGCTCCAGAATGCCGTCCCGGATATCGTGGCTGCTGGCTCCGCCCATGGCGAAGATGCGCTTCCCGCCCAACTCAAACACCTGGCCCCGTTCCAGCATGAGCACCGATGGGCGGATGGGCCGCACCGTTCCGCCGTGCCACTCCTCCAGCGGGTAGGTGCGCAGGGCGTCGTAGTTCTCATGGTTGCCGGGGACGAAGGCCGTGGTAAAGGGCCGCCTCTCCAGGAAGTCCAGCCCATCGTCATCCCGCTTGTCTCCGTACCACACCCCTCCAAGGTCTCCGCACACCAGGACAATGTCCTTCTTGGTCATCGTCTCCTGCTCATAGAAGGATTCCGGGAGAAACCGTCTGAAATTTCCGTGAGTGTCGCCTGTCAAATATAACGCCATAATAGTAAGCTCCTTTTCCTGCTTTGTTCAGCACAGCTTTTTATCTATCTCCAGCCCTGGATACTTGAACTTGATGCGGATGGCCTCAGCATCAAGCACCGTGATCTTCTCAACTGCCATGCGGACCTGCTCGTCCTGATACTCGGTGTTGACCTCCAGCCGGGCCATCCACTCTCTCAGCTCCGCCATGCGGGACACCTGTTTGGCGCTGTGGACAACATCCAACTCCAGGGCGCTGATCCTCTCTTGAATGGCCTGCTTCCCGTCCACAAGGGCTTTGAGCTGGGCGGTCAGGGCTGAATCGTCCATGCGTTCCAGCACTTGGTCCAGTAGCAGGGCTTGCTGGGCATTGATGTCCTTCAGCCGCTGGCGCAGGGTGATGAGACTGGCCCCGTCAGACTCCCCGCCGTTCCAGGCCACGGCAGTGAACTCCAGCAGATTTGTCTTTACCTCCGTACCGGCCTGGGCAAATTCGTTGAGGGCCTCCAGGATGGCCCGGTGGAGCTTCTCCTCGGCCAACGTGGGGGAGCTGTGGCAGTATTTCGTCCCAAACTCCAGCCGGGAGACGCACCGCCATACGATCCGCTTTTTCCCGTTCCGCGCCCAGGTCACCCGCTTGTAGGGGGAGCCGCACTCACCGCATACCAGCAGCTCTGTCAGGGCGTACTTGGCGGAATATTTGCCCAGCTCCGTCCTGCCGGACCTCAGCATTACCTTCCGCTTGCTGCTCCTGCGGGTCATCTCCTCTTGTACCCGGTGGAACAACTCTCTTGGGATGATGGCCGGGTGGTTGTTCTCCACATAGTACATGGGCCGCTCTCCGTTGTTCCTGCGGACCGTTTTGCTAATCAGTCGGTGATGTAGGTCTTGCCCAGCAGAGCGTCGCCAATGTAGCGCTCGTTGGTCAAAATGCTCTGGAGTACGGATCTGGTCCACTTCTGGATACCCTGAGCGGTTGGTACATGGTCGGCTTCCAGTTCCTGTTGGATCTGAATCAGACTGCACCCGTCCAAGTACCTGCGGTAGATCCGCCGCACCGTCTCCGCCTCCTCCGGCATGATCTCCGGCTTGCCGTCCTCTCCCTTGCGGTAGCCCAGCAACTTCTTGTATTGGAAGGAGACATTGCCCGCTTTCATACTTTTCTCTTTTCCCCAGCTCACATTCTTGCTGAGGGATTCGCTCTCCGCTTGGGCAAAGCCGCTGAACAGGGTGATGAGGAATTCGCTGGACTCTGTGAGGGTGTTGATGTTCTCCTTCTCGAAAATAACGCCGATCCCGCGCCCCTTCAGCATCCGCACGGTATCCAGAGAGTCCACGGTGTTTCGGGCGAAGCGGGAGAGGGATTTGGCCAGGATCAGGTCGATCTTCCCTCGCTTACAGGCGGCAATCATCTTGTTAAACTCCGCCCGCTTCTTCATGCTGGTGCCAGAGAGGCCCTTATCCGCGAAGATGCCGGCCAGCTCCCAGTCAGGGTTGTCCTGGATCTTATGGGTGTAGTACTCCTTCTGGGCCTCATAGCTGGTGAGCTGCTCCTTGCTGTCGGTGCTGACCCGGCAGTAGGCGGCCACCCGCTGATGGCCCTGCCCGGAGCCTCTGCCTCCCCCTGTTGGGGGACTTTTTGTGGCGGGGATAACCCGAACCCTGCGTTCCATTCCCTGTTCCATGTTCATTTCCAGTCCTTTCCCGGTGGTCTATTGGAAAATAACCGCCACCGTGTTGTCTGCCGATATGGTGATAGAAGAGACCGCCTGCCGGATGCGGTTGAGATCCACATCCAGCGGACGGTCTGCATTCTCATATGGAGCTGCCGCGGGGCAGCAGTCGTACCGGGCCGAAGCGCCCTGCAGAATCAGGGAGACAACCTCCTCCGGTGACTCCGGGTGTTCCAGCCCGCGGTTGATGGCATTGGTCAGGCGAATGACCTCACTGGAGGGCTGGTACGGCTCCTGGCGGGACGCCTTGTGCTTCGCCCACTGCCGGGCCACCTCATCCAGCAGCCCGGCGTCCGCAATGGTGACCATAGCGGCGCAGCGGACACATTTGAGATACAGCATATCCGCCCTGCGGCCCTTCCCAGCCAGCCGGTGCAGTGTTCCGCCACATTGGGCGCAGCGCATACAGTCCTTCAGCCGAAGGGCTGGACGGTCCGGCCTGGGGTCGTATCCGGCTGTTTTCTCTTGGATCATTGCCTGGACGGTCTGGAACATCTCGTCGTCAACGATAGCCGGATAGCCGTCCCGGCCAATGTAGCGGGGATTCTCCAGCAGGCGCTTGACCTTGTGCTTGTTCCATTCGGGCCGTTCCCGGCTGTAAGGGATGTGTTCTTCATTCAGGGTATCCGAGATCTTTTGATAGGACAGGCTGGCAGCGTAGAGGGAGTACACCCTGGAGACAACAGCGGCCTCCTCCATCACGACGGACAACCCGCCATCTTGAATTTTGTATCCATACAATAGCTTCCTGTTTGTCATCTCACAGCCTCCTGTAGTTGCTCCACCAGCTCCAGACCACCCCACATCCGGAAGCGGACGCGGGTCTGGGACTCCGCGACGATCCGTTCCACCAGCGTGTCGAACAGCCCTTCATCGAAGCCGTCCAGCCGTTCCGTGCCCTGCTGTACGGCCTCTGCCGTCTGGCGCAGGGCCTCCGCCGCTTCCTCAATGTCGTCGTTCTTGAGTAGCCTGCGGCGCTCCGCACGGAGCTGCGTCAATTGGGCATTGATGGCGCTCTGCTTGGCGGCTCCGGCTTCCGCGTCCAGCAGTCCGGCGCTCTGGAGCTTGCTGATGTTGTGGCTCTGCTCGGCGGCCTGGGCGATGGCCTGGTTGACCGCCAGCATGGCGGGGTTCTCCCGCAGAAGGGCGGTCCGCAGGCCGTCCAGCTGCTCCAGCATGGGCCGCAGGACAATCCCTTCATTCTGCTTCAGCCTGTTGTACATCCGTACAAAGGCAGCATAGATCTTACATTCTGGAATCCTGCCTACAGGGCAGTCCGATGCCTTGTGTTCGTGCTTTCGGCAGCCCCATTTAACGATACCGCGATTGTCGGCTCTCCTTTGGAACAGGCTCCCGCACACGGAACAAGTAATTTTGCGGGATAATATATATTCCTGATGTAACACAGGCTTTCTATCCGCTTTTTTCCGCAGCAGAGTTTGGACTTTGTCAAACACCTCACGGTCAATGATTGCCGGGTGAGTATTTTCTACATAGAATTGGTCCGCTTCACCCTTGTTCACCTTTGCTTCGAAGGGGAATGTGTTAAGCGTATAGGTTTTTTGGCATAGCGAGTCGCCTATGTATTTCTCGTTGGACAAAATCTTGCGGATGACCTGCCTATGCCAGCCCCTGGATTTCCATGCGGTAGGGATATGACGGCGGTTCAGATCTTCCGCAATCCACTCGGTACTTTGCCCCTCCAAATAGGCCTGGAAGATCCATTTGACGAGGCTGGCTTCCTCCGCATGGATGGAAAGTTTTTTCCCATCCAAAATCCGATACCCGAAGGGGGCGGCACAGGTAATGAATTCCCCGCACTCCATACGCCTCCGGTAGCTCATCCTCTGGTTTTGTGAGATAGAGATGGACTCCTGTTGGGCCAGAGAACCGGAAACGCTCACCATCAATTCCGTGGTGAGCGTTCCAGTGTCGATGTTCTCTTTTTCAAAGTAGACGGATACCCCCAGCCTGGACAGCTCCCGCAGGGAAGCAAGGCAGTCACGGGTGTTGCGGGCGAAGCGGGAGATGGACTTGACCAGCACCTTGTCGATCCTGCCCTTGCGGCAGTCGGCCAACATACGGTTGAAGTCCTCCCGCTTGTCCATTCTGGTGCCAGTCAGCCCCTCATCCGCGTACACGTCCACCAGCTCCCAGCCAGCATGGCCGTTGATCCGTTCCGTGTACTCTTTGATCTGAGTGGCATAGGAGTGGAGCTGGTCGGCGGAATCAGAACTGACCCGGCAGTACGCCGCTACCCGCAGGATGTCCGGCTGTACCGCTTTGGGTGGGATCACAGTTACATTTGACGCCATGTTTTCCAACTCCTCTCTGTTCTATTTTATCACTCTATGATATGGCAGTTCTCTAGATTGTCCAAATAATTCTGAGGGGCCTGGTCAGCGCTGCCACCCCGGCCATATACCGACACGCGCAGTGAGGTTTTCTGCTCCATTCACGGGGCATCCGTCCTTTCCCCGTTTTGGCAACAACAACACTACCACACCTTGCCCGGAATAGCTATCACAATTCCCGAACAGTTTCCGGGTGGTATTTCTCTGCTGCCAGCTGCCGGATGGTCTCTGCCTCCTGGTCGTTGACAAGGTCAACCGAACACATCTGTCCCAGGATGCTCAAGGCGATCCGGTATTGCAGTTCTGTTTTTACGTTGCTCATGCCGCGCCCTCTAGGAAGTAGCCCTCCGGCTTCACGGCCTGTATGAACCGCTCCACATCCTTCAGGCTTTGGGTGACCGGCACTTCTGGCAAAGCAGTCAGCACGTCCCGGAAATAGCGCCGATCCTTCCCGGCCCGCTCATCCAGGATAGCGACCACACAGGTATCTGTCTCGGTGCGGATCGCCCGGCCAAAGCCCTGCTTCAGTTTGATCTGCATCTCCGGCACCACCACCGCCCGCAGGAACGCACGGAGCGTGGGGTGCTTCTCCCGCTCTTTTTCCTTGTGGGCATCGGGAAGGGGAAACGGCAGTCTGGGGATGATGAGCAGAGACACGCAGTCGCCTGGGAAGTCAAAGCCCTCCCAGGCTGCGCCGGTGGCCAGCAGGACACTGCCGGGGCTGGCCCTGAACTGCTCCATGGTATGTGCGCTGTTTCGTCCCAGCGTAAACAGAGGGTAGTTCAGCGCCCCTCTCCGCAGCCGCTCCTTTACGGCGGACATGGCGGCGTAGGAGGTGAATAACGCCAGGGCGTGGCCATGGGCCGCGTCCAGCAGGGCGATGATCTCCTCCGCCAGTTGGTCGTAGTAGTCCTTGTCCCCCTGGCTGGGAGAGATGTGGGGGAGATACAGCAAACAGTTTCTGTTATAGTCAAAAGGGGACGGTGCGACGAATTCCCGCACACGGCCATCCGCCAGCAGGCCGGTCTCCCCCTTAAAATGCCGGAAGTCCCGGCCCACGGCCAGTGTGCCGGAGGCCAGAACCGTCGGCTTATCCTGCTGCCAGAGTGTCTGGCGGAATTGGGTGGCCAGGTCGGCGGAGGAGGCGCACAGCATGGAGCCGCCCTGCTCATCCGCTGCTGTATAAAACACCATCTCAGGCTGTCGGCTGCTGAAGAGCTCCGACTTGCCGGACACCTGCTCCAATTGCTTTCGGGCACCGGGCGTCAGGAGGTCGCTGAGCTGCTGGTGGATCACCGGAAGTGCCCGGTTTGGCCCTGCCAGCAGGCCAGCAAAATGAGAGAAGGGCCGGTCTGCGTCCCACGGCCTGGACAGCTCCTTCAGCAGAGGTTCTGCCGCTGACGCCAAAGTCTCGGACGCCAGCAGGTAGCGTTCCCGACGCAGGCTGTGGATCAGGGCCCGCAATTCTTCCGCCATGAACGTGATGCCAAACATTTGCTGGGCGGTTTCCGGCAGCTTGTGGGCCTCGTCAATGACGAGCCCGCTGTATTCCGGGAAGATGGGCCGCTTCCCCGTGCTGCGGTGAATGGCGTCTGCCAGAAGCAGGTTGTGGTTGCAGATTTGAAATTGATACCTTCCGGAATCACACACGTCCATAAAGCAGAGATACCGGCAGTCACACCGGCCACAGTCGCATATCTGGGGAACACATACGCGCTCCCGGTCATAACCACTGAGATGGATCGCCAGATCCAGGTCCAGATGATCCCGCAGAGACAACAGGGCCTCCCGCGCCTTGGGGTTTTTCCGCTCCAGGTTGACAACTTGCAGCCGCTGTCTCAGGCGCTCATCGCACACATAGTGGGACTTGCCCTTGCGTATGATGGCGCGCAGTGGAGTCCGCAGGATGCCGTCTACCAGCAGGAGTTTGGAGAGAAAAGGCAGGTAACTGTTCACCACCGCGTCCTGGAGGGCGATGCTGGAGGTGGAAATCAAAAGCGGAAGCGGTGTCAAGCCCTGCGCGGCCCGGAAACGGTGGAATGCCGTCCCGGCCACCAGATAGGCATAGGTCTTGCCGATTCCAGTTCCAGCGTCACAAAGGGCGATGCCGCCGTCCAGCATAGCGTCCAGCATCTGGTGGCTCAACACGATCTGTGCCGGACGCTCCGCCATCCCCTGGGCAGGGAGCAGGCTTCTGAAAATATGGTCGATTTCGTTATGGACATTTTGCCTGTTATCCTTGGTATTCATCCATGAATATCCCCCTCATTTGGTCTGATTCGTTTTTTCTCATCGTATTTGCGGCTCGCCCCCAGATGAGTTGGGAACAGTACGGACAAGGTTTGGCAGACCTTCACAGGCATACTCCCAGGGCCTCTGCTGCTTTCAACCCAGGGAATATACGACGGCCTTGCCGGGGCCGTGTTATATAGGCGTTATCGCTCACCAGGGGGGCTTGTCTGCCCCCTCTGGGTCCTGGCGCGCCATACATATTGTCTATGTAGGATTCCGCACTGCTGGTATGAAATTGTCAAAGAACAATGGGGCCTGTAGTCAGGCTCCTTCAGGAAGCAAAGTGGGTGAGAATTCGATTCATCTCATCTAAATCTTCACCATACAGCCCAATAGCTAGGCGTTTGAGCAGCGCTGTTTGTTTGGGAGTCAGTTTTGGCCGGTCCTGAAAGTACCAGTCTGCCATCCTGACCCCACCGCCATATCGGCCACGGACAGTCTCAATTGGGTAAGTAAGTGTGAGTTCTTCAATATCCCGGCGAATCGTTCGCTCACAGACACCAAGTTCCATCGCCAGATTTTGAATGCTATCACTCCGACGCTGACACAGCAGGCTGATAAGCTGCTGCTGCCGATCGTTCATCCTCACACTCTCACCCCCTTTCACCTCCATGGCCGAATCATACAGGTTAAAGCGGACAGCTCATGTCCGGATTAAAAACTTTTTTCGATATTTTTTGTGTCAGCAAGTCATAACCACCGGCTAAGCCGGTGACTTGAGCTGGCCCTATAAGGGCCTATTACCGGCATGCGTCTCAAGACGCGCTGAAATTTATTCCACTCGCATCGCTTGCCCCACGGCCGGTAAACGGGCAACTACTGTTCTAACGAAAGTTTTTCATCGCTGGTAACCCGTTGTTAGCAGCTCACTTCGCTCGATGCTTGAAGCTAAAGCTTTGTTACGGGGCACCTCCACCGGCAGAGCCGGTGGTTTCCCGACCCAATAAAAAGCGTCCATCCAACTAAAGAGCTGGATGGACGCAAAAAGAGCCGCTTGATCTCGTTGGCATACGCCGTTGAGCATCCTCACCATATTTTGTCCACTGCTTTAATATGCTTTATTTTGCGAGAAATACTTGACACTACCATGCCTAGGTTAGGTAAAATAGGTTTCGCAAAAAGAAAAAGACATGGTTTGCAGATCTCTGGTAGAATGAAGTCGCGACACACCATTCTGAAAGGAGACAGCAAACCATGTCTGAAAAGATTGTACAGCTTAACGAGGAAGTAATCAAGGGGCAGCTCAAGGAACTGGTGCGCGGCAGCGTCGAAGAAACCCTCAATGAGTTGCTGGAGGCCGAGGCAGAGAAGTTGACCCAGGCTGCCCGGTACGAGCGCAATGAGCAGCGCCAGAGCTACCGCAACGGCCACTATAACTGCAACCTCACCACCACTTCTGGGGATATTACCCTCAAGGTGCCCAAACTCAAGGGAATCTCCTTTGAGACAGCTATTATTGAGCGGTATCGCCGCCGGGAGAGTAGCGTGGAAGAGGCACTCATTGAGATGTACCTGGCGGGCGTATCTGTCCGGCGTGTAGAGGACATTACCGAGGCTCTGTGGGGCAGCAAGGTCTCTCCCTCCACCATTAGTGAACGAAATAGAAAAGCGTATGTCCACATTGCGGATTGGCGGAACCGTCCTCTGCAAGGTGGGGGGTATCCGTATGTCTATGTGGATGGAATCTACCTGCGCCGCAACTGGGGCGGAGAGTTTGAAAATGTGGCCATTCTGGTAGCAATTGCGGTCAATGAGGACGGATACCGCGAGGTTTTAGGTGCCGCTGAGGGCATGAAAGAGGACAAGGCCCAGTTGGATTAGCTTCTTCCAGTGGCTGCGTGGCCGCGGCCTGCGTGGCGTGAAACTCATCGTGCTTTGGTATGCTGGAGGCTGTGAGAGAAGTGTTTCCTGAGGCCAAATACCAGCGGTGTACATTCCATTTCTATCGCAATGTTTTCTCTGTAACGCCTCGTTCCAAAGTGAAGCTGGTAGCCAAGATGCTCAAGGCGGTCCACGCTTACGAGAGCAAGAAGGCCGCCCGGGAGAAGGCCAAATCCGTTGTGGAGGAGCTGCGCTCCATGAAGCTGAAGGAGGCTGCCAAGAAGGTCGAGGACGGCATTCAAGAAACGCTGACCTATTGCGATTTTCCCAGCGAGCACTGGACCCGCATCCGTACCAACAATGTCATTGAGAGGCTAAACCGGGAGATCCGCCGCCGCACCCGTGTGGTGGGCAGTTTCCCGGACGGCAACTCTGCTCTGATGCTGGTCTGTGCCCGGCTACGCCATGTGGCCGGCACCCAGTGGGGTAACAAGAAGTACATGAATATGAAACACTTGGAGGCTGCCGTTGAGGATGCTTCCATTGCTGGCTGACTTCATTCATGCCAGAAGCTGCAAACCTTTTTGCGAAAAAATCTTGACACTTCCCCACAGGGTCCTCCATTATTTTGTACTTTTGGCGAAATGTCTTGAAGAAATATCCGCGGGCAGGCTGTAACGCCTTTCCCCGGATATTTAGAAAAAGATATGGCGGTTTACTCGCTGAGGAAACGCATCAGCATAACGGCTACCTCGGCGCGGGTAGCGCTTTCGGTGGGAGCCAGCAGGTTACCGGGCTTGCCGGTGAGAATGCCCTCACCCACCGCCCAAGCCATGCCATCGGCAGCCCAAGCGTGGACAGCGGTGCTGTCACCAAAGCTGTTGAGCACAGCGGTGTTCGCCTTGGCATCCTCGCCGGAGGCGATGGCATACCGATGCAGGATGGCGGCAATCTGCTCACGGGAGACATTGTCGTCGGGGGCGAAGCGGCTACCGCCCACACCCTTGACAATGCCCTCAGTAGCAGCCCAGTTCACCGCGTCGCTGTACCACTTGCCGCCGGGCGCATCGGTAAAGCCGACTGAGGTGGTGACGGAGGGGGAGCCTGCCGCGCGGTAGAGCACGGTGGCCAGCATGGCGCGGCTCATAGTCATATTGGGCGCAAAGCTACCGTCAGTGACGCCTTGGAACAGTTTCTCCTCGGTGACAAACCGGATGGCATCATATGCCCAGTGGCCGTCAGACACGTCAGAGTAGGGATTCTCCCACTCAGGCTCAGTGGGCTTTGTATTGCCCCCGCCAGTAGGGGGAACATAGGGGGTAGTTCCATGGACAAGCAAATCAGCTACAACAGGGCAGTGGTCAGAGGCTTGGCTGTTGATAACAAAAGAATTCAGAACATCAATGGAAGAGGGAGTGGTAAGAATGTAATCAATTCTTCTGTCCGGTGAATTGGAGGGGAATGAATTGCAGTCTCCCTTTCCTTTCAAAGCCCCTGCATCGTCAAATTTTGCAAGAAGCGGATCAAATACCTCAGCGGCGGATCCGTCCGCCACGTCGGCATTCATATCGCCGGCCAGGATGGTGGGATAGGCTTCCACATCCATGATCTTGAGCATATCATTGACCTGATCCAGACGAATAGTATGCGGATAGTCGTGAGGATTCTCTCCGCGGTAATCCAAGTGGGTATTGTATAGCCGGACATTTACGCCGTCCACATCCACGACGATCTCACCAAAGCCGGGTGTGGTACCGGGGAAGTTGGGATCGCCAGGCTGGGGATCACCGTCCTGAGTACTCCAGCGGGTGATCTCATGGTTGTCGGAGGAGATAATAGGATATTCACTGAGGAAAGCCACACCGAAGCGCTCATTTGGATACCCAGGCCCTCTGGAGGAGGGTTTATCATAGATATAGGCATAGAAAGATTCCATACCGGTCATCTCAGCCAAAATCGCCAGAGTATCATCAAAGTTGCTGCGCTCACCCCAGTTGACATCGACCTCCTGGAGGCAGACAATATCGGCTCCTGAGTCGGTAATTACATTAGCGATAGACTGGAGGTCATAATTATTGCCCATATTCTGGCCAAAATGAACGTTATACGTCATGACACGAACCAAGCGGTCATCATTTCCAAACTTTGCCAACGCACAAAGCTGAGCGGATACAGTATCTACCATGGCGAGGTTTGCGGTAGTGGGACGCGCTTGAGCTGTCTGGTAAACCAGATCGGAGATGCACTCAGTGGAGCGGACAAGGGGATGAGTGGGGTCGGTGATACCCTCGGCCGCCGCCAGACGGATCTTATCCACAGCCATATCACCCAGCAGAGCGTCCAGCGCAGGCTGAATGTCATCGGCGGAGCTGTTCTCAGTCAGGCCCTGGTACAGAATGGCGGAGACAAAGCCCAGGGTGGAGGCAGTGTACCAGTTGCCGTCGAACTGATTGGGGTTGGCCTCCTTGTTAGTGACGTGGGAATTGATTTTGTTGGTCAGGTAGACCACAACCAGATCCTGCTCGGGGTCAATGGCGGTAAGAGTGCCGGTCCAGCCCTGGTGGCCGATGGTGTCCCGGGATGCCTGGACACCAAAATACCAGGGACGGCCGCAGTCGCCCTGCCGCCACCAGCCCTGCCCCCAGGTGGAGGAGGAGTCCTTGCGGGAGGTGAAGTACTCGTTCACATTTGCGCTAAAGAGACGGTTGTCGCCGTAGCCGCTCTGATTGAGCATGACCTGAGCCAGCGTAGCGAGATCCTCAGCGTTGGCAAAGAGACCGGCGTGTCCGGAGACCCCGCCCATGGCGTAGAAGGCCTTCTCGTCGTGAACCTGGCCCTGGATGGTGCCGGTACGGTTGCCGGTGAAGTCAATGGCACCGTCGCGGCTGTTGCCGTTGAGCTCGGTGGCGGCGCAGTCGTCCTTCTCAAAGCCGTTCTCAAGGGGATTGTAGGTGATGTGCTCCAGGCCCATGGGCTGCCAAAAGTTCTCCTTCAGGAAGGTGTTGAGATCCTTGCCGGCGACCTGCTCGATGATGAGGCCCAGGAGCATGTAATCCACGTCGGAGTAGACGGTCTTGGTGCCGGGCTCATAGACCAGGGGGGCCTTGCAGATGGCCTCGGCCACCTTGTCCTTGCCGATGGCGTAGAGCACGTTGTCGGTGTTGGGGTCGGGCAGCTGGGTGACCTGGTTGAATTTGTCGTTGTGGAACTGGGGATCGGGGGCGAAGCCGGCCTGGTGCTGGAGAATGTCGGCCACAGTCAGCTCGGCCTTCCAGGCCTTGGCGGTCTCCAAGTCGGGCGCACCGGTGCCGTTGGCAGTGTCGTACTTGATTTCAATGGTCTTGGCCACAAAACCGGGGAGGTACTTGGTGATGGGATCGTTGATATTTAGCTCGCCCTGGGCCACCAGATACTGGATGGCGTAGTTGGTGGCGTACATCTTGGTGTTGGACGCCAGGTCGTACAGGGTGTCGGTGGTGACGGCGGGGCTGTCGGTCTTGGGCGTACCGTCGGGGGTGTAGGCGTTGACGGTGCCCCAGGCGTTGGAGTAGACCATGCTGCCGTCCTTGATGATGGCCAACTGAGCGGAGGTGAAGCCGTTCTTCACGTCGTTGCTGACGATGGAGTCAATCATCTCCAGGGTCTTGGCGTCAATACTCGCGTTGGCCAGAGCCTGGGGGTCATCGGTCTTGTCCACCACAGTGGGGTTGACGGCCACCATGAGCATGGTCTGGCGGGCGGTGTCGATGGGCATGTCGGTAACTTGGACGCTGTTGCGGCCGTTGACGGTGCAGGCAGACACGTCCACAGCAAAGGAACCGGTCTGGCCTTTCATGGCGGTGGTGTCCATCTCGCGGCCGTTGACAAAAATGCGCAGGGAGTCAACGGGATTGTACAGGTAGAAATACAGCGTACCCTGGCCCTCGTAGCCCTCAAACCAGGTGAGGCTGTTGTTGTAGCAGTAGGAGGTAGAGGCGCTGCCCCACTGGGGGAAGTAGACGGCGTTCTGGTCGGAGCCTGCCGTCTGTCTCTTATACACATCTCCGAGCCCCGAGACTCGACGTCATCTCGTATGCCGT
>ENA-OWYR01000190-OWYR01000190.1-human-gut-metagenome-genome-assembly--contig:-NODE-190-length-31414-cov-8.76001_pt1 | contig 31414 bp, 46 predicted proteins | sample MGYA00249753_ERZ652092 | MGnify/ENA primary metagenome ERZ652092 (study PRJEB26925, sample SAMN05827204) | human gut metagenome | biome: ENVO:2100002; feature: ENVO:00000062; material: ENVO:00002003... | reverse complement strand
CGGAGATGTGTATAAGAGACAGGTTTAAATGACCATTATAGAAGGGAAGTTGACATTGATGTTGATGGATATTGATTTTAAAGCATTGGTGCAGGTTAAGGCTTGCAAAGATAAGCTTTCACCACACCAGTATAGAACACTTAGAGGGCAAATTTTTTCAGGTAATTCAGAAGGCGCAATGAAGGGCTTAAGGAAGATATTGAGGAAAGGACAGAACAATGGGTGTAGAAATGCGGATTCTTAAAGACAGGGAAGAATGGCTTGCTAATAGAATGAATGGCTTGGGTGGTTCGGAGATTAGCGCAGTAGTTGGCTGCAATCCTTATATGTCAAATGTTGAATTGTACAACCTAAAGACAGGACAGGTTGCACCAAAGGACATTTCAAATGAGCCTTATGTGCTTTACGGAACAAATGCAGAAATCCACTTAAGAGAACTATTTAAGCTAGATTATCCACAATATAAGGTTAAATACGTGGAAAACAATTCATTTAAAAACGACAAGTTCCCTTGGGCGCAGGCTTCATTGGATGGGTGGCTGATTGATGAAAAAGGCAGGCTCGGCATCTTGGAAATCAAGACAACCAACATTCTACAGAGTATGCAGAAGGAGAAATGGAACAATCAAATTCCTATGAATTACTATTGTCAAGTTTGTTTCTATATGGCGGTTCTTGAAGCTGATTTTGCAATATTAAAAGGGCAGCTTAAGACAGAGTTTGACGGTGAAGTATACCTGCAAACAAAGCATTACAAGATAGAGCGAGCAGAAGTACAGGAAGATATTGATTATTTGATGAACAAAGGTTCAGAATTTTGGGAATATGTGAAGGCTAGGAAGATGCCGCCATTGATACTTCCTGAAATATAGGAAAGTAAAGAGGTAAACAATAAGAATGAACAAAGTTTTATTAAGCACAGGCAAGGATGATTGGGAAACACCTATTGATTTTTTTAAGAAATTGGATAATGAATTTCATTTTACATTAGATCCTTGCTGCATACACGAAACAGCAAAATGCGCAAAGTATTTCACACTTGCTGAAGATGGATTGAAATAATCTTGGGAAAATGAAGTTGTTTTTGTGAATCCACCATACAGCAAGAAAACAAAGGACAATCCGGGGCAAGAAGCTTGGATCAAAAAGGGATATGAAGAAGCAGAACATTCAACTGTTGTTATGCTGATTCCTGCTAGAACAGACACAATCGCATTTCATAAATACATATACTGAAAAGCAGAAATCCGCTTCATAAAAGGCAGATTGAAGTTTGGCGGTGCTAAGGATGTTGCACCATTTCCCTCAATGGTTGTTGTGTTCAGAAGAAGGGATGGTCAGTGAGTTATGAAGTACATAGGTATGAGTATTGGAAAGAAGCTGTAAATTTCAATAAAAATGATTGCTGTAATTTAAGAAAATAACTGAAAGGAATAAGGTTGTGCGCACATAAAACTGTAGTTCCCTTTCGGTGAAGTAAATGAAAAAAGTAATAGTGCAGTATGATGATAAAGTTAGATTTTTTAACAATGTAACAAAGGTTCAATGCTTTCTTGCGTGCGATATGTTTGAAAATACAATAAAGATTTTTCAAGGCAAGAAAGTAACCACTATCAAACAGTATGAGATTATCGGATTTGAGGTGGTTGAAGAATGAAAAAGTATAGGATTTTAGACCTGTTTTGTAAAGCAGGCGGAGCGGCTAAAGGATATTCGGATGCAGGATTTGAAGTGGTGGGTGTTGATATTGTTGAACAACCAAACTATCCATATTCATTCATTCAGATGCAATCGAATTTTTGAAAACTGTTGATTTATCTGAATTTGATGCGATACACGCATCACCGCCTTGCCAGAAGCACAGTAAATGTCAACAGCTTTCCAAGGCAAGAAATGGTGGTCAATATCGCCAACATAAAGACTTCATTTCTGAAACAAGGGAACTACTCCAAAAGCTTGGTAAACCATACATCATTGAAAATGTGGAAGGCGCACCATTGGTGAATCCAATTTCTTTGTACGGTAGCCAGTTTGAAAATCTGTACACACAGAGAAGAAGGCTGTTTGAAAGCAACATACCTTTGCAACCACCTGAAAAGAAAATGCAAAGACATAAGACACCGACAGCAGGCAACGGAATTGGCGAAGATGGTTGGATTAGCGTTTGTGGAAGCGGCGGTGTGCGTGGAATGAACGCAAAGCAAATTGTTCTATATTGGGGATTTGCACTTGGCGGTATTGATTGGATGACAAGGGAAGAACTTGCTGAAGCAATACCACCTAAATATACAGAGTTTTTAGGAAAACAGTTGATTGAGCATTTAAGAAAAGGAGATTAAGCAGATGGAATTAAAGGTTAATGAGGTATCAATCCCTGAGAAGATTGAATTTAACTATGAACAGCTTAAGACTGAACTTACAGAGAAAGTATCACTGTATGAAACTATGGTATACACAGATGATCAGATTAAGCAGGCGAAAGCTGACAAGGCTAACTTGAACAAGCTTAAGAAGGCATTGAATGACGAGCGCATCAGACGAGAGAAAGAGTATATGAAGCCATTTGATAAATTCAAGGCACAGATTAACGAGATAATCGGCATTATAGACAAGCCAGTGGCGGTGATTGATTCGCAGGTTAAGGCTTACGAAAAGCAGCAGAAGGCGGACAAGCTTGCAAAGATTAATGAGTATATGAAAGAGGTTGAAGCACAGCTACCTGATGATATGCACATTCCAATCAATGATGAGTGGCTTAAAGCTTCTGTATCAATGAAATCTATTCGGGATGAAATTAATGCAAAGGCTGAGCAGATTAAAACAGACCTTGCTACACTTTCAAATTTGCCTGAATTTAGCTTTGAAGCAACAGAGGTATATAAAACTACGCTTGATATAAATAAGGCTATTTCAGAGGGTGCTAGGCTATCAGAAATAGCAAAGAAAAAAGCTGAAAAGGAAGCAGAGCAGGCTAGACAGAAAGAAGCTGAAAAGATTAAGGCAGAACAGGAAGCATTACCACCTGTGACTGACAAAAATATTATTAATGCAGGCAATGGTGACGTGTATTTTCAGGATGAAGACAAGCAGGGTTGGACTATGCAGGAAGCACCAACACAGCCTGCAAAGCAGTGGATGTCATTTAGTGCTTTGTTATCTGTAGAGGATGCAACAGCTTTGAATAAGTTCTTCCGCAGCAGAAACATTGAATTTAAGGCAATTTAGAAAGAGGTGTAAATGATGATTGTTAAGCAGGACAGAGAAAATTTTTGGATGTTAAATTTTCTTGATAAATTTATGGAAGGACATAAAGGATTCATATGTGGCGGCTGCTTTAAGAATATATTTAATCACGAAAAAGCAAAGGATTTAGATATTTTCTTTAAGAACAAGAAAGATTGGGAAGAAGCTGTTGAATATTTCGATAGTATGACAATTGGCTATGACGGACTTGATGAAGAGGATGCTTGTTATTATTTCTATTATGAAAATGAAAATGTGAAAGCCTATAAGCACATCAAAACAGGAATTGTATTAGAACTATGTTGTAAGACATTCGGAACACCTGAGGAAATTATAAGTAAGTTCGATTTTACTATAACAAAATTTGCTTATTACAAGGCAGAAATTGAGGATGAAACAGGGGCAGAAGTCGAAGAAAATAGTCCAGAGGATATAAATATAGGAACTCATATTGAGTACAAGATTATGCACGATGATAAGTTTTTTGAACATCTTCATTTAAAAAGACTTGTAACAGATGATTTAATACTTTTCCCAATGAGTACATTTGAGCGAATGCTTAGATATGCGAAGTATGGTTACTTCCCTTGTAAAGAAACAAAGATGAAGATTGTAAATGCTTTGCGTGGGCTTAGCCAAGAACAGGTTGAATTATCAAATTCGTTATATGACGGAATGGATTAAGAAAGGAATAGGTGAAATTATGATTAGAGTAAATATGGGATACGTTGAAATTAATGGTTCAGCGGCAGTGATAATGGCAGAGACAAACATTCTTTTAAGGGGTGTTAAAGAATGTTTGATTAAGTCTCTCGGAGAAAATGCAGGCTTGGAGTCGTATAAGAAGCTTCTTGAGGATGCTGATAAAACAGATGAAGAGCTTGATAAGTTAATTGATGAAACTAAGGAAGCAATCATTAAAGATATTATGAAACATTTATTTTAGTAGAAAAGGAGATTAAGAAGATGGCAGTAAATAATAGTTTAGTAGCAAAGAAAAATCAGAAAATGGGTATTACAGCATACCTTACAGCAGATGCAGTAAAAAATCAGATTAATAGTGTTGTAGGCGGCAAGGATGGACAAAAGTTCATCAGTGCCATTGTATCAGCGGTTAACACTAATCCGACATTGCAGGAATGTACTAATCAATCTATTCTTTCGGCTGCATTGTTAGGTGAATCACTTAAGCTTTCACCGTCACCACAATTAGGTCATTACTATATGGTGCCATTCAATGATAAGGAAAGAGGTAAGGTTGCAACTTTTCAACTTGGATATAAAGGGTATATCCAGCTTGCTATTAGGAGCGGTCAGTACAAGAAGATTAATGTAATTGCGGTTAAAGAAGGCGAGCTTGAATATTTTGACCCACTCAATGAAGAAATCAAGATAAATCTGATGATTGATAAGTGGGATGAAAGAGAAGCTGCACCAACTATTGGCTATTATGCAATGTTTGAACTTACAAACGGATTCAGGAAAGCATTGTATTGGTCTAAAAATCAGATGATGACACACGCTGATAAGTACAGTCCTGCATTTTCTAAAGATGCGACTGTCGTGAAAGGCAAATATGGTGATAAGACAAAAGTGTCCTTCGCTGATTATGAAGCAGGTAATTATGATCCAAAAGATGCTTGGATGTATTCATCATTTTGGTACAGAGATTTTGACGGAATGGCATATAAGACTATGTTGCGCCAGTTGATAAGCAAGTGGGGTATTATGTCGATTGAAATGCAGAACGCATTTGAAAATGATATGACATTTACACAGGAAGATGGAACTGTAAGTTATGTCGAAAATGAAGCTGATGTAATTGATATGGAGCAGCTTGAACCGACAGAAGAACAGCCACCAGTAACAGAAGAACAACCAACACAGGATGTACAGGCTGCGTTGTTCGGAAATAATTAATTAGGTCATACCACATAATGGTTAATGATATATCACACAAAAATAACTACCCTGCTGCATCACAGGCGGCAGGGGGAAAGGGTGATAAATTGGCTTGGGCGAGGTATAAAGGCAATAAGTACAGTAACAAAAAAATTGAAGTTGATGGCATAGTGTTTGATAGCAAGCGAGAAGCAAAGAGATACGAAGAATTGAAGCTTTTAGAACAAGCAGGAGAGATTAAAGACCTGCGAAGGCAAGTTAAATACATCCTGATTCCTGCACAGAGGGAGCCTGACACAGTAGGTGCTAGAGGTGGAATACATAAAGGTAAGCTTCTTGAAAAAGAATGTGCCTACTATGCTGATTTTGTCTACTATGACAATGTTTCACATAAAACAATAGTTGAAGATACCAAGGGTGTGAAAACAACAGAGTATATCATCAAACGAAAATTAATGCTATATGAACACGGAATAAGAATAAGTGAGGTTTAAAGCTATGGGGAAAGAAAAAGAACTGGCAAGCATTACTAATATTGTTAGATTGGTTTTAAAAACACATCAAGGGTGGCAGGGCTGCTGATAATTATTATTTTGAACACAAGAATAAGTAATAGGAGATAAGAAAATATGGCAAAGAAGAACAAAGGGTTGGGAGTTAATAAGTGCTGTGAGTGTTGCAATAACTGCACGATTTATAGCGGTGGTACATATATCTGTAACAAGCAGAAGGTGATTGATGGCTATATGCCTACTGAAAATTACTACTGGTGCAAAGGTGAAGTGTTTGTTAAGAGAGTGAAGGAGAAGGGCAATGATAGTAGTAGATAAGGATATAGTAGCAAGCACTATTGATAAATACGGAATGGTCTTACAGTCAGTTGTATGTATGGAAGAGTGTGCAGAACTTATTCAGGCTGTCAGCAAGGAAGTCAGGGGTAAGCACGATGTGGGGCATATTTCAGAGGAAATAGCTGATGTTTATATCTGTCTTAATATGCTGATACAACTATATAACGTGCCTGAGGGAATGGTGCAGGCTTGGGTTGATGCTAAGCAGCAGAGAATTTTAGAAAGAATGAAGGTGTGATTATGGGCGAAGATTGGACAAGAGTTGAAGTTGGTCTGCCTGAACCGTATAAGGAATGTTGGGTTACATATGAATTTAAGAGCGGTGTTAGGATGGTGATAGAAAGCTATTTGCATCCAAATGGGGCTTGGAGATTTATGGAGCGAAAATACAACAAAAGAAGTCCTGAAATACGCAAGCCTATTGCTTGGATGTACAAGCAGAAGCCTAAACCATATGAAGAACAGGAAGAAATTACAGATGATGATGAGGTGTAAGGTATGGCAGATGTTAAATGGATCAAGATAACAACGGATATATTTGATGATGAAAAAATGCTGCTTATAGAAAGCCTTCCTGAAGCTGATTCTATTATTGTTATATGGTTTAAGTTGCTATGTTTAGCAGGCAAGATGAATAACAGCGGTGTGTTTATGATGAATAATAGAATAGCTTACACTGACAAGATGCTGTCAACTATCTTTAGACGAAAGGAAAGCACTGTGCAGCTTGCATTACAGACTTTTGAACAATTTGGAATGATTGAAATGGTTGACAATGTTATTACTGTTCCTAATTGGGATAAACATCAATCATTGGATTCATATGAGAAGAAAAAGGAAAGAGATAGGCTATATCAGCAGGAAAGAAGGCAAAGGCAAAAGAAATTAGCTTCACAATCGTCTGATTGTCAGACGACACAATCGTCTGATGTCGCTATTTCAGATAAGAAGGAGAGTAGAGAAGATAAGAATAGATTAGAAGAGAGGGAGAGTATAAAAGAAGAACAGCCTGCACCCACTCCCACACCACAACCTATTACTTATGAATTATTAATCAATAAATATGGTAAATCCTTCGTTGATGAAAGAATTGCAAGGGCTAAAAGATATTCTAACACAACTATAGAAACAGTTGCTAAGTGGTGTGAAGAAGATGCTAAGAAGCATAAAAGCAATAACTTTAACAACTTCCCACAAAGCAACACCACTATTGATGAAGCGGCTTTGATTTCCAATAATGGAGGGATAATACTTCCTGACTAAAAAGGCGGTTGGTATTTTTTATGCGCAAAATCAATAGTGAAAATGAAGGAGGGAGTGTATGAACTGCAGGTACAATGACATAGTTATGTGTAACAGAACTGATTGTGATAAATGTTCTGTCGGCATGACTGTAAGAATTTACGAAAAAAGGTTTGAAGAATTTAAGGCATTAGGACTGACACCGGAACAGCTCCGGGAAGTAGACAGGCTATACACAAAGAAGTGCGAAGAAGTTGCTGAACTGCAAAACAAATATGCGGCGACAGTTAGATTGCTTGATTTTATTTTATTACATAGTGAGCAGATAGTATTTGCTTTATCGAATACAGCAAACAAAATGTTAGGAGAAATGTTTGATATGTATTTTAAAATGCGTAAAACAGAGATAGATGAGGCAGATACTCTACACGAGGCAGGTGAACAATCATAAGAATTATAAGCGACAAAGAATATAAAAATAACAACTGTGATGTGTGCTGCGATTACAAAGGCACTGTAGTCCGCAGACAGCGTTACAGGTTTGAGCTTCATGTATGTAAATACTATGAGAAGTGTCCTTACGCTGAACAGTTAAAAACGCAGAGATGTAGATAATATAAGAGTAAAATATTGTAAGGAGGCATGTGAGACGAAAAATATGGAAAAACAGCAGTTAAATCCCGACGACGTCAGATTGCAATACTATTGCGCCGGGAAAACAATACCTGAGTGTGCCAGTGAATTTGGTTTGTCTGTATCGGAAATGAGACAGTATATGATAAAAAATCACATACTAAAGACAGACAGAGAATGTGCGGCATATGCCGATAAAGGATATATCGAATAATACATAAAAAAGGATACCTGCCTAATTCCAGCAACACAGGTATCCTTTATCCCTACAGATGAACTGATTATATCATAAAAATAAAAATCAGACAATGTGGGAGGTAGAAATGATTGATATAAAAAGAGCGTTAGAGCAGTATAACAGTCTCAAGCAGGAAAAAGCAGATAATGAGAGAATAATTAACAATATTGAAAAACGTATCGCAGAGTTGGAAGAAAAAGGATACAAGGAAAAGGATTCGGTGTCGGGTGGAAACGGAGGAATACAGCATTTCTCGATAGAGGGATTTCCATACCCGAGGTATCATCGGGAGAAAAGCCTGCTGATATTGCGTAAAAAAAGATGGAGTGAGATAGAGGAAAAGTTAGACGAAAAGATTTCAGAGATAGAGGAATACTTAAATTCGATTGATGACAGTCAGATGAGACGTATGATTAAATATAAATACATTGAAGAGCTGTCGTGGCAGCAGGTAGCCGAGCGCATGGGTGGAGGAAATACAGCGGACGGATGCCGCATGGCCGTGGACAGATATTTGAAAAAACAATATGAATTATAAGGATATCAGGTAAAAGTTTTAAGAGCAGAAAGTTGCACCAGTGCAAAAAATATCAAAAAAATGAAAGTTGTTCGTTTTGTTCGTTTTTTCTGTGGTAAAATTTAAACTGAGGAAAAAAGAACTTCCTCACATACATTCATTTTTAAATCCCTTTACCTTCTTGACGTGGTGCCGGCAGCAGTCGGCGCCATATTTTTTATGGTTTTGAAATGAATTCGGAGAGGAGTGTTGCGGAATGGCAAAATTAACGGAAAAGCAGCGGCGTTTTGTTGAAGAATACTTAATCGACCTGAACGCGACACAGGCTGCCATACGAGCGGGATATTCTGTAAAAACAGCTAATGAACAAGGCTCAAGATTGTTAACAAATGTTAGTGTTCAACAGACAATAGCTAAAGCAATGGCAGAACGCTCAAAAAGGACAGGTATAAATCAGGACAGGGTTGTTTTAGAGTTGGCAAAAATGGCATTTGTAAAGATGACAGATGTTGTAGACAGCAAGGGAGCAATCAAAGAAGATGCGTCAGGTGATGATTTATCCTGCATCGAGTCAATTAAATATAAAAAGACTGATAATGAGTTCGGTGGGAGCGTTGAGCGTGAAGTAAAAATCGGCTCAAAGTTAAAAGCGTTGGAATTACTTGGTAAGCATCTTGGCATGTGGAGCGATAAAACCGATGTGAATGTGGCAATTCCTGTTGTAATATCAGGTGAAGATAACCTTGAAGATTAGGCGGTGAGTGCCTATGGTAAAGGAACGCATTTCTTCACAACACGTATTCGGGTACATGAAGTATATCCTGTACCCGGAAGATTACAAACCAAAGAATTCTAATGGTAAACGTAATGTAAAATTACCGGAAATAGTCGGTAAAGGTTATGGTACATTTTGGCGGTGGAAAGGCAGGTACAGGGCATGTAAGGGCTCCAGAGCCTCCAAAAAGTCAAAAACAACAGCACTTTGGTATATCACCAACATGATGAAATATCCAGAAGCGAATACACTGATTATCAGGAAAACTTACAGGACTTTAAAGGACTCCTGTTTTGCAGAGTTAAAATGGGCTATTCATCGGTTAGGAGTTGACGCCCACTGGGAAACAAAGGAATCACCATTAGAGATGACTTATAAGCCTACGGGACAAAAAATATATTTCAGAGGTCTTGATGACCCGTTGAAAATAACAAGTATAACCGTAGAGCATGGCTGTTTGTGCTGGGCTTGGATAGAGGAGTCATATGAGATCAGTTCAGAAGATGACTTTAATATGCTTGATGAATCTATTCGTGGTGCAGTGCCGGAAGGTTCAGGGTTGTTCAAACAGATAACTTTGACTTTGAACCCTTGGAATGAACACCACTGGATAAAAAAGCGGTTTTTTGATAATCCCGATAAAGAAACGCTTGCAATGACCACGAATTACAAATGTAACGAGTGGCTTGATAAAGCCGATTTAAAGGTATTTGAAACAATGCGGAAGCAGAACCCGAGGCGTTACGCTGTTGCCGGACTTGGCGAATGGGGTATCGTTGACGGTTTAGTATATGAAAACTGGAAAGAAGAGGCATTTGACTATAAGTCGGATAGTTTTAAGAAAGAGCATACAAACTTAATATCTGTATTTGGTTTGGACTTCGGTTACACGAACGATCCGACAGCTCTATTTTGTGGGCTTCTTGATTTAAATAACAAGAAGCTTTTTGTGTTTGATGAAATATATGAAAAGGCTATGTCAAACAGGAGAATAGCCGAACAGATAACATCAATGGGATATTGCAAAGAGAAAATAACAGCCGACTGTGCAGAACCCAAGTCTATTGATGAATTAAAAGGCATGGGCTTAAGAGTTAAGGCAGCAGCCAAGGGAAAAGATAGTATTAACAACGGTATTCAGTGGATTCAGGAGTTGGAGATAATAATACACCCCCGATGCGTAAACTTCCTTACGGAAATAAGTAACTATACATGGGATAAAGACAAATTTGGTAATAAGATAAACAAGCCTATAGATGATTTCAACCACTTAATGGATGCCATGAGATATGCTTTGGAAAAATATATAAAACGAAACAGCTGGATGTATTAAAAATATTCCCCGGAGGCAGAAATGTCAGCCGGGGTTTTATATTTGAAAGGGGATTAAATGCTACAGGAAGATGAGATTAAAAGATTTATAGAAGAGGATACAGCTTCGGTAAAAAAGCAGCTTGCGGAAAAAGGTGATGCGTATTATAACGCAGAGCACGATATTAAGGATTATGAGATTTATTATGTAGATGCGGATGGAAATGTTTTGAAAGATGACACACGAAGCAATATAAAAATAGCGCATCCGTTTTTTACCGAGCTGGTTGACCAGGCAACTCAATACATACTGTCAGGCGACAGCTATTATATTAAATCGGACCTGCCGGAGCTTCAGACATACCTTAATGAGTATTTTAACGAGAATGAGGAATTTATTGCAGAACTCTCAGAGCTTATTACAGGATGTCAGACAAAGGGCTTTGAATATATGTATGCTTATAAAAATGAAAATGATAAAACAGCGTTTATGTGTGCTGACAGCCTGGGTGTCGTTCAGATTGAGGCAAGATTTGCAAGTGATAAACAGGAACATATAATATATCACTACGTAGATAGAATTGACAGCAAAGGAAAAATGATAAGAAAAATTCAGGACTGGACCGCTACAGAGGTATATCATTATATTCAGATTGGAAATGAGAGTATAAAGCCTGATGAAGCGATTACACCGAATCCGTGTGCACACACAATGTATAAGAAAGCGGGGCAACTGTATTATAAAAGCAAAAGCAGCCACTATATTCCGTTTTTCAGAATGGATAACAATAAAAGACAGATAAGCTGCCTTAAGGTTATTAAGCCGCTTATAGATGATTACGATTTGATGAATTGCGGACTGTCTAACAACATTCAGGACGGTGCAGAAATGTACTGGGTAGTCAAAGGATTTGAGGGTGAAAGTCTTGCAGAGATGATTGATAATATTAAAGCAAAAAAGCATGTGGGTATTGATAAAGACGGAGATGTTGATATAAGAACTGTTAACATACCGTATGAGGCGAGAAAAATCAAATTAGAGGAAGATGAAAAAAATATATACAGGTTCGGATTCGGGCTTAATACATCAGGTTTAAAGGATACCGCAGCAACAACCAGTGTTGCAATCAAGGCGGCGTATTCATTACTTGATTTAAAGTGTTCGAAGCTTTTAATAAATTTAAAGAAACTGTTAAGAAAGCTGATAGATGTTGTACTTATGGAAATCAACGAGATTAACAATACAGATTATCAGCAGAAAGATGTATATTTTGATTTTAACCCCGAGATTATCAGCAATGCGCAGGAAAATGCACAGATAGCATTAGCGCAGGCACAGGAACAGCAGACGCGCATTACAACGCTTCTTAATATCAGCACACAGCTTGATAATGAAACATTAATGCAGCTTATCTGTGAGCAGCTTGATATTGATTACGAAGAAATCAAAGATAAACTTCCGGCTCCTGAGGAAGCAGAAGAAAATATAACCGATACGCAAAAGATTTTAGAAGAAAAGAGTTAAGGCATCCTGACATCAGGGTGCTTTTTTGATGGGAATTATTTATGAATAAATACGAAAAGCAGGTTGAACAGTTACAGCTTAATAAAGAGAAGCAGGTCCTTAAGGACTTAAAGACGATGTATCGCAAAGCCCTTGATGGAGTAAACGAGATGATTGTCATGCTTATGTCTGACCCGACAAGTAAATCAAAGGCATATCAGGCAAAATACCAGGCAGCATTAAAAAAGCAGATTGAGACACTGCTTGATGTGCTTCAGAATAAAGAATTTGACACAATAAACGAATTTCTCAAAGAAAGCTATGATAACGGATACATAGGCACCATGTACGCTATAAAGGAGCAGGGAATACCGTTAATGCTTCCGATATCGCAGGAGCAGGTTATAAAGGCAATACAGCTTGACAGTAAAATTTCAAAAGGATTATATGAAAGATTAGGTGAAGATGTTAAAGAGCTTAAGAAAAAAATAAGGTCCGAGGTATCAAGAGGCATTTCAACAGGCATGAGCTACACTGATATGTCAAGAAATATAAGCAATGTATCGAATGTAGGAATAAATAATGCTATGAGGATAGCAAGGACGGAAAGCCACCGTATAAAAGGAGCTGCGTCTTATGATGCTGCTTTGGAAGCAAAGAAAAAAGGCGCTGACATTGTTTTACAGTGGGATGCGACATTGGATGGAAAAACAAGGCAAAGGCATAAGCGGCTTGACGGTGAGATAAGAGAGCTTGGAGAAACATTTTCAAACGGTCTGCGCTATCCCGGAGATGAAAAAGGTTCGGCAGCAGAGGTTATCAACTGTCGGTGTGTAGCTTTAACAAGGGCACGCTGGGGGTTAGATGAGGACGAACTGAAAGAGCTGGAAAGAAGAGCTGCATATTATGATTTAGATAAAAGTGAAAACTTTGAGGACTACAAAAAGAAATATCTTAAGGCATCAGAGCAGAAAGCGGTTGACATACAAAAGGGTTCTAAAAGCACTATTGATGAAACAGGCAAGAAGAATGAGAAAGATACACCTGCTAAGAGTATTGATGAAATCAACAAAGAAGCTACTGAAAAAATGCTTGATGCGTATGATGACAGAAGAAAACACTTTAATCTTAATTTAGTGCCAGCAGATGAGTTAAGGACAAGCTTAATAAATCCAATTAAAGCAGATTACAGGGGTGTTTCAGCCGCTACAGCATCGGCATTTAATGATACTATAAATAATTTATTTAAAGAGTATTATTCAAGCTTTACAAAAATTAGTGTCGGGGATAAGAAAAAATATTTTGCTTCTCCTGTCTTTGCATCAACTGCACCTGTCAATACACTTGCACAAAGTGAGTTGATATTAAATCCGTATAAGGTGGGGAATTATGACAAGCTTTGTAAAAGAATTAAGGAGTTGTCAGATAAGGGTTATACAGTCAGGATAAAATCAGGTAGTGAAAGTAAATATGTTGCAACACACGAATTTGCGCACTCATTGATTAATTTAAAAGACCAATATAAAAACTATGTAAACATGGACGTTAAGCAAATGGAAGTCATTAGAAAAGAAATTAATGCTATGTTTGATGTTTATAAAAAAGAAGTCAGTGCACTTGAAAGTGAGTATAAGAAAAAAGAACTTGCCTTGCTGAATGCTTCAATAGATGCTGATATTGAAGAACTTGAAAAAATACATAAAGAAGTATTAAAGGCTAAGCAGGCATATGATGCTGTTATAATAAGCAAATATTCATTAGAAAATGCAGATGAATTTACAGCAGAAGCTTTTGCACAAGCCAAACTTGGAAAAACACAAAGCGAGTATTCAAAAAGGGTCATGGCTATACTTGATAAGAATTTCAAGAAAGAGCCACTTGAAAATGCTGGTAAAAGTGGTACAATTAAATCAATAACAATACATAAAAGTCTCGGTGCAGCAGCTAAGAATTATCCTGTTAAATTGCTTGACAGTAGGCAACATACAAAACTTGCAGAAGGTCAGGTTATAGAGGGGACTACATTTGCAGGTAGAGGTACTGATACAGATATTAGAGATAGATTTAGATTAGAAAGTACTTATAAGATTGCAGCTGACAAGTGGGAAAAGGTTAGTGGAAAAGGTAAAGTAATAGTTGACGGAAAGGCTGTGATGGCGGAATTACACTGGTATGAAGCAGATGGTGAAGTTTTTGAAATGAAAGTAAAGAGGTATTTAGATGAAAGTTAGATATATTGGTAAAACAGATGTATCATTGACAAATGGAAAAGTGTATACAGTTCTTTCTGTTGAAAAAGGATGGTATAGAATAATTGATGATACTGATGAAGACTATTTGTTTTCACCTGAACAATTTGAAATTATAGAAAAATAGAAGTAAGCACTTGCAGAATAGAAAAGGCGAATATAAATGGATCGAAATATATTAAATGAAAATTTCACAAAAAAAGAACGGTTGTATTTGGCTTTCAATTATCAGGTTGAAGGAACTATAAGAACAATATTTAGATTAAGAGAAAAATACAAAGGTCGCTTGAATGAAACATATCATGATGAAATGGTAAAAGATGTTGATGCTGTATATTCTGTTTGCAAAAGGGCATTAAAACTGTTTCCGACAGATGAATATGCGGACCAGTGGAAAGATACAATTAAGCTGATTGAAGATAAGTTCTATAGTATTGCAAGTGATAATAATGAAGAATTATAAAGTAAAAAAAGAAATAGTAAAGCTTTATGAAGAGAAGAAATATAAAGCTATGCTACAGCTGTTTGAAACTTTAGAGCCTGAAGTTTTTCGAGAAGTATTTGTTGAATTTGTTAATGAACAATATGAGCAGAACAAGATAGATGTATTTGATGTATTGGCTAATAATTTATCAGAAGAAGATTGGGAAAAATTTCTATGGTTAGATTCGTCAGAACGAGAGAAAAAATATCTGATGAATATAGCAAAAACTCGAGAATTAACAGCAGAGGAATTGGCAGATTTAAGAGCTTGTGATTTTTAGTAAGCACTCCGCAGAATAAGCAGAGTGCTTTTTTTAGTAACTAATGATGTATTAATGTTTGTTTGGCAATTAAGGCTAAAAAGGAGATGAATTAAAATAGCAAGAGACGACTACCACGTTATTGTATATCAGATATTATCATATCTGTATCAGAGACTAAAAAAGGGAGAAGCAGTAGATACGAAGATGATACAGCATGACGGTTTGTTATTCAAAATAAACCATAAATACTGGGCTTATATAATTTACAACATGTCGGTAAGCAAACTTATAGAGGGTGTGAGCTTTATTGAGATTGACGGATTGGAAATACCATACCCTGCGGAACTGGAATGTTGTAGGATAACACCGGCAGGCATTGAGTATTTATGCGATAATTCCTTTATGGAGAAAGTCAAGAACTTTCTAAAAGATATAAAAGAAATAGTACCATTTACATAAATTAAGGGCAGCCGGGCGGCTGCTCTTTTTTAGTACTCAAATGATTGGAGGATTCTAAATGGATAAGATATGTCCGAAGTGTAAGAGAAAGTACAGCGAGTTGGAAAATTATTGTACCAAATGCGGTATAGAACTGGATAAAGAAGCTAACAGATGTTCAGCAGATAAAACTACGCTGTGTCAGCACAGAATATTTGCAGATGATGATATTTACTGTTCATATTGCGGCTCATTAACGACATATGCGTTAGAACGTTATTTTATTGAATGGGAGAAATTATATCAGGGTATGTTCCCGACCTCCCCTAAATAGTGTTGAGACGTAGTGAAATACTGCGTTTTTTTTGATTGCAGAGGTAGGCTGTAAAAATATTTTAAAAACTTCTTGACTTATGGTCGACCATAAATTATAATAAGATTACAGTTGAGGAAAACTTAACAAGTAAAGCAGGCAAGTAGCTGGAAAGGAGAACAGAATGGAAGAAATGAATCAGGCAGAAGTAGCAAGAGATGAAACAGAACAGAAAATGATTTACAAATTTCTTTTGATGATAAAGGAAAGTAAGTCATTGGAAGAACTGGAAGAAAAAACAAAAGCCCTGCTTAATAAATAAGCAGAGCTAACAACAAACAAACAGGTGGTACTTGCCACCACCTGTACCAAATAGATAATAACATTTATTTGGTTTTATGGCAAGGTCAAGAGGTGATTAAAGTAGAAAAGAAGAAAATGGGTAGACCTACAGACAACCCAAGAACAGAAAAAATAGGCTTTAGAATGTCGAAAGAAGAAATAGAAGATATTCAAAAATGTGCTGATGCGTTGAATACTCAAAGAGTAAATGCTGTTGTTGAGGGAATAGGACTGCTTAAAGAAAAGCTAAACATTAAATAAAAAGAAACACCCGCTCCTACCGACCAAGTAAACGCGAGTGTTTCTGATGCAGAGGAAAAACCTCTATGAAATACTTTATCATAGAATGTTATTCCTCGCAATTAAAATTAATTGAAGGAGAAATTTATTAATGAACGAAGTAGCAATAATGGAAGAGAAAAATACTTCTTGACTTGTATCAAGCTACATGATATATTTGTATCAAGCTACAAGAAAAGAGGTGAGAACAGTAGCAGAGAAAAGTAGAGCCGATTATTTCAAAGAGCGGAGAAAAACATCGAAAGCATTTTATGTTGAAATTGAAAGAGAGAAGATGGAAGCTTTTGAGAAGAAACTGTCAGATAACAAAGTGACAAAAAAAGAATGGCTTAATGAGAAAATCGACGAAGAACTCAGCAAAAAGTAAAAAAAGAGGAGCAACCCCACCGACCAAGTGAAATGGTTGCTCCGCAAGAGAAGTTTCCTTCTGTAAATATTATAATGCAGAATGGAATTTCTTTCAACAACCAAATTTTGAAAGGAGTTTTACGATGAATGAATTAACAATAACAGAGTACAAAGAAATTAGAGTATTAACTACGCAGCAGATTGCAGAGGCATACGAAACAGACAGAAAGACTATATCATATAACTTTAATCGAAACAAAGATAGATATATTGAGGGGAAGCATTACATTCAGTTAGAAGGAAAGGATAAAGCAGAATTTATTAACCGTCTTGAAAATCACGACAGTTTGAAAAATGCGAAGACTTTATACCTCTGGACAGAAAAAGGCGCTTTTCTTCATGCAAAATCCCTTAATACGGATAAGGCGTGGGAAGTATATGATAAGTTGGTTGACAGCTATTTCAAAAAGACAACACAAAGAACACTGACAGCTGTAGAACAGCTCCAGTTACAGAGTCAGGCAATACTTGAAGTCAATGATAAGATAGACGAAGTTAAGCAGGAGCTGGAAGACTTCAAGCAGGATATGCCACTGATGAATATTGAATGTGACAGAATAACAACAGCAGTACGCAAGGTTGGAACACGTGCTTTAGGTGGTAAAGACAGCAATGCTTATCACGATAAGTCTTTAAGCGGCAAGGTTTACACAGATATATACAGAGAGCTGAAAAGACAGTTTCAGGTAACATCATACAAGTCAATCAAGCGTAGACAGTGTGACACAGCAATATCCATAATAGAGCGTTATGAGTTGCCTGTAGTTCTGAAAGAGCAGATACAGAACACTAATGCCCAGATTAGCATGGAGGTGTAGTATGTCAGCTAAAATTGATTTTGAAGATGCACTTTATGAACTGGAACAGACAACAGCAACATTAGGTTTTATACAGACTGCTTTTGCAGAAGGTGACTCACTTATAAGCGGTGATGAGTCATCAGCAGCTATATATATGTTATATACAAAACAGAATAATATAGTAAGAAGACTTAAAGAAGTATTAAACAATATGAAACAGACAATTTAATATCAATATCAGGGACAGCCGGTAATGGCTGTCCTTTTTATATGCTCCGAAGAGCTAACATACAGCGTTACCTCTAAAATGAAAGGAAAAAATAAGAAACCATGGCAGACAGTTTGACATTAACAACACAATCATATCAGGGAAGATATCTTGAGCTTGAATGTTCACAGCGCATCGACATAGAAAACAACAGGTCAATAATAGACTGGACATTATACTCAAAAGGCGGCAGCAGTTCTTATTACAGTACAGGCCCCACTACGGTCACGATTAACGGTACAAGAGTATATTATAAAGAATTCACGTCATGGAGCGACAAGGAGTTCCCTGCGGCAACAGGAAGTGTAAGCGGTTCATTATATGTAGAGCATAATTCAGACGGTACAAAGGTTATATCTGTAAGTTTAAGCACAGCCATTTATACATCTTCCGTATCGCAGTATTCGGACAGCTGGACGCTTGACGATATTGCAAGGGCATCGGCGCCGACGCTGTCTAAAAGTGAGGTGGAATTTGGCGAAAATATTACGATATATTCAAACAGAGCTTCAGGCAGCTTTACACATGACCTGTATTATATTTTTAATGGCGGCGATGAGGAACGGATAACGTCATTTGGCGACAGTTATACATGGACCATTCCGAAAGACTTAATGAACAGGATACGGGGCAGCACAGCGGGATATATAACGTTTAGGGTATATACGATAAGCGGCGGCAGTAGTATAGGCAGTAATACCGTATCAATATCCGTTGATGTTCCTGCAAATGTAGTTCCGGTTATATCATCAATAAATTGCACCGATGCAACGGGGAATTTATCCAAATTCGGAGGATATGTTCAGAACAAATCAAGGCTTAAGGTAAGTGTAAATGCAGCAGGTGCTTATTCAAGTGAAATTAAAACCTATAAAATATCAGCAGGAGATGATGAATACAGCAGCAATAACGTAACCACAGGCGAATTAACCACAGCAGGCGCAGTATCCGTCTCTGCAACGGTTACGGACAGCAGAGGCAGAACAGTATCAAAAACAACAAGTATAACGGTGCTGGCATATACGGGTCCCACAATAGATAAATTGAGGGTATACCGTTGTAATGCAGACGGTGCGGCAAATGAATCGGGTTCATATATGAAAGTCGAGCTGTCGGCGAAGATAACAGCGTTAAATAATAAAAACGGTAAGACTTTCAGGCTTGAATATAAAAAGTCGTCAGTGACCTCATGGACGACAAAAACGACATATACCGGAGCATATACGTGGGCAACGAGCTATATTATATCGGCGGATCCTGATTCAAGCTATGATATAAGACTTACTGCAACAGACAGCTTCTCATCGGCGACATATGAAACAGCAATCGGTACGGAATTTACCTTAATGGATTTACGTTATACAGGCAAAGGCATAGCGTTCGGAAAGGTATCGGAAAGCGATAATTTTGACGTCAACATGGAAGCGCAGTTCAGAAAGGCAGTCAGGGTAAAATCTGTAACAACGGAAGCAGGGATTGATTTAGACGGGCTAAATAATAACGTTACAGGGCGTGGAAGTAACAGCAACGGTAATTATTATAAATTTACTGACGGAACGCTTATCTGTACTAAAACCGTAAACCTCGGAAAACCGAGTTTTAATATAGCGTGGGGTGTGTTATATGAAACACCTTTAATTGGTTTGGGGAACTTCGCAGTTCCTTTTGTGGGTGAAATACCCAAAATAACGTGTACAATGCTCGGTTCTGCACTTTTAGAGTGCGTAACCGGAACAACTTTAACAAGCGCGGGCGGTGTATGGCTTGTAAGACCTGACCAGTATTCGGGTAACAGTTACACGTTAAATCTTATTGCAATAGGGCGTTGGAAATAGAAAGGGGGTGCGGTGTAATGAATGAGCTTAGAACAAATATTGAAACTAAAATTAACAGTTTATCAAAGGCAATCAATGAAAAAGTGATGTCTTATGATGAAGAAAAGAACACAATCGATTTGCTGAATGCTTATGTAACTTTATATGAGCGGATAGACAAAGATGATAATGAAAAACAGGCATCCTAAAAGGGTGCTTTTTTAATGTCCAAGAAAGCGTTATGACATCAAAACTGTTCGCAGAATATCCCTTGCTATGGATAAAACTGGCAAAATGCTTCACATAGATAGAAGCAGGAAAGGAACACAAAATGACATTACAAGAGTTATTAGGAGAAGAATTGTATAAGCAGGTTCAGGCAAAGCTTGACGAGGTCAATGGGAAAGAGCCTGACAAATTAAAGCATATAAGATATGCGGATTTGTCAGAAGGCAACTATGTAGGCAAGGGCAAGTATGATGCTGACATTGAGAAACTAAACAATCTTATTAGTGGCAAAGATGCAGAACTTACAACAGCAAATACAACCATTGCAGAGCTTAAGAAGCTTACAAAGGGCAATGAGGATGCACAGGGTAAGATTGCAGGCTATGAACAGCAGGTGTCACAGTTACAGGCTGAATTAGCTGAAACAAAAATAAAGTCTGAAATTAAGCTGGCGTTAATGTCTGAAAAAGCTTCTGATGTGGATTATCTGATGTTTAAGCTTGAAGAAAAGCTAAAGGAAAGTGGCGAAAGCTTAACGCTTGATGAAAATGGAAGCATCAAGGGCATAAATGATAAGATTTCAGACTTAAAGGTGCAGTTCCCTAAGATGTTTGAAACTGCGGCAGGTGACGACGGTTACGTGGTTGTAGGTGATAACAGGCTTCCTTCAGGCGGAACGCATAAGGGGCTTACAAGGTCAGAATTACTTAAAAAGCCATATGCGGAAAGAATGGAACTTTATAATAAAGATCCTGAAGGCTACAATGCGGCAATGAATTCATAAATAAAAAGAAAGGTTAAAAAAGGTAAAAATTCATGGCAACAACAAAATTGGAAAATATTATCAATCCTCAGGTTATGGGGGATATGATAGAGGCTAAAATCGAAGCAAAGGCAAAGCTTATTCCTTACGCAAAGCTTGATACATCTTTGCAGGGTACTGCCGGAGACACAAAAACGGTACCGTCATGGAATTATGTAGGTGACGCTGAGGATTTTGATGTTGAAAAGGCAGCAGAAACAGATGCTGAAATGGAGACAACAAATCTTACAGCAACCAGTGCGACATTTACAATAAAGTGTGCCGGTAAGTCTGTATCAATTTTACAGACAGCAATTAACAGCGGATTAGGTGATCCTGTCGGACAGGCAGAGACACAGCTTGCAAAATCAATCGTAGGGAAAATAGATAATGATCTTTTGGCAGCAGCAAAAACATCAAAGAATATTTTGGAATCAAAGACAGCGACGATAAGCTATAACGGTATTGTGGACGCAGTTGATAAGTTTGACGAAGAGGAAATTACCGATAAGGTAATGTTTGTTGCACCGGCACAGATTACAACTCTTAGAAAGGATGCAAACTTTATCGATAAAACCAAGTATGGCAATGAAGTCATGGTAAACGGTGAGATTGGTATGATTGCCGGAGTAAGAATTGTACCGTCGAAGAAAATAAAAGTTGAAAAAATTGATAAGGAATCAACAGTTGACGGATATGTATGTCCTGTAATTAAGCTTGAGCCGGCGGATACAGAAACAGAGTATGCAGAGACAGAGCTTCCAGCATTGACTATTTTCTTAAAGAAAGAGACACAGGTTGATCACGAGTGGTTCCCTAAGAAGCAGAGACACGATATTACAGCGGCAAAATACTACGGTGTTGCACTCACAAACGCATCAAAGGTAGTTGTTGTTAAATTTAAAAAATAAAGGGGGATTCCTTTATGATTATATCAGTTGATGAATTAAGAGAGTATGTGACTACCGATAAAACAGATAAAGAGCTTACAGCCTTGCTGGAGGCTCTTGAAATATCTGTCAGAAAACGTACTAATAATAACTTTCAAAAAAGGGCCTTCAGGCACTCTGCTGACCTCATAGAGGGCGTTTTTATATCATACGGTACAATCCTGTTCAAACAGGGAGAAACAGTCCAAATAAGCCGCTCAAAATTTAATGACGGTCTATATACAATAGCCTCTGTTGATAATAAGACATTTACGGTAAATGAAAGCGTTTATGATGAGCATAACATCCTTGTGACAAAAATTGAGTATCCGTCTGATGTTGTTATGGGTGTTGTGGACATTATTAAGTGGAAGCTTAAAAATGAAGCTGAAAACAGCAATGACAAAAAAAGTATGCGCATACAGTCTGAAACATTATCAAGACATTCTGTTACATATGCTTCTGATGAGACAGAAAACGATATTGATGAGGAATTCGGAGTGCCTAAAAAGTATTGTGCATTTTTGAAAGCGTATAAAAAGGCAAGGTTTTAAGGGGGCGATTGTATGTCGGAAATAGGCGGTAATACAAAAGCAGTAATTCAGGTAAGAACTTCCGTAAAAAATGCAATAGGCGCATCAGAAACAACATGGAAAGATGCAGAGACGCTTGAGGGCTGGCTTGATTTATCAGGCGGTGAGAGCAGATACAACAGTTACAATACTAAGATACAGCAGTCAACGCATATTTTTTTAGCAGATTATAGGGAGCTTGGCAAAAAAATCAAGGCAGAAAACAGCAGAGTTGTAATTGATAATGAGTTATATGATGTGATGCTTATTGATGATCCGATGAACCTGCATAAGCAGTTGGAAATTTTTTTGAAATTTACGGGAGGTTAAAATGTCTGATGTTAATTTTGAGGATAACTCAATCGAAGTTATGAGTACAATCGAGCAGATATGTATTGCGGCGCTGCATGAGGCGGCAGGTGAGCTCACGTCCCAGGTAAAAAGAAACACTGCGGTCGGCAAGGTTGACGGTGGAGACACAAAAAACAGCTGGCAGTACGTTGTAAATGAAGCTGAGCATGAAGCTGTTGTCGGAAATCCCAAAGAAAATGCAATATGGGAGGAATATGGAACCGGTGAATATGCGGCAAAGGGGAACGGCCGCAAAGGCGGCTGGTTTATTCCTATAGGAAATGGAAAAGGAGAAATTCCTGAAAAAACAGTTGAAGCTTATGGATTTAAAGTTATTAAAGGAGAGGACGGAAAGAGCTTTGCTTATACTAAAGGAAAAGAGCCTAAGCACACACTGGAAGATACCTTTAATAAAAATAAGAACAAGATAAAGAAGGCTATACGCAATAAATTTAAGGAGATTGATTAATGACATCGGACGCATTGAAATTTATTAATAATACTCTTGAACAGGCAGGTATCAACTATGAGCTTGGAGAATGGACCTCTGACATAGTATATCCATATTTTGTCGGAGATTATCAGGAGGTGGAACCGGTATCTGAATCAGGAGAGGATGAAACAGCGTTCAGACTTACAGGCTTTGCAAAAGGTTCGGGCGATGCTCTGCTTGCTTTAGAAGAGGTAAAAGAAAAAATAAGAAAATTGTTTAATCCCATAGAGGGAAAGCTTGCCGCTACTGAAAATCATTCGGTAGTGGCTGTTTTTTATGCAGGAGCATCAAACAATATTCCGACAGGAGTTGCGGAATTAAAGAAAATACAGATTAATTTAGCAGTTAAAGAATGGAGAGTGTATAAATGAGAAAATCAGGTATAAACAAATCAACGCCGGACGATTTTTTACTTGGCGCAGGTACGGTATTCAAAAATCTTAAGTATGTCTACAGATTAGCTGAGAAAATAAAAGATGAGATATACGAAGAGGGAGCACTGGAAGTAGTTGCAGATGAAACAGAAGAAACGGAGAAAACTATTCAGCTTAGCGCGCTTACTCCGGATGTATCTTTCATTAAACTGGCAGCAGATTACACACCGAAAGTCGGCGATATGGTGATAGGAGAGTGGGATGATTCAGAGGAGAATGTACTCGGTGCTACATCAGGCGGCAATAAATTCTCAATCGCTTCGGAGCAGATGCCGATAGAAGTTGACGGTGCGACCGTAAGAATAAAAGGGCTTACGCAAAAGACAGGTGAAACGGGAAGCATCGAAACAAATCTTGCGCAGCATACAGTTGAAAGCTTTAAGAGGGCAATCGTGGGTAAGGAAGTAAAGAGCCTTATCAAAGGATATACGCAGATTGTTACAAAGCCATTGATTGAACTTTCGGATTACCTTGATAATATAGCGTATGTAGGTACAAAAACAGACGGAACGGAAATCATCATTATCATGGAAAATGCAATATGTACATCGGCTTTTGAAGTTGAGGGAAAGAATAAAGAAACCTCTGTCGTAAACACGATTTTTGAAGCGTCAGCTGATTTTGAAAAAGGCGTATATGATACACTGCCGATTTATATTTTTTATCCTGAAAAAACAGAATAATGGAGGCTTGAAATGGAAAATAAAACATTTGATTATGAGCTTAGGGATTTAAAGGCAAGTGACATAGGAAGCTTGTGTAAAATTATAAGCAAAATAGGACTTGAAAGCTTTGGATCCTGCTTTAATAACGATAATATAAGGCAGATGGTAGAAAATGCCAAAGATGAAGAACAGATTGATTACAGAAGTATTGGCGGCAGTGTTGTATTAAATATTGCAAATACAGTAGTATCAAATTATCCAGAAGCGGAAAGAGACATACAGATGTTTGTTGCAAGTGTTTCAGGAATGGATGTTGTGTCAGTTCAAACTTTATCTATGGCAGATTTTGCCGAGCTTATTATAGCCATTATAAAAAAGGACGAATTTAAGGATTTTTTTGGTCGTGTCGTCAGGTTGTTCAAATAGGCTATATTGATTTTATGGACTTGCTGTTTAAAAGATATGCAAGTCCATTCTTAATTATGGATGAGATGATAAAAAATCATCAGATGCAGCAGTTTATTGAAAGTCTTATTAAAAAAGAAAATGAACAAATCAAATGGGAAATGTGGCTGCATAAAATTTATAATCTGAATTATTCAAATAGCAATATGCCGGCAAAAGAGCAAAAGGCAGAGTCATTATCAATGACAAGTGAACAGGTTGATGAACAGGTGAAGAAATCGCAGGGGATATTAAAAAAATTTAAGCTTAATTAACTGGGAAAGGAGGTAGCAGGTGGAAGTATTTAAGATAGTTGGAAAAATTGCAGTCGATACAAGTGAAGCGAATAAAGCGGTCAAAGCAAGTGTTGATAATGCCGAGGAAGCTGAAAGCAAAATGACATCCGCATTCAAAAAAATCGGGGCAGCGGCAGTGGAGGCTTTTGAGGAAGATAAGATAAAAGACTTTGGAGACAGTTGCAAAGAAACAGCTGATGAAGTGCAGGAGTCAAATGCTCAGATTAATAAGTCGTTTGGTCAATATTCAGACAGTGTTACAGAGACTAAGAAGCGCGTAAAGGAAACCAACAAAGAAATCGGGAAAACAGCCGATGATACCGAGGAAGCCGGAGACAGAATGACGTCCGCATTCAAAAAAATCGGGGCAGCAGTAGTAACAGCGTTTGCGGTGGATAAAATAAAGGATTTTGGTATCAGCTGTATGGAGACAGCGGCTGAGATACAGGCATCAAATTCCCAATTTGCTCAGACATTCGGTGAATATGCCGATAGCGCAACGGAAGCTATAGGACGTGTGGCTGATGCAAGCGGAATAATAGACACAAGGTTACAAAAAACAGCGACATCAATATATGCTTTTGCAAAGTCTTCAGGAGCTGAAACAGAGGAAGCAATGCAGCTTATGGAAACTTCGCTTAATGCAACAGCTGACGCAGCGGCATATTATGACAGAAGCCTCGAAGATACAGCAGAAACCTTACAGTCATTTCTTAAAGGTAATTATGAAAATGATTCCGCACTTGGGGTATCATGTACTGAATTTACAAGAAATGCGGCGGCAGCAGAACTGTTTGGGGAAAAATTCAATGACCTTACGGAAATACAAAAACAGCAGACACTGCTTAAAATGGTTACTGATTCGCAAAAACTGTCCGGAGCAATGGGGCAGGCGGCAAGAGAAGCAGATGGCTGGGAAAATGTTCTCGGTAATATTAAGGAGACATTAAGACAGTTAAAGGGTAAGGTAGGAGCTCCTATCTTAAAAAATGTCATACCGGCAGTAAAAAAGCTTACTGACGCAATAGATAAAAATGCTGATAAGTTTGCGAACGGGCTGGTACCTGTTATAGATACGATAATCGGTGATGCGTTGCCTGCGCTTGTGGATTTACTGGTATTTGCTGTGGAAAATTTTGATGCGCTTGCCACGACGATAGGTATAAGCGTAGCTGCATTTAAGACAATGCAGATAATAAGTACCGTATCGACTGCGATACAGGGAGCAACTACCGCAATGGGCGCGTTGAACGCTGTAATGATGGCTAATCCGATAGGTCTTGTTGTGGGAGCTTTGGGTGCGCTTTCCGTTGCACTTATAGGATTATCTTCTAATCGTGAGAAAGAGCTGACGGAAGAGGAAAAAATAACGGAGGCAATCAAAGAGGAAAACAAAAAAAGAGAAGAAAATATCAATAAAATAGAGGAACAGAAAGCGGCTATTGATGCAAAGGCGCAAAGTGAGCTTGTAGAGGTTGCAAATACTGAAAGACTGTGGAATGAGCTTAAAAGGCTGTGTGATGAGCAGGGAAATGTTGCGGATTCTGATAAGGCAAGAGCGGAATTTATTCTTAGCGAGCTGAACAAGGCTCTTGGTACAGAATATACCATGACAGGCAATCAGATAACACAGTACTCAAAATTAAAGGATTCTGTTGATGCTGCCATTAAATCAAAAAAAGCTGAAATTATGCTTGCGGCAGAAGAGGAAAAATATAAACTCGCAATAAATAACTTAAGCAAAACTGAAAATGAGCTTGCAGAACAGAAGCAGAAATTGGATGCAGCAGATTTAAAACTTACTGAGGCAAAAATAAAGTGGGAAGATGCACAGGCTAAAGGCAGGGTGTACGGTTATGAACAGCAGTATGATGCGGCAGAGACATATTATAACGAATGTCTAAGACAATATAATGAACAGCAGGCAGGTTATGAAACGCTTAAAAATGCGGTGCAGGGATACTGTAATGATATTTCATCTTACGAGCAGGCATCAGCGCTGGTTCTTCAAGGATATACAGACGAGGCAATAAGACTTCTGGATGAGCAGGGAATGGCATATAAAGAGGCGTCGGACCTTGCCGGTGAGAGTGCAGAGAAACAGAAGCAGGTGCTTTATGATCAGTATATAACTGCAGTGAATATGGTAAATAACACAAAAGAGCTTATGAAAACAGCTTCTGAGGATGAAAAAATAGTGCTTCAGGAAAGGCTTGAACTGCAGGAGGAACACTTAAGGAAGTGCCGCGAAGAATGGGAAAAAGCAGGAGGCGAAAGTGTTCAGAAGTTTACGAGCGGTGCAAAGTCACAGCAGGGACCATTGAATGATACAATAAACACAATAATGAATGGAGCTGTTAATACTTCAAAAGAATTTTACGATGACTTTTTGGAAGTAGGTAAATATTCCATATTGGGTATTGAAAAAGGCTGGAAGGCGGAACAGCTAAAAGTTGATAAAACAGCCGCAGACTCAATGTTTTCAATAATGGGGTCAGCAAAGCGTGCGGCTGATATACGTTCACCGTCAAGGCTGTTTGCAAGAGAAGTCGGAAAATGGATTCCTGCCGGAATTGGAAAAGGTATTAAAGACAATGAGGACGAAGCTGTTAAACCTGTTGAAAATGTCATTGATAAGATGGCTGTAAGCGGTAAAGAGCAATCAGAAACTGTTGTAAATAATATAAATCAGAATTACAGCAATACATACAGTAATGAATACGTTCCTGACATACCGCAATCTGATGCTCCCGGTATTATTGAAAGACTTGACAGACTTATAGAAGTTATAACAGGTCTTAAAATATATATAAACAGTGATGTGCTTGTAGGAGAAATAGCCCCAGAGATGAATTCGGCACTTGGTGATTTAAGCTTTGCTACGGAAAGAGGTATATGATGAACGGTGTAACATTTGGCAGATATCATTCTTATAAAGATTTCGGCTTAGTAAGAACGTCAAAAAAAATAGGTAAAGCGGAAGTTAAGAAAAATACGGTTGAAGTTGAAGGCTCAAGTATAGAACTTGATTATACGGAAGCTTTCGGGGAACCTAAGTTTAAGCCAAGACCACTGGAGTTTGAATTTCAGATGTTAACAGAGCCAAAAGAATTTTTAAATCTGTTTTCGGAAATTCAAAATGCAATACAGGGGTTTAAAATCAGGATAACGCTCGACGAGGATCCGGATTATTACTATTTAGGCAGAGTAACGCTTTCTTTTAAAAATGAGAAAAACAAAGGCATTATAACCGTAAGCGGAACATGTGAGCCATGGAAGTATAAGCATGTTACGACAATAGTAACTAAGGATATATCAGGCACAGGAACAGTCATTTTAAAAAACTCAAGAAAAAGAGTAGTGCCCGAGATAACAACAACAGCTTCAATGTCTGTTAAGTTTGGCGACTATACCAGTAAGGTAGGGGCCGGAACATTCATAATTCCTGCGTTTGAGCTTTCACCTGGCGATAATGAGTTTCAGATTACGGGAACAGGTAATATAACATTCAAATATACAGAAGGGAGCTTGTAAATTGAGAATAAGAGTATATACGGATGAGCTTTTGCTGATGGATACAAATCTTGATAATTTAAAACTTGTTAATCCTGAACTGAAACAGGAAGATAATAAGGCAGGTTCCTTTACATTTACCATATACCCGGAACATTCTCATTTTAATTTAATACAGAGAATGAAATCCATTATAACAGTGTACGAAGATAAAATTGACGAACCGCTGTTCAGAGGAAGAGTGTTCGATGAAAAACAAGGATTTTATAATGAAAAGCAAGTTTCCTGCGAGGGAGAGCTTGCTTTTTTTAATGATTCCATTCAAAGACCATATTCATTCAAGGGAACACCGGCTGAATTATTTACGCAGTATATAGAAAATCATAACGCGCAGGTAGATTCTTCAAGACAATTTGCCATAGGAAGAATAACGGTAACTGATAGCAACGATTATATAGTCAGATCAAACAGCGATTATGTAAGCACATGGAAAGAAATAAACGAAAAGCTTATAAAACTGCTCGGCGGACACATCTGGGTAAGACATGAAAACGGTATCAATTATATTGATTATCTTTCTGATTTTGATGTGCTGAGTAACCAGCCTATTGAGTTTGGTAAAAATCTTCTTGATTTAAAAAAGAACATTAAAGTAAATGGGTTTGCGACTGCGTTAATTCCATTGGGAGCAAAAATAAAGGACGAGCAGGGAAACGATACAGGTAAAAGACTTACAATCGAAAGTGTAAATGATGGTGTTGATTATGTATATAACAAAGATGCTGTGGAACAGAATGGTTATATTTATATGACACATGTATGGGATGATGTAACCGAGGCGGTGAATTTAAAGCGTAAAGGACAGGCTTTTATAGATGATGCCGCGCAATTTATAGCGTCAATAGAAGTGAGTGCTGCCGATATGAATGGCGCCACAATAGAAGGTGTACCGGTGCAGGTTAACAGCTTCAGAACAGGACGTTATGTAAAAATCACAACAAAACCACATTCACTTGTAAATGCTAATTTTATGATTAGTAAGCTTTCAAGAAAATTATTACAGCCACAGGCGACAAAACTTGTGTTAGGAACGACATACAAGACCTTAACTGAGAGACAGTCTGAAATGACCGGCCAGAAAGGTGAGCAGGGAATTCCCGGAAAAGACGGTGTTGACGGAGCTAAGGGTGATAAGGGAGAGCCGGGAGCGGATGGTGCAGACGGAAAAGGTATTGAAAAAACGGTTACAAGTTATCAGGTCAGCTCATCAGGAACAACAGTTCCGACAGGTGCATGGAGTTCGACCATTCCACCTGTAAAATCAAATCAATACCTATGGACGCGTACCGTAATAACTTATACGGATAAAACCACAAATTCCTTTTATATTGTCAGCAAAATGGGAGCAGACGGTCAGAACGGAGCACAGGGTCCTCCGGGAAAAGACGGAGCTGATGGAGCTAAAGGTGATAAAGGCGAACCCGGAAAAGATGGTGCAGACGGAAAAGATGCGGCAATTCAAAGCACAACAGCGCCGACGGATAAAAGCTATATGTGGCTTGATATATCAACAGAGCCGCCGGTTTTAAAGCGTTGGAATGGTGAAAGCTGGGTTATTGTAAATGATTATTCGGGAGCAATTACAATACTTGAACAGCGCTTTGCTGCTGACATCGCTTCAACTGAAAAAAACTTTGCGAGAACATTAACAGAAAGCTATTGCACAAAGAATGACGCACAGGCGCTTGTGTCGGCAGAGTCAACTAAATGGGAACAGACAGCAAAGGGCTTTGAAATGTTGTTTGAATCAATAGAAAAGAATTTAAATGACGTTATAGGCTCAACGGACTCAAGGTTTCAGGAAATCAGTAAATATATAAGATTTGTAGCAGGCTGTATCATTCTCGGAAGGTCAGACAGCCCTCTCATATTAAAAATTGAAAGCGACAGCATTTCATTTATACAAAACAATACAAAAGTGGCTTATTTCAGCAACAACAGACTATATGTAACAGACGGTGTATTTACACACAGTCTGACGATTGGAATATTTGGCTGGATTCCGCGAAACAACGGAAATTTAAGCCTTAAAAAATTATAAAGTTGCACAGATGCAACGGAAAAGAGGTAAAAAATGGAAAAAATAAAAGTAACGGTTATTGCGATATGGAGCTCAATTATGAGCATGTTAGGTATTCTTGCGATACCTGTAGGATTAATGGTTACCTGTAATGTTATTGATTACATTACAGGAGCAATAGCGTCTAAATACAGAAATGAGGCTTTAGACAGCTACAAGGGAATAAAAGGTATTATAAAAAAGGTTTGTATGTGGCTGTTGGTTTTAGTTGGCTGGATTATTGATATGCTGCTTAAGTATGCCGGAGGAACTGTCGGAATTGAGGTGCCATTTAATTTTTTAATAGCATGTGTGGTTGCAATATGGATTGTATGTAACGAGATTATAAGTATTTTAGAAAATGTTAATGATATCGGCGTTACGTTGCCGCCATTTCTTCAGCCGATAGTAAAAAATCTTAAATCACAGGTGGAAAATAAAATAAACATAGAAAATAAAGCAGAAAGCGAGGAAAATTAATATGTTTAAAGGTATTGATGTAAGTAATCACAATGGAGTTATTGAATGGGAAAAGGTGAAAGCAGCGGGTATTGATTTTGCGATTATCAGAGTTGGATACGGTTCTGATATTGAAAGTCAGGACGATGTACAGGCTGTGCGCAATATGCAGGAGTGTGAGCGTCTTGGCATTCCTTATGGCGTATATTTATATT
>ENA-OWYR01000186-OWYR01000186.1-human-gut-metagenome-genome-assembly--contig:-NODE-186-length-31715-cov-140.679_pt1 | contig 31715 bp, 22 predicted proteins | sample MGYA00249753_ERZ652092 | MGnify/ENA primary metagenome ERZ652092 (study PRJEB26925, sample SAMN05827204) | human gut metagenome | biome: ENVO:2100002; feature: ENVO:00000062; material: ENVO:00002003... | reverse complement strand
AATGGGCGTGTCAAATTGTCTGCTCTACGACGGCTTTTTTTCTTTTGCCGTCGTGCGGCAGATTAAAATATTGAATTACAATTCATTGATGTTTGCAGTAATTGGCATGTTACAGATGCGTTTTGCCGGAGCGAAAGGTGCAAGAAGAGAAGTGAACACAAGCAACACCAGTATTTCTCCAATAGATGTTAAAGGGATTTGCCATGCCGTTCCCCAATAATTTGTAATCATCTGCGAATAGAGAAAATGATGCAGCGGTAACCCCAGACCACAACCTGCGAGGAGTCCAAGCGTAGTGTACGTGGCGGTTTCCATGAGAATCATCTTCTTGATTTGTAAACTATCCATCCCCACTGCACGCATGGCTCCGTATTGATTTGTTCTTGCAGACACGCTCATAGAAATACTGTTTACCATATGAATAATAGTAATCAATGTGATCACGGCGAGGAATCCATAAACAAACAGGCAGAACATAAAATAGGTATTTTGTGTGTCTTTGTTTTGCGCCAGTCGATCATAAAAGCAATAATGTCCATTTGCCAATACGTGAAGCTCATTTACATTCTGCTCTGTTGCTTTTTGGGACAGCTGTACGTCAAGAACAGCATAGGCATCTTTGCCTGTAATTTCCTTGAATGTTTTCTCTGAGCAAATCACAGTTGGCTGATCCGATGTATCAAAGGGACTATCTTTCAAGACTCCAGCCACGGTAAGCTCTGTCTGCTCCAGCTGAATCGTATCTCCAACCTTCAAAGAATTGCTTTTATCAAAAACCGTCAGTACACCGTTGCCTTCAGAGACAGCCGATATATCACCTGCAATCAAATCTTCAGCTGCCCACTGAAACTGCTGATTCTCATAAGAAATCAAATCAATTTGCCCCAATTTCCCTTCATATTCTGCAGGAAGGCTTTGATACATCCGCCCAAATACCCGCTTTACATACGGCCGGCTTTCCACCTCTTTGGCAAAACTTTGTTTAATGTCGCACAGATTATCAGGACTACTATAAAAGACATCTGGTGCCCATGGCTTTAAGGGATTGAGTGCCATATTCACCCATTGTATAAGAACAGAAAAGCTCAAAATCATAATGATGCTGAGTGCAAAGGAGCCAGTCATGAGAAGTAGATTTTTGGGAGAGGATACGGCATGATGAATCCCCAAGGCCATCTCAATTTTCAAAAAGTTCTGCTTGATTGGCCGGGATGTGTTCCAATTTTCGGAAAGATTTCCGGTAACAGCCGCAACCGGAGAAACACCTGCCGCCCGCCTTGCGGGAGAGATGGAAGATAACAGCACGGTCAAAACACCAACAACAATTCCGCTGATGATACCGACACTACTAATCCCAAATAGCGGAATCTGTACAAATTCAGCGCCCGCACCAAACCGGAGCAGTGCACAAAGCATCCATGTGCCCACAATCCCAACTATCACGCCAATCGGAACCGCTGTTTTGCACCAATAGAGTGCTTCCAACTTGACTATGTGCATAACTTGTGCCCGGCTTGCTCCAATACAACGAAGCATTCCAAAAAATTGTGTTCTCTCTGCGGTTCTGCTGTTCAGGCTTCCCGCAATCATAAAGACTCCCGCAGCCAAAACCAGAACAAACAAGATTGCAGCTACAAGGTACATTCCCATGACATAAGAATCACTGCTGAAGCCCGTCAATCCCAGCAAAGCCGTGTTTTCGGATAATGTTTCGTCGGTAAAGCCATATGTTTTCCGCAACTCTGCAATCACCTTACGAATATGGATATTCTCGTAAAAGCGCACAAAACAAACGGGAGCAAGCTTACTTCCTTCTGCTTTTGCAAGACTTTGGAAGGAGTCCCAATTTAGAAAAGCCCCCACAATGTCGGCATCTGTGGTAATGGTAACATCTCCTCCAAAACCGGAAATCGTATAGCCAAAATCTCCAGCTGGTGTATGTACGGTAATCGCCTCTCCAATCTTCAGAGAAAGCAGTTCTTTTGAACGATTCGAAAGTAAAATTTCATCCTCTTTTGTAGGATATCGGCCTTCAGTCAAATTGTCATAGATCTCCGTTAGAATCGCATTATCACCACCTACGATGACGCAGCTTTTTCCATTGATCGTATAGTCTTCGGATAAATCAAAGTTCAGTCCGTCATAACGGGAGGACGTCATCACATCTGTTCGCTGTGCGATTTGCTCAATCTGTTGCTCGGATGGCTCCTTCAACATGATATGCCAGTTCCCATGTTCTTTGATCACTCGTGTCTTTTCCATTCGGATCGCCATATCTGCCATGCTGAAAATCATCGTAACCAACAGCACTGAGATAATGATGCACAGCATCGTCATCCTATTCTGTCTCTTCCGCACCTTTGCAGAAATCGGAATAAGGCTAAGATAGCTTTTCATTCGCGGCACCTCCCGAAGTCGGTCAGTACACCGTCCGATACCTGCAAAACCCGGTCAGCCGTTTGCGCGATACTGCGATTGTGGGTAATCATAATGATGGTTTGTTCGTATTTTTTCGACGCCTCTTTTAGCAAGGCAATGACCTCGCTGCTATTCTGCGTGTCCAGATTGCCGGTCGGCTCGTCAGCTAAGATCAGGGCTGGCCGGGTAATCAGTGCCCGCCCAATTGCCACACGTTGCTGCTGACCACCGGAAAGCTGGCTCGGCAGGTGATTTCGGCGCTCTTTCAGATTCAGCACCGCCAGTAGTTCTTCCAGATACTTTTTGTCCGGCTTCTGGTAGTCCAGCAACACAGGGAATATGATATTCTGCTCCACGGTCAGCTCCGGCACAAGGTTGAACGCCTGAAAGATAAAGCCGATATTCCTACGCCGAAACACGGTCAACTTCTTGTCGTTCATGGAAAAAATGTCCTTGCCGTCGATCAGCACCTTGCCTGACGTAGGCGTGTCCAATGCGCCGATCATGTTCAGCAGTGTACTTTTGCCGGAACCGGATTCTCCAACGATTGCCACATACTCTCCTTTTGGAACAGAAAAGCTAACATCTTTCAAAGCCTTGACCGCGGTTTCCCCGTTGCCATAGGTTTTACAAATATTTTTGACTTCTAACAAGTTCATAGTGCAAACACCTCTTTCTCAATAATTTTGCTGTCGTAAACGGGTGGACTTTCGTTCCCTGTCTACGATGGAAAGAATAGCACCCCAATATTACTGTAACCCTACAACCAGCCTACAATTTTGTAGGAATTGGGAAGTTCATTATAAAACTCGTTCCAATTCCTAATTCACTTTCCACTTCTATTAGGCCCCCATGAGCTTTGATAATCGCTTTTGCCAACGGCAGGCCAAGCCCGATCCCCTGTGTATCCTTTGAAAAACGGCTGCGATAAAACCTTTTGAAGATATGGTGTAAATCTTCTGGATGAATTCCGCACCCGTTATCTTTTATTGTGATTTGAACAGCGGAGGGTAGTGCCGTCCATTTGATGTAAATGGTATCGCCCTTTCCCGTATGGTCAAGTGCATTTTTTACAATATTGCCAATCGCTTCGCCCAACCAATCACGGTCACAGAAAAGAGAAATATCATCTGCACCAGATAATACGATCTCTTTCTGTTCCTGCTTGGCACGATACGCAAAGTGTAACTCCAAATCCTGCATCATATCCGCTACATTTTCTATTTCCTTTTCAAATGCAATAGAACCAGCGTCCAACTTTGTGATTTTGAGAAGGTTTTGCACCAGCACTTCAATACGGTCCAACTCCTGCTCGGACAGATTAGCAAATTTTTTCACAGATGACACTTCTATATCCTCGTCCTGAAGCAGTCCGTTATAAATGTTCAGAGCCGCCAGTGGTGTTTTCAGTTGGTGTGAAATGTCGGAGATTGTATTTTTCAAAAACTCTTTCTCTCGTAACTCGTTATCTGCATGGGCATTTAACACTGCTGCTAAAGAATTGATGGAATGAAACAGTCGGTACAATTCGCCCTCATTGTCACATTCAATACGGGCATTGCGATCACCATCAAGATACGCATTGATTTGTAATATCGCCTGCTCCATGATCTTATTTTGCCGATTAAAATATACAAAGCAGACTGCCCATACAGCACCGCCAGCCAATAGAAAAAGGATTAGCAATAACAGAGAAAGCCGGCGATATGACAGCCATAGAAAAACCTCGGCTAAGAGAAATGTAACCCCCAAAACCAGTGAAAGCGAAAGAAATAGATTTTTGATTTCTTTATTTGCCAGTATCTTCATTCTGCACCTCACCCGATAATATTCCATTTATATCCCATACCTCGAACAGTCAGGAGCATTTGTGGTTCACTTGGATTATCCTCGATCTTCATACGAAGCCGACGCATATAGACCGTAAGGGTACTACTGTCGATATAATTCCCATCGCAATCCCATAGCTTATCTAAAATTTGTCCCTTTGTCAGCACCATGCTTGGGTTTCTCATAAACAAGCACAGTAGCTTGTATTCCGCGGCAGTCAAATCCAACAGCTCCCCATTTTTGAAAACCTGTCCTTGCAGCAAAAGAACTTTGATGCCATTCGACTGCAATTCTGTGTCTGCTGCTTGAAAAGAATTTGCACGTCGAAGTAAGGCGTTAATCCTTGAAACAAGAACCCCCAGTTTGAATGGTTTTGTGATATAGTCATCACCCCCAATATCCAGCCCCATAATAATACTTGTTTCCTCATCCGAAGCCGTCAGAAAAATAATTGGCACCTTTGATGTAAGTCGAACTCTTTTGCAAAATTCAAAGCCAGACCCATCTGGCAGAGATACGTCCAACACCAACAAATCATATTTTCCGTCTGTCCACAATTCCTCCGCTTCTTTGAGCGTTCTGGCGACATTTAATTCAAATCCCTGCTTTTTGAAAGCAAAAGAAAGCCCGTTAATCAGGCTTAGATCATCTTCAAGAAGTAATATATTACTCATACTTTTCTGCCTTTCCTTGTTTTGTACGACCATCAATCGGCTTTTCCGCATCCTTTGGAATTAGCCAGATAGTTGCCATCTTCACAGCGCCGGGGATACGCCCAGCAGCGCAATAGTAATTTACTCTACGAGGTGTCACGCCCCATTTTTCGGCGGCCTCTTTTAGTGTCATATAATCCATTATGCACCTCCACAGAGTACATTATAGTTCTTTGTCTCGAACAATACAAGTTTATCGCTAATCGCAGCTTTATATGATCGGCATAATCGTACAGCTTGTCAGGCATAATAAGGTCATTCCATCATATAAACCGGAACGATACAATATTATTGAGGTGAACGATTATACCGATTGATGATTTAACTGCTTTAGGGCAGAAAATGCGGGAAGCCCGAAAGAATAAAGAACTGACAGAGTTGTCCGAGAAATTTGAAACGAATTGAGCCAGTGAGTGAAATTTAACGATTCTCTCACTGACTCTTTTCATTTTCGAAGAAAAGAGGCAAGCAATGCCTGTGTTAATACACACAGGCCTGCAGAGAAGAAAATCCCTTTGTGATTTTCCTCTCCGCTTGCTTGCCCGGGGCAGCGCCCCCCAAGCCCCTTTGAACACAGAATTTCATTCTGTGGCTGCGCGGTCTCCGTTCCACTCCGGTCGGCACTAAGCGGACATCCCCCGGATGTCCAGTGCCTGCGAACGCTTTTGACCAGGACCAGCTTACCGCTTGCCGTGGTCTTTTTCTTTTTCAACATCCTGTTCTACCTCCATTTTCAGCACTCGATCTACATTTGCCTTTGCCGTTAAAAGTTCCAGCATTTCCTCACGGGAACGCCGGTACTCGGCATAGGTCTTTTTCTTTTCTTCCAGCAATTTCGCGTACTCCGTCTGCAACTCTTTGACCTTGGGAAGCTTCTTGACTCCCATCTCATCAAAGGCATTCTTAGCAGCCTGGTGGAGCAGAATTTCTTCCTCATGTTCTTCCCGGAATTTCTTAGAGTAGCCCGCCTTGCGGTATGCCACATAGACCTCACGGGTCTTGGCATAATTTACGATGTGCGTACGCAGAACAGCAATCTCTGCCATGCGCTTTTCAGCTGCTTTGATCTGTGCCGAAAGCTCATTGTGATGTGCCGTGGCAGCCGCAGCCTTTTCTTCTAAAATCGCATACTCCAACAGGTTATTCTCTGACAGGTAATTCATGGTCTGCGCCATTTGTTTCAGATTGAAAACCTTAGCCCATCGAGCATAGCCAGCCCCTTTTCCTGCCTGCAATTTTGCTTGAATGTCCACCAGCAGATTGACCTTCGGCGGCTCTGCCTGTGCGACCACTTTCTTTCGTGGGGTATGCGCTTTCTTCCCGGAGAGAACCGCCTGCAAATCTTCCAATCCATATCCTTCGCCCAGGCTGTCCATACGGGCGGCTTTCTCCCAGCCGGGGAGCTTCAGGCGATACGATTTTCCGCGCTTTGATACTTCACAGCCGGACTCTTGCAGCAGCTTCAGCAGCTCCTCAAAATTAGCAGGACTTTGTGATAATGCGTTGTCAATCGTCACACGCAGCAGCTCTCGGTGAGAGGGCTTAGCCTGATCGCCCAGCCACTTGTTATAGCTCTTTCCGTGAGGTTTCGGATTCTCTACAATGGACAGTCCGTTTTCGACGCAGATGGTGTCACTTAACTGTCGGACTGCCTTGGTGCTGCCCCAAAAGTTTCGGAACTTTCGGTCATATTCTAAGCTGACCGATGACCAGATAATGTGATTATGAATGTGCGATTTGTCTATGTGAGTACAGACCACAAAGGCATGATTGCCCTTGGTAAAACGCTTGGCAAATTCTACGCCCAGCAGGTTCGCTTCTTCCGGAGTGATCTCACCGGGGCGGAACGACTGGCGCACATGATAGGCAATCACATCATCCGCACCTCGCACTCGTCCGGTAGCGGCAATGTACTGCCGCTTTGCCAGAAGAAACTCTGCATCCGCAGTCCGGCTGTCACACGCATAGCCGGTAATGAGTCTGCCGTCATCTGTTTTCTTTGGATTGGCCACATAGTCGATGATGTCACTGATCGCCCGACTTTCTGTGCGGCCCTTGCCGACATGAAGCGGCATGACTCTTGTGGTTGCCATAGGTCAGACCTCCTTTCCGAAAAGAAAACGGCCTGCCGTAGCAGACCGCGTTCTTTTAACCTTTTTGACTTCCAAAAATATTGCAGTTTCACTTCCGATTTTGTAGAGACAGGATGTTAAATCTGACATCCTGTTTCTTTATCCATACACCCTATCCTGAATGGCAAATTTCAAACTCTGCACCTTGCCCAGCAGCCAGATTGCAGCCAGTGGCAGCCCCATGGGACTAATCAAAAATGCCATGACTAAAAGGATCACACCATTTTGCAGGGAATAGGTAATAAGCACAGCCACGCCAAGCAGAGCAATCACAATGCTGACCAGGCCAAGCACCAGACCGGATATGTAGATCAGCCCCGTGCAGATCCAGACAAAAAGTGTCAGCACCAAAATGACCGGTGCAGTTACGATCATCAGCAGGCATTTCAAAATCTTCATTCCAGTTCCTCCTTCCAACGCTCCAGATGCCGTTTGCATAGGGCATCCGCTTCTCTCTCATCATCTTCCGTCACTTCTCGTTTGCCTTTAGTCAGTTCAATCTCCAGATAAGTCCGGTAATCATCGGCTAAGAGGTCGAACAGCTCCTTGGGAGTATGGCACACCTCGCCGGTGCAATAGTGAAAGTCTTGGTCAAATTCAACCCTTACACATCCATGACAGCTGATATAAACTTCGATGGTCTCGTCTGCGGCCAGATAGTCCGCAAAAATCTCCAACACTTTTTCAAAGGTCAGCATCTGTTTTCACTCCTTTGCTACACTGCTATTCTATTTCATATTATCCGGTATGGACAGTCAAAAGACAAGGATACCGGCAAAAAGAAAAAGCGGAGGGAGGTGCGGCGAAGAAACGCCTTTCCTCCCTCCGCAAATGGAGTACCTATCCCTGTTATGAAAGTTTGGAAAGTTGGGTAAGGATTTCCTTCACACCCTCCCATAACTGTTCCTGCCGCTGGGATATATCCTCCAAGTCAGCATCATAAACCCGCCCTGTCTCATGCACTTTACGGGTCAGCTGATTCAAATTGTTGCTGCTTCGGCGCATCAGAGAGACCAGCTCTTTTAATTCCGGCAGTTCCAGCTTGACCACATACCCATCCAGTGCCATTTTTCTTAGATAGGCTTCACGGTTTGAGGTTCCAAGCTGAGACATTTTTTGCTCAATCACAGCAAGCTCCTCCGATGAAACTCTAAAGTTTAATTGCATATCCCTCTTACGCTTTGCCATAGTTATCTCTCCGGGCCCTGTTTCTTCGGGGCGGCAGGCTTATGGACAGGCAGCTCCTGTTTGAGCTTTTGCAGGACAGAGCCTTTTTCTTTCTCCTGAACGGTCTTTCGAGCCTGTCTTGTAAACAGATCCACCAGTCCCGGATTGACTCGATCCACTATCAGATCGGCACATTGCTGGGAAGTGGCACTATCCTCCGGCATTGGAATGGTCTTTGCCCATGCTTTGTTATCACGAGAAATCTGCCCATCTGCATCCTTATGCTGAATGGTATTGGCGAGAATAAAGTTCAGCCGCTCTGCTCCAAATTCCTCCAAAATCTCTTGCACCGCAGAAGCAGTATCCAGCCTATTATCCCTATAATGGGCACTGATCGCCTGCTCAATGGCAACTTTGCAGGAAAAATTCGCCTGGTCAGAAAGCCAGTATGCGTCTGTTTCTCCATGCTTAGTCGCGTATGAAGCAGAATGAAGATAAACTACCATGGGATTAAGTTCTTCGGGTTCTCTGCATACCTCATTGGCTCGGCTTTCAATGCTGTCCCGGATCACATCCATATAGCCGGTCTCCAGCTTTTCAAAATAGCGGTACACATCCGCCAGCGGCGAGGGAGATTCCAAAAGCGCCTTGGTCTGGGCGTCGGTCAGCTCCAGTTCCTCCATCGCCATCACGATGTCCTCACGGATGGTGTACTCATAGGTGTGATTCAGGATTTCTTCCGGGGGCTGGCTTTTCAGCCAGTCCCTGTATTTGTCCTGCTCAACGGCCATCTTTTCATAAAGAGCTGTATTCAGATCGTTGGTATTCATGTTATCGCACCTCCTCATGCTGTTTTGGTTTCTTGTCTGTACTGCGGGGCGGCACCGGGCGTTTCAGATGATCCAGCACCGAAGGCCGTGTGCTTTTGGCAACAACAGCCTCAGCGTGTGCCTGTCCCTTTCCGTCGATGTTGAGCAGGGTATCCAGCTCCACCAGACGGGCGTTTTTGATTCTCAGTTCTTCTTCATAAAGGAATGGCTTTCCGACTTCCTCCTTTGCGGCAGCCTGCTGCTGATAGAGGTTATCCAGCTGGGCCTTTGCCGCCTCCAGACGCTGGGGCATCTGGGCGAGGGCATTGTCGATACGGGTAAGATTTCCGCGAGGGTCTGTACCAAGGGTTGCCCTGTGGGTCATCTGTCCTTTCAGCAGGAGCGTATATTCCTGTTTCCAAGCGGAAAATTCCACGGACATGGCATAGCCCCGATAGTTGCCGATCTGCACCGGATCGGAGGTTTTGACCTCCTTGCAGGCATCCAAAAGGGCTGCACCGGCGTTCTCCTTATCGGTCAGCAGGTCGCCCCGGATCTCCATACCGGCAAAGCCGTCCTCTGGGTGCGGGTGAGCTGCCAAAACCTCCAGGTCAGATTCAAAGCCCTTGATAAAGCCCTTGTGCTTTTCAATCTCCTCCGGGAAATATTTGAGCAGCTGGTCCTCCAGACGATACTGCTTGCTCTGGTGGTCGGCTTTCATCAGCTTCAGGCGTGATACCTCCACATCCAAATCCATACGCTCTTTGATACGGGGATCTCCGGCACACAGAGCCTTGATCTCGGCAAAACTGAGGGCGGTTTCATCCACATCATCGCAGGATCGCACCGGCGATTTAGAGGTCATGATCTGGCTGATGAATTTCTGCTTATTCTCCACCGTCTGCCACAGATAGGCATCAAAAGTCCCCTCGGTGACATAACGGTACACATGAACAAGAGGATTCTGGTTGCCCTGACGCTCGATACGACCCTTACGCTGGGCAAGGTCTCCCGGTCTCCACGGACAGTCCAGGTCATGAAGTGCCACCAGACGGTCCTGCACATTGGTGCCTGCGCCCATCTTGGTGGTGCTGCCCATAAGTACACGCACCTGACCGGTACGAACTTTGGAGAACAGCTCTTTTTTCCGTACTTCGGTGTTGGCTTCATGGATAAAAGCGATCTGGTCGGCAGGCATCCCCTGGGCAATGAGTTTCTGACGAATATCGTAATATACCGTAAAGGCCGGTTCCTGCTCCGGCAGAGGCACAGCGCCTTCCAGTGCGTGAAGCAGTGGATTATCCAGCGTTTTCGCCGCCTTGCTTGCAGGAGCTTTTGCCTGCGGGGTAGAAATGTCGCAGAATACCAGCTGGGTCAGCTTGTCAGCTTCGCCATCCCGCCAGATCTGCATGATGTTGTCTACGCACTGATTGACCTTTGTGCCGGGTTCGTCCGGCAGCATCTGGTTGACGATCCTCTGGTCCAGCCCCAGCTTGCGGCCATCCGAGGTAATCTTGAGCATATTGTCCTGGGACGGGTCAACGGTTCCGCTGTGTACCAGCGATGCGCGTTCCGAAAGGGCCTTGACCATTTCCTGCTGATGTTCGGTAGGCTGCGCCACGATGTTGTGGTATTCCACTTCCGGGGTAGGCAGATTTAGCTGGTCGGCAGTCTTAATGTCGGCCACTTCTTTGAACAGGTTCATCAGCTCCGGCAGGTTAAAGAACTTACTGAATCTCGTTCTTGCCCGGTAGCCGGTGCCTTCCGGTGCCAGCTCCAATGCTGTGACAGTCTCCCCAAATCGGGAAGCCCAACAGTCGAAGTGGGTCATGTTCAGCTCTTGCAAGCGTTCATACTGAAGGTAACGCTGCATGGTGTAAAGCTCGGTCATGGAGTTGCTGACCGGTGTGCCGGTGGCAAAAATCACGCCACGGTTTCCGGTAATCTCATCCATATAGCGGCACTTGGCAAACATATCGGAGGATTTCTGCGCGTCCGATGTGGAAAGACCAGCCACATTCCGCATTTTTGTGTATAGAAACAGGTTTTTATAGTTGTGGGCCTCGTCCACAAACAAACGGTCCACACCCAGCTGCTCGAAGGTTACCACATCGTCTTTTCGCCCCTCGGCTTGCAGCTTTTCCAGTCTGGCTTCCAGAGACTTTCTGGTACGCTCCAGCTGCTTGACGGTAAAACGCTCACCGCCGCTGGCCTGCACCTCTGCGATGCCCTCGGTGATCTCGTCGATCTGCTCATAGAGAAGCCGTTCCTGACGCTCCCGGCTGATGGGGATACGCTCAAACTGGCTGTGTCCCATGATGATGGCGTCGTAGTCACCGGTCGCAATACGGGCGCAGAACTTCTTGCGGTTATGGGTCTCAAAGTCCTTTTTGGTGGTAACTAAGATGTTGGCGGAAGGATAGAGGCGCAGAAACTCCGACGCCCACTGCTCGGTCAGGTGGTTTGGAACCACAAAAAGAGATTTCTGGCACAAACCCAGGCGTTTGGCTTCCATAGCAGCGGCCACCATCTCAAAGGTTTTGCCCGCGCCCACCTCATGTGCCAGCAGGGTGTTTCCGCCATACAGCACATGGGCGATAGCGCTTTTCTGGTGTTCCCGCAGGGTAATGGCTGGGTTCATGCCGCCAAAAGTGATATGGCTGCCATCATACTCGCGGGGACGGGTAGAGTTCATTTCTTCGTTGTACTGGCGCACCAAAGTCTGGCGGCGCTCCGGGTCTCTCCAGATCCAGTCCTTAAAGGCTTCCCTGATAGCCTGCTGTTTTTGGGCAGCCAGGGTGGTCTCCTTGGCGTTCAGCACGCGGCGCTCTTTTCCGTCTGCGTCCTCTATGGTGTCATAGATACGGACATCCCGCAGGTTCAGGCTGTCCTCCAAAATCTTATAGGCATTGGCGCGGCTGGTCCCGTAGGTGGTATAAGCTGCCACATCGTTGTAGGATACAGAAGATTTTCCCTTGATCTGCCATTCAGCGGTAAAGGACGAATAGTTGACCTCGATGCTGCGCTGGAGATAAAACGGAGTGTTGAAGGTCTCGTACATAAACTGCTGGATATATTCCTTGTCGATCCAGGTAGCGCCCAGACGCACCTCGATCTCCGACGCATCCAGGTCTTTGGGCTGGGCGGCGGTAAGAGCTTCCACATTGACTGCATAAGCCGGGTCCTGCTGTGCCGCCCGCTGCGCCTGACGCAGTTTGCGGCGTACATTGCCGGAAAGGTATTCATCAGCTGTCACATAATGGGGTGTGCCGTCTTTCTCCAACTGTCCCGGTACACGGAAGATCACCCCTTGCAGTTCTCCGGCCAGTTCTTCTTTTGTTTTTCCGGTAAGCTGGCTCATATAACCCATATCCACGCAGGCTTTTTCCGAGATAGACACCGCCAGCGCTTCACTTGCCGTATCCACCACAGCCACCGCCTGATGGGGCTTGATGGTCCGTTTGGTGAACATATCCGCCTTGCGCTCCAGCTTTCCGTCCTCGTCGATGACTTCCAGCGCACAGAGCAGGTAATAGGAAGAATCATCTGCATAGGCCAGACGGTTTGCACGGTCATTGATGAGACCGTATTTGGCAGAAAAGCTGTCATAGAGCCGGTTCAGCTCTGCCTGTTTCTCCTGAATAGCGCTGTCCGGGACAGCTGCGTCCATCTGAAGGTCGATCAGTTCCTGCACACAATCACGCAGTCCCACAAGACCTTTCACGCGGGCTTCTGCGGTGGCGTTGAGGTCAGGGCGCACCATACGGCTGTTTTCCCGGTAGTACACCTGCCCGTCTACAATGGCATAGGAATAGTTCTTCACATTGGGGTCGGCAGGAATGGAGGTGTCAATAGCTTCGCCTTCGCCCAGCTCCGGCAGCTCTGCCTCCTGATAAGTGCCATGAATATACTTCACCGCATCATGCAGCTGGTCGGAAAGCTCCAGTCCCTCGATAGGGTTCACGGTGTAGTCCATGCCATGAGCAGTGCTTACCGGCTCCTGTCTGCCCAGCACCATTTCCGGGTGGTCGATAAAATACCGGTTGATGGCAAACCCGTCCTCCGTCTGTCCGGTCTGGGTCCATTCCGGAACGATGTCCAGCGGGCGGTCCCGCTTTTGGAGGAAAATGATGTCCGATACCACCTCGGCACCGGCATTCTTTTTGAACGCGTCATTAGGTAGACGGATAGCTCCCAGCAGCTCGGCACGCTGGGCAAGATAGCGGCGCACGGTGGAATCCTTGGCGTCCATGGTATAGCGGGAAGTCACAAAAGCCACCACACCGCCGGGACGCACCTGGTCGAGTGCTTTGGCGAAAAAGTAGTTGTGAATACTAAAATTCAGCTTGCTGTAGGCTTTGTCGTTGACCTGATACTGACCAAAAGGTACATTGCCGATGACAAGGTCATAGAAGTCACGCCTGTCGGTAGTCTCAAAGCCGCCTACTGTGATGTCCGCCTTGGGATAGAGTTGCTTTGCGATGCACCCGGAAACATGGTCCAGCTCCACGCCGTACAGACGGCTGTTTCGCATTTCCTCCGGCAGCATACCGAAGAAATTGCCCACACCCATAGACGGCTCCAGAATATTTCCGGTCTCAAATCCCATACGGCCCACCGCTTCATAGATGGCCTGAATGACCGTAGGGCTGGTGTAATGAGCATTGAGGGTGGAGCTTCTGGCGGCGGCATATTCCTCCGGAGTCAGCAGCTCTTTCAGCTGGGCATACTCGGAAGCCCATGCCGTTTTTTCCGGGTCAAAGGCGTCGGCAAGACCGCCCCAGCCCACATAGCGGGATAGGACTTCCTGCTGTTCCGGCGTTGCCTGTCCGGTGGTTTCCTCCAGGTATTTCAGCAGCTTGATTGCTTCGATATTGGCCTGGAACTTGGCTTTCGGACCACCTTCTCCCAAATGCTCATCGGTAATACGGAAGTTCTGTGCATTTCGGCGCAGGTTTGCCTTGTATTCCTCATAGGAGGCTTCCTCGGCAGCTTTGGCATTGGGGAAGGTCTGCCACTGTCCATTGACCTGAATGGAAACCGGATGTTCGTCCAGCACTTCCTCAAAGGTTTTCTCCGGCTCAGTCACAGGTGCTGGCGGCTCCGGCTCCTCGATATGCAGCCGTTCCACCACCACATCATAAGGCAGATTGTTCTTGTCTCCCGGATAGACGGCCACGGTCTCGGAGTGGAAGGCCGGGGATTTGACAGACGGTTGGGGCTGTTCCTGTCCAAAGCCATCCAGCTGACGGGCATACATCCCGCGCAGCAAAGGCGCAACCTCATCCCAGCGAAAATACAGCACAGCCAGACGCTTTTCCTCTGCGTCCAGGACTTCCAGCTCCATGCCCTGTGCCGTGGTGCGGTAATCGGCAATATCGCCGGTCTCCAGATTCAGCGTCTCGATCTCATGGGGATAGGCTCTACTCAGCCAGTAAGCGATCTCACTGTTGCTCCTGCCGGATTGCAGCAGCGTGGAAATCTGCTGTTTATCCGCTTCATCCATCAGTCCATGGGCCAATACATCCCGCAGGTCCTGATCTGCATTGTCCGGGTCAATAGGAAGAAACTCAGTATAGTAAGCATTGCGGCGGTCTGCCCGAAGCAACTGCTCGAACTGTTCTTTGCGCTCTGCCCGGTAGATGGGATATACCATACCGGTGGGCAGAAGCTGTACGGTGTCATCCCGCAGCTCGGTGATCTGATAGGCGTCATCCTCGATATACACGGTATCGCCCACGGCATAGACCGGGGCGGCAGGGTCATAGGAGGTTCTTTGCGGAGTTGGGCGGCGAACTGCATCATATTCCTCATCGGAAATGGAAACTTCGGAAGTCTGCTCTGTCTCGGCAGCTGCAATCTGCTCTGCATCCGACATCACCCGCTGGATAAACGGGTCATTCTCCAGTTTTTCCGGGTCTGCCACCTGTCCGTTGACGATTCCTCTTTCCCCCAGAGCTTCCCGGATGGCGATTGGGTCGATGTCGTCAAAACGGTCCTGTTCTTCTTCGGTATAGAACCGGTCCTCCTGAATGAGCTGGGCAATCCGGCGCTGTACCTTCGGCCAGGGCAGCTGCGTTTCCTCCGGGCTGCCGGCACGGACAACGAACAGGCTGTTGCTGTTACTGCCGCCGTATTCCTGAGCCAGCCATGCGGCGGTATCTTTTTCTCTTGCATGGTCTTTCATATAGCGGACAACAGCGTGTTTACTCTCGATATTGCCGTTCCATGCACAAAGGGCAGTATCAATATCTTCCTGAGAAAGAGGGCGCAGAAGCTCATGGAGCTTTGGATAGGTCTCGTCGATCACTTCCCGGTGTAAACGCTGACGGAACTCCGGCACATCCGAATAGAGTCGGATCAGCTCCATATCCTTAGAACCAAGGACTGCACGGCGCACAGCGGCATTACCCTCGATGACAGCATTTTCACGGTCAGAATGACCGCAGGCATTGCGATATGCGGTATCCTCGGAAATGGCGGCAGTCACCACAGGCTTATACTGCTCAAACTGCTCCCCAAGGGTAGGCTTTGGCGTTTCTTTCTCCACCTCCGGCTGCTGTGCTTGAATGGCATCTTCTTCTGCCAGTTCCTTTTCAGCCTGGATTTTGTCATACTGCGCCTGTTCCTGTTCGGTAAGATAGCGGTCTTTCTGGACAAGTGAGGTAATGCGCTTGGCAACCTTTTCCCAGTTCAAGTGAACATCCGGGCAGTCCTGCTTTTTATAGTGCAGTCCTTTCCCATCGTGATCTTCGCCGCTGTGTGTTGCACCGGACAAGGCATGAGAGCGTCCGCCAATGCCATACTCGTCTTTGAGGAATCTTACTTTCTCCTTATCCGTATGGTTTTCCATGAAGAACGCATAGATACGGCCTTTTCCTCCGGCGAAACTGCTTCCGCCGGTCATGGCGGCGTCAATCTCATCCTCGGTAATGAAGTGCTGGACGGTTGGCACTTGGGAAAGCTCTGAAGAAAAGGTCCTGCGGGGCAGGTCAAGGTCCTTCAGGTTCTCCCAGATCTCCCTCGGTCTATGATAGCGAAAACGCAACAGGTCACGGTCCTGCTGATAGGCAGTCCAGAAGGCGGCGTATTCTTCCTTGAGTGTCTGGCGGAAAGCCGGGTCACTCAGCTGCTCCGTAAGGCGGCGAGTCTCCTCCGGGAACCCATTGCCTTTGATCTCTGACAGGCAGGACAAATATCCGGCTTCTCTGGCACCCTCACTGAGATCGTGATACAGATACCAGAGCTTTTCCGAGAGGAGGGAGCGTTCATAGCCTGCCGCTTCCGCAAGCTCCACATTGGAGGCAAACTGGCCGATCTCCAAAAGCTCCCCGATACGCTCTGCGGCGCTCTCCCAGGAAATGACCTGGGCAGACCTATCATAACGGACAGACTTCCCATGAGAAAGATGGATACCATCCTCGGCATACCATGCGCTCACACTGCCAAGGCCATTGCCGCCGTGGTACAGCGTTTTCAGTATCTCGGCAATCTCAGCGGTGGTTTTCTGCTTTTCAAAGGCTGCAACCACACGCTCCCTTTGACGGTCTGTATTGCCGCCCAAACGCAGCACATGGTCGATGTCATTTTGGGCAAAAGAAAAAGCAGAGGATGTATGCGCTACATTCTCTGCTTCATCTATGGATTGGATCTGTTCCGCTTCGGAGAGGAACAGGTTTAGGGTCAGCTGTTGATAAGCTCCGCCATCAGGATCTCCTCGGCTTGGGCTTTGCAGGTGTTCATCAGCCCCACCCACTTCATGGGATCGCTGGCTTTCAGTTCCTCGGTGGCTCCCGCTTCCTTCGCCAGCTGGGGTATCATCTGCTCCAGTCTGTTCTGGGCGGTCTCGTCGATCTCCAGAAGGTGCGGGTACAGCTTCTCGCTCAGCAACATCTGGTTGTAGAGGATGGGACGGTGTTCCTTCAGGTAGGTTTTCCTCATCCTGCCGTACTTGCCCAGGGGTTTCTCCGGCTGCTGGCTCAGCTTCAGGTCGGGAATCAGATAGTCTCCGTTCTGGATATAGGTCATGGGATTGTTCATCTTGTTTGCTCCTTTCTTGGTTGGCTTCGCGCTCTGCATTTCGGACGGTGACGCCGATCTGCCGCAGCACCTGCTGGTTGATCTGGCTGACCGCTGTTCCCAGCGCCCCGATGGTGGACGGGGTGTTGAAATCAAAGATCGCCATGAAATCTTCGTGGTCGAAGTAGCGTTCCGGCTCCAGTCCGCAGCGGGACATCAAAGCGTAAGTGATGCTGACGGTGGCGGCTGCCTTGAACTGCACTCCGATGTTATACTCATCATATTCCTCCAAAAAGGAACCGTCAACGATATAGAAGAAGTCCTGCTGATGCTCCGTCCAGTATTCCTCAGCCAGTTTTCCGGCTACCTCAGTGAGCTGTCCGGCAAGGTCATCACCGGAAACATCATAGGTGCGCTCCAGCATGGCCTGCACGGAATCCAGATGGCGCTCCTCCAGCTGCCACAGCCAGGGAGTGCGGGAATGTTCACGGGTTCCGGTGTCGGAAATGTCAAAGACATAACGCAGGCGAGGTCTGTCCCCGGAATCGTCCACCAGAGCGATTCCCTTGGAACCGCGCCTTACATAGCGGCCCATCTTTTCATTCCACAAATCGTACTCTGCACAGGCGGTGGCGTCCGGTCGCTGGGCATAGATCATCAGCTGCTCATGGAACGGATACTTGTAAAGGCGGGAAGCAGTGGTGAGAAACCCTGCCCATTCCTGCCAGCTCCCCGTGAGCTGTGTTGCCACCTTGTCCGCCATCTGTGCATATAGTTCAGCTTTGGTTGGCATGGTGTTCTGTCCTCCTTTCGGTTTTGGGGTAAAGAGGTGGGGTGGCAATTTGCCACCCCATCCCTGCGGTTATGGTGTTTACTGGTCAAAATCCGGATACAGCTCCAACTGGGCAAAGTCCTCATCGGTCATCGCACAGAGCTTCGTAAGGGCGCTGTCGGTCAGCTCCCTCAGTTCCGTTTCCTCCGGTGATAGCTCGCCGCGCATCTCACGCAGGCTGTCGATCAATCCGGTGCGGTTGCCGGTATTGTAAATGCACATCAGGTTCATTTCCTCAAAAGTAAAGTTTCCCATATCAAATCTCCCTTTCCGTACTCTTTTTGGGTGCTGTCTTTTTGTGTTCTGCTTTGGGCTGGCTTTTCAGCTGATCCACAACGGACTTTTTCTTTTCCCGTTCCTCCCGATGAACGGCATCAGCCAAGTCCATCAGGGAAATGGGCTGACCGCTTCGGGCCTGCTGTTCCAGCTCTGCCACCGTAGGCTCTTTTGCACCATTGTTGATGATACCGTCGATCATGCCGTAATCGTCCTCCACGGCCATCTCCGCATTTTTCAGTGGATTTTGCGAAAAGAATCCAGGGATCTGGGTAAAACCAACGCTGTCACAGTAATGACAGGATACCTTACCGTCCTGCTTGATCGCAACGATGTCACTGACGCTCATGGAGGGGCTGTGAAAGTCCACGGGTTTTTCCAGATTGAATTGCTGATAGAGTTTTTCCAGCTGCTCCGGTACAGTGCTAGACTCACTCAGCGGAGCGGTGTAGATTAGGTCATAATTGCTGCGGTCTATGGAAATATCAAGGGACTTTAGCCAGTCCAGATTCATAAAGCGCACATTCTGCGGATCGTCACGGCTCACCTGATAGATGGCAAAGCAATCTCTATTCTGGGAGAGAAATGCCTGTTCTCGTTCCTGCTGATGTTCCTGACGCTCCATGACCTTTTCATGGAACTGAGGGCTTTTCTCCCATTCCTCACGGTCCACACCGCAAAGACCGCCATGCTCCATGATCTCCTGTGGGTCAAACACCATGCTCTCCGTATTGTCCTCATGCAGCACATAGACAGTCAAACCGGCGGCATCCAGTTCCAGCGCCCGTTCTCTGGTAACAGGGAGCATCCCATCATAGGAGTATCCGTATTCCTGCATATCCGGTGTGGAGACCTGCTCATCGGGCATGGGGTATTCATCCAGTGCCTGCTCCTGTGCTTCCGGCAGTTGGGAAGAAGTAGCCATCTGACTGGCCTCTGCCTGCATCTGCTGATAGGCAGCTTCCTGCAAGGTCTCGATCATGAACAACGGTGCGTATTTTACCGAGTCTTTGCCCAAATCGTTGTCATCACAAATCTGAAGAACTGCCTTCATGCGGGAAAGCTCCGGCATATCCAGCTGACCGCCATCCAGCTCTTTCATGGATGCAACATCGTAAAGGGTGTAGTCCCAGCCGCTGTCACAGGGCTGGATATGAAGATAGGTGGCATCGTCGATCAGAAACAAAGCCTCCTGCTGGTTGGCGTCCGCCCCCAGCACCTCCATTTCCGGCATGGCCGCAGCCAGTTCCTTTACCGCTTTCTGTACCAGCGGATTGTCACGGTAATAGTCGATTGCCTGGATGGTATCCAGGTCAATGGTCTGCCCGGTCAAAATCGGAAACGGTCCTTCATAGTCGCTTCCGTCTTTCAGCTCAAAACCAATTCCTTTGATCCCGTTCATTCGCTCTGCCGGAATTTCCTGATAAATGCGAACCGCTTCCTCCAAAGACAGGTTATCGTGGTATTCTCCGAGGTTTGGAAACTCCATGCACTCTGCTACATAGTAGGTTAGATTGCCGGTCGGCTGCTCTATCGGGGCGGTTTCCGGCTCTGCCTTTGCATTGGGGTCAATTCCACGCTCTTTGCAGATTTCCTTATAGTGGCGCTCAATGTCGGAGATCAAAGTGCCGGAGGTTTTGTTGATGGTCTCCAAACTGGCTCTCAGCTCTTTCAGTTCCTTGCCCTGACTCCAACTGGCAATATAGCCAAAGCTGTTTTCTCCTGTCTCAATTCCAAAATATTTGCAGACTGCATAGGAGATGCTTTCAGCCTCCACTTCTTCCGTGTGACGGTTTTTGATTGCCTGTTTTTCTGCGGTTGCATCTTCCTCAACTGCAAGACGCCATTCAAACTGATTTTCGTCCACATAGCGCCAATCCATATCAGAAGCAAACTGTTCGGCTTCTTTTTCTGTGGCAAAATCCAGCTTGAAATCATGCTTGGTTCCACCTTCGCTTTCCAGCACAACCTTCCATGACGGTAGCATTTCATATTTTTTAGGGTCATGGAGCTTGCTGTGAGCAATCTCGTGAACCGTGGCCGAAACCGTCTGCACCTCGCTCATGCCCTGACGAATGGCAATTTTCTGATGATCAGCAGAAAAATAGCCGTCCGTATCGGCGACCATTGCTTCAAAAGTAATCGGTACCGGTGCACTGCGGCGCAGGGCCTCCATGAATGCCTCATAATTTGGCACATTGCCGGAAAGGGAGGAAGCAAGCTCCGGCAAAGGTTTCCCGTCGGTCTGACTCACATCAAAGACCTTGACAGGGCGAAACATGGGAATCTCGATTTCTTTTTCCTCTGTGACGATCTTTCCGTCTTTATCCAGAATCGGAGCCTTGGTATCTGGGTCCAGCTTCTGCTCCTCGATTTTCTTCTTGTACGGTGTTGGGGCGATGATGGTAATGCCATGCTCGCCCTTTTTTACATGACGCTCAAACTGGTCTTTCCACTTATTGTATCCGGCTACCAAAGTGGCGTCCGGCTTCTGCATATAGATGAGCATAGTGTTGTTTACCGAATAGCGGTGAAATCGGGACATGACGGACAGATAACGCATATACTTTTCGCTTTCAAACAATTCTTTGATACCCTGCTCGATGCCATCTGTGATTTCCCTTAGCCGTTCTCGATTGGTGGGTTTGTTCTCAGCCATGATTTTCAATCTCCTTTCCAAGTGTGTGATTTCTGCTGTGTGTTCCGCAATCCATGCCTTTTGTTCTTCTTCACTTTCATAAAGGAAAAGGTCCAGCAGGTACTCTACATAGGCTTTCTTCTGGATTGCTTCCACAAAGCGGGGGTGCAGTTCTTCCTCCAGTGTCCTGGGAGAACGGTCGGCTTCCCATTTTTTCAGCAGATAGTAGTAATCGGACAGTACGCGGTAACAGCGCTGTCGATCCTCCCGAAACTTCTGTGCCTCGGTTTTTTGCCGGACATATCTCCTGCGGGGCGGGGCCTGACTGTCATAGATCAGGCCAAAATCCTGTGCCAGTTTCTCTGCCGCTTCTTTTGGGGAGAGGTTAAAGAGCTTTGCGATAAAGTCGATCACATCCCCATCTGCACCACAGCCAAAGCAGTGGAACCGCTGGTCTACCTTCATGCTGGGGTTCTTATCATCGTGAAAGGGACAGCAGGCCATGCCAGTTCGACTGACTTTTATCCCGTAAAACTCTGCCGCTTCTCTGGTGCTGACCGACTGCTTGACCGCTTCAAATACATTCTCTGCCATGTGCCTTTAACTGCCGGACTTTCTCACAGGGGGCTGGTATCCGGCGGCTTTCGCCCGTTCACTGGCAGCTTTGCGACGCTCGGCGCTGTATGGCTCCCGGACTGATACACACCGCTTGGGGACGGTAAAGTTATGGGCGTCCTTTCGGGTGATCTGGTCGGGGTGCTTTTTTGCCAGCAGTTCCAGCTTCTCCATCAGACGGGGATCGTGGGTGTAGACCTCAGCCATTGGTTCTGCCTGGTTATAGAGGAGAATGGTTTCCCGTTCCACTAAAGAGAGCTTCATCGACTGCCTCCTTTCCGCTGGTCAAATTCCAGCTTGAAGTTGGCATACTGTCCATCGTCCTCCAAAACCACAGTGGCATCGTAGGTCTTGCCGGTTTTCTCCGAATATAGCCCCGTCACACGGACACAGCCATCGTTCAGCAGCGCAGACACCACAGCCTTGGTCGGCTGTTTTTTCTTGGCATTCCACCATTTGTTGTTTTTCCAGATTGCAAATTTGCAAGAATCATTCTGACAGAAGAAGCCTTTTTGCAGTTCTGCAACTTCACCGCCGCAGCGAGGGCATTTACCCACCACCTCACGGGGCGGGGTGAACAGGTACTCGGTTCCCTTGATGACCTGATAAGTCCCCACCAGGTCTCTCAGCATGGTGCTGATTCCATCCAAAAACTCCTCCGGGGCAAGCTGCCCGCGCTCGATCTCGCCCAGGCGGTACTCCCACTCGGCAGTCAAAAGCGGCGATTGCAGCTGTTCCGGCAGAACGGTGATCAGGGAAACTGCATCGTGGGAAGGGAGAAGCTGCACCGTTTTCCTGCTCTTTTTTCGTTCCAGAAAACCGGCAGATACCAGCTTTTCCAAAATACCGGCACGGGTGGCCGGTGTCCCCAGACCTTTTCGCTCGGCATCCTCCGGCATATCATCTTTTCCGGCAGTCTCCATCGCGGACAATAGGGTGTCCTCCGTAAAGTGCTGAGGCGGACTGCTTTTGCCTTCTTTGACGATTGCCGCAGCAACCGAAAGGGTCTGTCCTTCGGTCAGCTCCGGCAGGGCTTTCTCTGCACCATCTTTTTTCGGCTCTGCATCCTTCATTTTGGCACGGTAAGCGTTCTCCAGTGCTTTCCATCCGGGGTGCTTCACCGTTTTTCCTTTGGCGGTAAACTCCCCACCGGCACACGCTGCAATCACAACGGTTTCCGAATAGATATGGGGCTGGGCTACGGCGCACAGCAGACGCAGGGCCACCAGCTCCAGCACCGCTTTTTCTCCCGCAGGAAGGGCAGAAAGTTCTGCATCCTTGAGATTTCTGGTAGGGATTACTGCGTGGTGGTCGGTTACTTTCTTATCGTTGATGACCGTCTGCGGATCACAGGTAATGGCGATCCCTTTGCGAAACGGCATAGCATTGGCAACTAGATTCACCAGCACCGGCAGACTGTCTGCCATATCACCGGTCAGATAGCGGCTGTCAGTACGGGGATAGGTGCAGAGCTTCTTTTCATACAGGCTTTGCAGATAGTCCAGGGTCTGCTGGGCTGTAAATCCAAGCAGGCGGTTGGCATCTCTTTGCAGAGTAGTCAGGTCATAGAGGGCAGGCGGCTTTTCGGACTTTTCCTTGCGCTCCACCTTTTTGATCGTGACAGCTGCCCCCTGGCAGGCTTCTTTCAGCTGCTCGGCAGCGGTCTTATCCGCCATACGCTCCCCGGATACGGTAAGACCGGCCAGCTCCAGCACCACGGTATAAAAGGGAACCGGCTTAAAGGTGTCGATCTCAGCTTCTCGCTGGACAATGAGTGCCAGCGTTGGGGACATAACGCGCCCGATGTTGAGGGTGCGGTGGTACAGCACGGAAAAAAGCCTTGTGGCATTGATCCCCACCAACCAGTCGGCCTTGGCACGGCAGAGGGCAGCATCCCGAAGTCCGTCATAGTCCGCACCGGGGCACAGGTTTGCAAAGCCCTCCCTTATGGCGGAGTCCTCCATCGAAGAAATCCAGAGCCTTTTCATCGGTTTTTGACAGCCTGCCAGCTCATAGACGCTGCGGAAAATCAGCTCGCCCTCGCGTCCGGCATCACAGGCATTTACCACCTCCGTCACATCCGGGGCGTTCATCAGCTTTTTGAGAATATCAAACTGCTTTTTCTTATCCTTTCCCACCACCATCTGCCAATGCTCCGGCAGAATAGGCAGGTCATCATATCGCCACTTTGCGTACTTGGGGTCATAGCTGTCTGCGTCCGCAAGACCGGCCAGATGGCCCACACACCAGCTGACACGCCAGCCGTTGCCCTCCAGATACCCGTCCTTACGGGCAGTTGCACCGATCACCGCCGCCAAACTCTGGGCAACTGATGGTTTTTCAGCAATCACCAGCTTCATATTCTTCAACCTCCCATTCTTCCCGCACAGGCGTGTGCAGTTTTTTCTCAATGCTGTTTTCCTCATCCAGAAGCAGGTTATAACCAAACCGGTAGTCATAGCGGTACAGTTTCCCCAGCAGGTCATTGATGATGATGCGGCAAGCCAAAATGACACGAGTTTTATCCACCTGCATCAGCTGGTAGCGTTGATAATTGCTGTAATATTCTTCATGGCGGTGGGTATTGCGGACAGCATCTTCAAGCAAACTTTCTACTGCATCCTGACAACCATCCTCTTTTTCACCCTCCATACAGTTCAGAAGTTCCATTACCATAGGAAAGCTCTGTTCATCCATAGGAGCTTCTGCTGCAAGAAAACCGATCAGGGCAGATAAGAGCAGACGGGCTGCTGCCTGTTCCTGGTCCGTCAAAACAGCCATCGTTTTCTCCGCATTTGGCAGAATCTTATCTTCCACAAAATCTGCCGCGTCACCGGAATAAAGCTGACGGACAGAATCTATGGATAATGAAACCATCACGGCATCCTGAGAAAAGTCAAAGGAATCTTCCTGTTTTGCTTTTCTCCGAAGTTTGTTTAACATGGTAGAAAGAATGTCTCCGCCAAAATACACGGCGATCACCAGCAGGTCAAAAACAACAATCAGCTTGATAAATATAATCAGAACACTCATTTTTTTCGTTTCCTTTCTTTGAGCCATCGTTCCATTTCCCGGTGGCAGACGCCTACGCAGGGACTTCCATAATTCCCGCAGCCATAACAGGGGTGGCTTGGGGGTAAAGAAGGAGGACGGGAAGTTTTCTTCCCGCCCTCCGGCCTGCGTGTCATCATGCGTTCATAGGGACTGTCTGTGAAACGGGTCATTTCATGCTGTCCTCGTCATCATTTTCTGCGCTGCCCCCGTCAGCGTCAGGCTCGTCCGACTCCTCATCCTCGGTTTCCCATTCCTCGGAATCTTCCTCGCCATAATCATAATCGTCCAGACTGTCATTGCCCTTGGTCTTAGGCTTATTCTTAACAAGCTTCAAGTAGGCAAATACGCCACCGCCGCCCAGCAGAGCCAGCAGAAGGATCAGGGCAGCCGGGTTCAGTCCGGCAGGCTTCTCTTTTTCCGGCTCCGGTGTTTCTGCCGGAGGTTCCGCTTCTTTTCCCGTACATTTACTCTTATCAGTTACACAGACCGGACAGGTCGTATTGACTGCCCCTGCTTCACATTTCTTTGTGCAGCTGCACACAGCAGGTGGCTCCTCTTTGGCATTTCCATCTTCCATCAGCGCCATCAGGTCCGCTTCATCCACCTGATTCAGAAAGTGAACAGCAGTCTTTTTATCCTCGTTGGCCCTGTCGATCAGGATATAAAAATAGTTGCCAGCCTTGGTGGTAACAGTAATGAGCTGTTTATTGCCTCCAAAATCATCCACCAGAGCGGCGTTGCCATCCGGGGTCAGCGGAGGTGCTTTTTCCGTTTCTTCCACCACTACATTGCTGTCATTGGTGGTATCCTCTGCCGGAGGCGGCGCTGCGCCCTGGGCAAAAGCGGGAATGGTAAAGCCCGATGCCAGAACCAGCGTCAGGCAAAGGGCGGAAAGTGTTCGGAGCAATCGTTTATTCCTCATAGCTGTTTTCCTCCTGTTCGTTGTTGTCATCCACCATACTACCGGGAATTGTGCCGCCGGACAGCATGGCGCTCAGCTGAGCCGGGGTCATACGCAGGGCGCGCACCATCTGGACGATCTCCAGATTTTCCGCCTCGGTTTTCTGTGCCTCCAGCGCCTTGAGCTTTTCCTGATACTCTGCGATCTTCTCGCGGACCTTTGTAATCTCCTGGTCAATGCGTTCAATTTTGTTCTTTGCCATCGTCTATCACTCCTTCTAAAAAATCTCTGTTACCAGTTCATTAGGCCGTAGCCCTTGATACTTTGATAATTCAGATCATAACTTTTGATCTTGCAGGCATCGCCAGAATTTCCCTCCACGGTATAAACACGGCTGCCATCGGTGCCGATAACAATTCCCACATGGTCTGCGGAACCGTCCAGATCCCAATCGAAGAAAATGGCATCGCCGGGAGCGATGTTTTCATATCCTCTTGCGCCCCACTGTCCATGAGACTGGAACCACGGAACACCCTGCCACTCACAGCCTGCAAAGCGCGGTTCACTTTTTCCTGCCTGGTTATAGCACCAGGATACAAAGCAGGCGCACCATTCCACGCGGCTGTCAAAGCCATACCAGCTCCAGTAGGGATAACCGCCCACATTGCCCACCTGACTTTTCGCCAGTTCCACCAGCTGCGGATTGCCGGGGCGGGTGCCGTTAATGAACTGCACACCGGACAAATCTTCCGAGCCGCTGGTATCAGGGGAACCGCCGCCAAACAACAGCGGCTTATTGCCCATGGTCTGTCGGTAGACCTGATACATTTCCATCTGCTCCGGGGTCAATAGCTCCGACGCCACAGCGGAAATGGGCTTGCTGGTGAGTTTCACATTCAGAATGTAATACTCATAGGGGACTTCTTCTGAGGTGGTCTCGCCGGTCTCCGGGTCGGTGGAGGTCTCCGTGCGATAGCGGATCTCCACTTTCTCGGTAAGCGTCAGCTGATACTGTGCTGCAAACACACGCGCCAGCTCTGCCTGGGCGCTTTGCCGGGTATAGCCCTGCAAGACAGCAGAGAGAAATGCCGCCAGCTCATGAGGGTCATGGCCGATCATGCCAAGGTCATAGCGATACTCGTCATACCCTAGGTGGCTGTTTTCGATGTTGTCAATTTCCTCCTGCAACTGGGCTTCTCTGGCTGCATAATCTGCCTCCACCGCCAGCATTTCCGGGTCATCTGACGGATAGGTGGTGCCGGAGAGAACGGAACCGATGCTCTGCGCCATCATGGAGCAGGAGGACATGGTATTCATCAGCATACAGGCGATGAGGAACAAAACTCCTGCGATCAGGAAGCCCTTCTTGTGGCGCATGACGAATGCCCCTGCCTGCTGTGTCTTTTCTTTTACCGTCCTTGCGGCCTTTCCTGTTTTGGACGCAGCCTGGGCGGTATTTCCGGCAGTCTGACCGGTGCGCTTGGCGGAGGCATACTGCTTTTTGATGGCCTGCTTTTGCTGCCAGCGGGAAAGAGGATTGCTGGAAAACTGAGGATTTTCCTGCAAAGATTTCTGGTACAGGACATTTACATTAGCCTTTTCCAGTTGACGCTCTGCCTGGGCTGCTTTGCGGTACGGCTTCAGCTTGTGACTACGGTAGCCCTCCCGCACCAGATAAGCGCCGGTCTCCACCGCCTCCTCGGACTTGTGGGCGCTTTCCACGCCCACATTGTCCTGTTCTGTTTCCCGGATCTCTTTGTGGAGCTTGCCTGCGACCAGATGGACGGGTGCTTCCTTGACCCCTTGAGAAACTTTGGAGGGTGGCTTTTTCTTATCCTCAAAGGTCAGCTTCGAGGTCTTTTTTCCGGTATCCGGGTCAATGACCGTTTGCATGACCTTTTTCTTTGGAATATTGGCCTGCGCCTTATCTGCTCTGGCCGCAGCTTTCTCCGCTTTACGGATTGGCTTTTCCAGTGCAGGGTCAGCCCGTTCCTCATCGGTAAAACGCAGGCGCAGTTCCTTATTCAAACCATTCTCCCAGCATGAGGGAGGACATCATGTAGTGCAGCTCTGCATAAATGGCCATCCCCACAGGATCATTGAACATACAGCCGGACAGGTAGGCATAAAACTGTGCCACCACATCGGACAGGATCTTCGCTTCGGTTCCTTCCAGAACCAGACCGCCCATGCCTTCCTTGGCACGGATGGCGCTCCAGACCTCTGCCAGACGGAGAAGCCCCACCTGACCGGTCTCATTCAGTTCGGCTGCCTGATCTGCCGCCGTGCGGCACTCACTTACCGCATCGGCCATGACTGTAAGCAGCTGGCTGCGCTGGGCATTTACCGCCCTGTCAAAAAACATCAGCGGGTTTTTATTCAAAATGTTGGGGTTCATCATCATTCATCCTCCTTTTTCAGTTCCTGGGGTTTGGTGGTCATAATGCGATAAAGTTCGGTGTTCTTCGGGAAGTGGTCTACAAACGGCAGGATCGTGGAGCCATAGAACAGCAGACCCTCGCCCTCACCGGAGTGGGTCACATAGCTAAGCTGGTGCGTGGAAATGCCCAGCTGCTTGGCGAGAATCTGACGGTCTCCGCCTGCCTGGTTGAGCATATACACGAAGTCCGAGTTTTCAAAGATGTTCTCCACCTCACGGCTGGAAAGCAGGTCTTTGACATTCTGCGTGATTCCGGTGGGGATGCCGCCCCATTTTCTGAATCGCTTCCAGATTTCCACCGTATAAGCGGCGGTCTGCTCCTCCTTCAAAAGCAGGTGCATCTCGTCGATGTAGTAACGGGTGGACTTGTGGGCGGCACGGTTGATGGTAACTCGGTTCCATACCTGATCCTGTACCACAAGCATACCGATCTTTTTCAGCTGCTTGCCCAACTCCTTAATGTCATAGCAGACAATGCGGTTGTTGATGTCCACATTGCTCTGGTGGTTGAACACATTGAGGGAGCCGGTTACATAGATTTCAAGGGCCGTGGCGATATACTGGGCTTCCTTTTCCTCCTGTGAACGGAGCAGGTTATATAGGTCCTCCAGTATGGGCATATTCTCCGGGCGCGGGTCATTGAGGTAGGTCTGATAGACCAGACGCACACAACGGTCGATGATGGTTTTCTGCACCGGCTGCAATCCGTCCTTACCGCCCACGATCAGCTCACACAAGCTGAGGATAAAGTCAGACTTGAGGGACAGCGGGCTTTCATCATCCGAGTAGTCCAGGTTCAGGTCCATCGGATTGATGTAGTTGGTTGAGGTAGGCGAGATCTTGATGACCTGCCCATGCAGACGCTCAACAAGAGGTGCGTACTCCGCCTCCGGGTCACAGATGATAACATCATCACTGGTAAGCAAAAAGCAGTTGGCGATTTCTCGTTTTGCACTGAAGGACTTACCGGAACCCGGCGTACCCAAAATCAAGCCGTTGGGGTTTTTCAGCAGCTTTCGGTCCACCATGATGAGGTTGTTGGACAGAGCATTGATGCCGTAGTACAGCGCCTCCTTGCCGTTCTGGAATAATTCTTGTGTGGTGAACGGTACAAAGATAGCCGTAGAACTGGTGGTCAGCCCTCGCTGGATCTCGATCTGATTGAGTCCCAGAGGCAGACAGCTCATCAGCCCTTCTTCCTGCTGGAAGTCCAGTCTGGTCAGCTGGCAGTTATACTTCTGGGCAATGGAGCCTGCCTGAAAGATGTTGTTGCCAAGCTGACGGGGATTGTCCGCTGTGTTCAGCACCAAAAAGGAGACCAGGAACATTCTCTCGTTTCGGCTCTGCAAATCCTGCAACAGCTTTTTCGCCTCGCTACCGTAGGTGGCAAGGTCACTTGGAATGATGTCCATGTCGTACCCTGCGCGGACTGCTTTTTTCTGTTCCTCAATCTTGCTGCGGTCCAGGTCGGTAATCTTGCGCTTTACCGTTTTGATGGCTTTCACCTGATCTACCGACTGAATGTGCATACTCACAATGAGCGAGCTTTCCATATCCAGAAAATCAGCCAGCAGACGGTCATTCAGCTCCGGTGCAAGGATCTGCAAAAAAGAAACAGCCCCGTATTTCTTGCCCATACGGAACTGCTTGCCGGTGCGGAACTCAAAGGAGCTTGGTGCGATAAAATCTTTCGTGGACAGACCGGAAGGAGCCAGCCAGTCCCATTCAAACTGAAACGGGAGCTGTTCATCCATGTGGAATACCGCATGAAGCTGGGAAAGCCTTTCCTTACCGTCCAGTGTTCTGGCGGCTACGCCAAGACGCTTGAAGTTGTTGAGTATATCGGTCTCAATACGCTCCAGACGGGGCTTGGCAGCTTTGATGCTGTCAGCGTCGATACCAAAGGTCAGGTATTTGGTCTTAATGAGACCGTTGTTTCCTCTGGCCAGCTGATTTTGCAGCATCGTGGTGTATTCCTCACGGATACTGTCAAAGGCATCCCCCTGGGGAGGGATGGAAATGGAGTTTGCAAAGGTCTCCTCCGATGCCGCAAGGTTCAAAAAAGACAGCTGGAAGTGAATCGAGCTGTCGAAATAATTGAGGAAATCACACCAGCCCTCAAAGATCGCGGTCTTATCTTCATTTTGGGAGAGCTGATAGTTGATGTCCTGAAACTGAATGGTCTTTGTGTAGTGGTTGTCCGATACACGGCAGATCCCGTCCGGCCACATCCGTTCATAGGGGATACTGTCCTGTGCCGATTTTCCTTTTTTGTCCGTGCGGTTGGCGCGGGCAATGGCCGCTTCAATCTGCTTCTTATCGGCGCGGGACAGCTTTTTCTTTGTCTTTACCGGCTGCACGGTCTTTTCTTCCGGTTTTCCCAGCAGACGGCGCAGCCAGCTTTTCATTGCGGTGAACAATGTCATACACCTCCTTATCGAGCATTTCCTGCCGCTTTAATACGGCATAAAAGTTGTTGGTCTGGTAAGGTCGCTGCTTTGGACGGATCACAGCTACTTTGAGAATGTTGCCCACGATCTTTTCCAGGGGCTGTCCATGCTTTTCGTACATAGCCAGCATAAAGAAGGGCAGCATAACCAGCATCATACACATAGCCGCTACACTGTTTCCGGTAGGTTTTCTGAGCAAAAAGAAAAGCGGTACGCCAATAAGCGATCCGCCCGTGAAGCAGATAAGCTGCCGCTTGGTCAGATTGAACATGACCTTTGTTTTGACTTTTGTTAAGTCCTTGGGTACGGGTACATAAGCCAATGTAGAAACCTCCTTCCGTTTTAGTGCGCCTGAAAGACTGATTTGGCGAGACTGCCGGTTTTGAACAGCGTAAAACATAGCAGTACGGTGTAGCCCACGCAGCTCCAGATTGCCATGATGATGTCATCTTCCAGAGCGATGTTCTGCACCAGCACAGCATAAATTGCCACGCAGACAATAATGAGAAACGCCTGAAAACCCAGCGCCAGCAGGGATCGGAGGTAATTCTGTCCCATACCGCCCCATTCCTTGCCCATCATGGCAGCCATTGGAACGGGAGCCACCGAAGTTACAAGGTAGATCTCGATCATACGGCCATAAATAACGATAAAGATACAGATATACAACGCCCACATGGTAATGCCAATAAAGAGGGATTGGAACCACAGTCCGAACAGCGGTCCCAAATCCATTTCCATCAGCCTCGGTTCCAGATCGGTCATAACTGAGGAAATGTCAATGGACGCATCCGAATTGATAATCCCTGCCGCCTGTGCCACCACGCTCTGCGCCATATCAAAGACGCCCATCACGATATTCCAAGTGTTAGTGACAATCAAAATAGCGGCGGCGCTCTTGAACACCCACTTGAAAATCATCCAGGTGTCCACATCATGCAGGTTGTTTTTGTCTGCGATCATCTGGATCAGGTCTACGGTCATCACAATAGCCAGGATCACGCCTGCAATCGGCACCATGATGGAGTTGGACAGATTCTCAATCATACTGAAAATGCTGCCATTCCATCCCTGTGGGGTCTGGCCGACCTGTACGGATATATCCGCGACCTGTTGGTTTACGCTGTCAAACATCCCCGAAAGGTTGCTCATAATACCGCCCACCAGCATTTCTTTCAGCCAATTTGTCAGGGCTTCAAGTAAGAAATCCATACGGTGTCAACCTCCTTTCCACCGCCCCCGCAAAACTGCGGGAGCGGCAAGGATTTCATACAGGGACGCTTAGACAGAGAAAAGCCCGGAGAGCAGAGGTACAAGAACCATGCCGACAACGGCTACACCAGCGCCAGCCATGAGCTGTTTTATTCCCAATTAGGTGTAAAACTCTGCTCGATGGCGGGCGGCGGCGTACAAAAAATCTA
>ENA-OWYR01000163-OWYR01000163.1-human-gut-metagenome-genome-assembly--contig:-NODE-163-length-35098-cov-160.708_pt1 | contig 35098 bp, 15 predicted proteins | sample MGYA00249753_ERZ652092 | MGnify/ENA primary metagenome ERZ652092 (study PRJEB26925, sample SAMN05827204) | human gut metagenome | biome: ENVO:2100002; feature: ENVO:00000062; material: ENVO:00002003... | reverse complement strand
CGGTGGTGTGAGAGGTCGGAATTTCTCATTTAGGAGAAATTCCTCCTACTCGATTGCCCAGGCAGAAATCGACCACTTTCTTCTGCTTGGCAGCAATACCGATGAAGCCCGAAAAGTCGTAGCGCTGGAATATATGAAGCAGAAGCCGTTGGAAGAAATCGTTCAGACCTTAAAGCAGGTCTATCACGGCGGCTATGGTCTGAAAGAAGATAGCGGGAATATCTGTGCATGGTATGCCGAGGACGGTATCCACCTTGCCAAAGGTTCCTCTGCCATTGACAGTCCCAGAGCGCAGATCGTTTCTTGGAAAACGGTTGCCGAGCGTATTGGAGAACTGCTTGAAAATGGTCGGTTCGCAACCAATGTGGAACTGGTAGAAGCTCCCGGATATGGGCGGCAGAAGCTGGCTGAATCCCTGTGGCATCTTTATCACGATTTGAGTGAAGAAGCCCGTGCCGGCAGCTATCTGGCAATTCTCCATCAGGAACTGTTTCGTGGGTTTCCTGATGAAACCGCAGACTTGGCTGAAAAGTTGGATGACCCTCGTTTCCACGCAACCTTGGTACAGCAGTATTCGGAATTTAGAAAAGCCCTTGCGGAAAATCCTGATCTGCTTCGTTTTCACTATCACAAGCTGAATCTCATTCAGAAACAGCTGTATGAGCTGAATCTGCCTTTGCGTGAGTATCAGACCGATATGATGCAGATGCCCCTTGTCCGCCAGTTCATTACGGATGATGAAGTCAATGCAGACTTGACCCGTGGAAGTGGCTTTTCCGGTGGCAAAGCCCGTATTTATAACTACTGGCAGGAGAATCATTCTGCCAAAGAAAAGATGGATTTCTTGAAGCATGAGTACGGAACCGGTGGCCATTCCCATTCCTGCTCCGGCGCAACGCACAGCGGTCAGGATCACGATGCCAAGGGTGTTGCTTACACCAAGAGCGGCTGCGATAAATTGCAGATGTCCTGGGCGCAGGTGGTGCAGAGAATCGACGGTCTGATGCGGAAGGGACGCTACCTCAGCCCAGAGGAAGAAGTGGAACGACAGGCTATCGAAGAAGCTAAAACTGATCCGTTGGAAGATGTTTATGACCGTTTCGCAGTAATTGATACTGAGGATGGCGAGTATGCAATCTGGGATAATCAGACCGATGACTACTATGTAGACCCGGAAGGCGTTACAGAATACTTCACGGACGAATGGCTTGCCAATGACTATCTGGAGGAAGTTCGGCAGTCCGTAGCTGCGATGGAGTCGGTTCAGCCAGAAGCGCCTGCGGCAGAATCTGCCGAAGTTGTAGAAGCATCTGCTTCCGAGGAACCGGAATGGAACTATCAGGTCGGTGACACGGTATATCTGGACGATACTGCTTTCCGTGTGGAGCAGATTACGGACAGAGAGGTTCAGCTGCGTGACCCTACCCTTGCCTATCCGATCTTCCGTGCCGAGAATCGTGAAAACTTCGAGCGTATGCTCTCTCAGGACAAGAGAAACCATGCGGTAAGGGTTGATGCCCAAACCGAAGAAAAGCCCGTTACAGAAGAATTTCTGGGCGAAGCCGAACTGAGGGACTACACCCCTGAGTATCAGCTGTTAGACCGTCTGCGTATGGATTGCGAATACTTCCTTGGTGCAGGACAGCACAGCGAAAAGCATCTGTGGGCAGGCAACCGCCATGCACAGATTGCCAAGATGCGTGAGCTGTATGAAATGATTCCCGACAAACCGGAATGGCTGACACCTGAGATGATTAACAGCTACGAGGAGCGCATGGCTCCCCGCTATCTGGTTGCCGCCTACCATCACTTTGAAAACGGCTTCGATGATAAGCTGGACTACTACACTCTGGAGGAAGCGGAAAAAGCTGCCCAGGGCTATGTGGACGGAACTATGGAGGATGATGGGTTCAAGTACGATGGTGCTGCCGTTTACGATCAGCAGGAGCATAAGTGCATCCGTATCTATGGGGACTACCCTGACGAAAAGGCACACGCACAGGTCAGAGCCAGTGCTGAACCCGAACAGCAGGAACAGGAACACTTCATTGACCATTTTTATGTTGCCGAGGATATTCAGAAGCGGGGTGCGCTGGACATCAAGGAATACAGTTCCTTTGATGATGCCCTGCGAGCCTACTATGCACTTCCTGACACGCCGAGAAAAGCCCTGGGTGCAATGAATACCAGAGATCTGCCGGGGAGTCTGGACTTCGTACAGTGTGTAGATGGCAAGGACACCATCATTCAGGATTATGCCAAGGTGGACGGATGGCAGAATGCCGAAGTCATGGACATTATCGCTCAGCTTGAGCAGTCCATCACCACCAGAGAAATCCCACCTGTTCCTGCGGTGAACTTCCACATCACGGATGACAACATCGGTGAAGGTGGACCGAAGCAGAAATTTGCAAGAAACATCGCAGCCATTGAAACCCTGTTCAAACTGGAAAGCGAGAACAGGAACGCCACTTCCGAAGAACAGGAGATTTTGTCGAATTATGTCGGTTGGGGCGGTCTGGCAGATGCCTTTGACCCGGACAAGGGAAATTGGGCGCAGGAGTATCAGACACTGAAAAACCTGCTTTCCGAAGATGAATATGCTGCGGCAAGAGCTTCCACCCTGAATGCACATTACACCAGCCCTACGGTCATTCGCTCCATCTACGATGCAGTCGGACAGATGGGCTTTGAAACAGGAAATATTCTGGAGCCTGCTATGGGTATCGGCAACTTCTTTGGTATGCTGCCCCCTGAAATGCAGAGCAGCCGCTTGTATGGTGTGGAACTGGATTCCATCACCGGCAGAATTGCTCAGAAGCTCTATCCCAATGCAGAAATCGAAGTGGCTGGCTTTGAAACGACAGACCGCAGAGAATTCTACGATCTGGCTGTGGGCAATGTCCCTTTCGGCAACTACAAAGTATCCGACAAGCCGTATGACAAGCTGGGATTTTCCATCCACAACTATTTCTTTGCCAAGTCTTTGGATCAGGTTCGTCCCGGTGGTGTGGTAGCTTTTGTGACAAGCCGTTACACCATGGATTCCAAGAACTCTGACGCAAGGCGATATATGGCGCAGAGGGCGGAACTGCTTGGTGCAATCCGTCTGCCAAACGATGCCTTTAAGAAAAACGCAGGTACGGAAGTCGTGTCTGACATCCTGTTCCTGCAAAAGCGTGACCACCCGATTGACATTGTTCCGGAATGGGTAAATCTTGACCGCACCGAAGAAGGACACACCATGAACAGCTACTTTGTCGCTCATCCTGAAATGGTTCTGGGCGATACGGTGGAAGAAAGTACCGCCTACGGTATGGATATTACGGTGCGTCCGATTGAGGGCATGGAACTGTCCGAACTTCTGAAAGAAGCGGTTTCCCACATCCAAGGAACCTATCAGGCGGTGGAACTTCCCGAAGCAGACAAGGGCAAGGAAATCGAAACCATTCCTGCAACCCCGGATGTGAAGAATTTCTCTTATACCGTGGTGGATGGCAATGTGTACTTCCGTGAAAACTCCCTGATGCGCCGTGTAGACCTGAATGAGAAAGCAAAAGACCGTGTGATGGGCATGGTGGAACTTCGTGGTATCGTCAACGAGCTGATCGAATATCAGCTTGAGGATTACCCGGATGAAATGATTACTCAGAAACAGGCAGAACTGAATGATGCCTACGATGCGTTTGCCGCAAAGAACGGGCTTATCAATAATCGAGCCAATGGTCAGGCATTTGCTGACGATTCCTCCTACTATCTCCTGTGTTCTCTGGAAAATGTGGATGAGGACGGCAATCTGAAAAGCAAGGCGGATATGTTCACCAAGCGAACCATCAAGCCGGAACGCAGAGTGACGAGCGTAGATACGCCGTCCGAAGCTCTGGCAATCTCCATCGGTGAGCGTGGTAAGGTGGATCTGCCGTTTATGGCGCAGCTGCTTGGAACACCCGAAGAATACGATGCGATTCAGGCAGAGCTTCGAGGGGTGATCTTCAAAGACCCGATGGCTCCCGATGCTGTGGAAGTTGGATGGCAGACTGCCGATGATTACCTTTCTGGTGATGTAAGAAGCAAGCTGCGTGTCGCACAGATGGCGGCAGACAGGGATTCTTCCTTCCGCATCAATGTAGAAGCCTTGCAGAAAGCACAGCCGAAGGACTTGGATGCGTCCGAGATTGATGTGCGTTTGGGTGCAACATGGATTGATGCTGATTATATTCAGCAGTTCATGGAGGAAACCTTTGAAACCCCGTATTACCTGCGCCGTTCCATTGAGGTCAAGTTCTCCGAGCTGACCGCAGAGTGGCGCATCAACGGTAAGAGTTCTCCCAACTACAACGATGTGGCGGCGTATGTCACTTACGGTACAGAGCGAGCCAACGCATATCGGATTCTGGAGGAAACGCTGAATCTGAAAGATATTCGTATCTATGATACGATTGAAGATGCAGATGGTAAGCAGAAGCGTGTCCTCAATAAAAAAGAAACTACCCTGGCACAGCAGAAACAGCAGGCAATCAAGGATGCGTTCCGAGATTGGATTTGGAGAGATCCGCACAGACGAGAAACCCTTTCCACCAAGTACAACGAACTTTTTAACTCCACCAGACCTCGTGAGTATGATGGCTCTCATATCCGTTTCGGCGGCATGAACCCGGATATTACCCTCCGTGAACACCAGAGAAATGCTATCGCTCATGTGCTTTATGGTGGAAATACGCTGCTTGCACACGAAGTTGGTGCGGGCAAGACCTTCGAGATGGCAGCATCGGCTATGGAGAGTAAGCGGCTTGGATTGAGCCAGAAATCCCTGTTCGTTGTGCCGAATCATCTGACTTTACAGTGGGCAAATGAGTTTCTGCACCTCTATCCGAGTGCCAAGCTCCTTGTTGCTACCAAGAAGGATTTTGAAACAGCAAACCGCAAGAAGTTCTGCGCTCGTATCGCAACGGGTGACTATGATGCAGTCATCATCGGTCACAGCCAGTTTGAAAAAATCCCGCTTTCTGCTGAACGACAGGAACGGCAGCTGCGGGAGCAGATTGATGAGATTGAGGGTGCGATTGCGGAGCTGAAATGGCAGCGTGGCGAAAACTTCACGATCAAGCAGATGGAGAAAACACGAAAATCACTGGAAGCCAGACTGGATAAGCTCCTTGCCGCCGACAAGAAGGATGATGTTATTACCTTTGAGCAGTTGGGTGTAGACCGGCTGTTTGTGGACGAAAGCCATGCGTTCAAGAATTTGTTCCTCTACACAAAAATGCGAAATGTGGCAGGTCTGTCCACCTCTGAAGCTCAGAAATCTTCGGATATGTTTATGAAGTGCCGCTATATGGATGAGCTGACCGGCGGGCGTGGCGTGATCTTCGCAACCGGTACTCCCGTAAGTAACTCGATGACCGAACTTTATACGGTCATGCGCTATCTCCAGTACAGTACGCTCCAGCAAAAGAACCTGACCCATTTTGATTCCTGGGCATCGACCTTCGGAGAAACAACAACTGCGATTGAGCTTGCACCGGAGGGAACCGGCTATCGTGCCAGAACCCGATTTGCGAAGTTCTTCAACCTGCCTGAACTGATGAATATGTTCAAGGAGGTTGCCGACATCAAGACCTCTGACCAGTTGCATCTCCCTGTTCCCGAAACAAAGTTTGAAACGGTTGTGGTTCAGCCATCTGAGTATCAGAAGGATATGGTGGCTTCCCTTTCAGAGAGAGCGGCGGATGTTCATGCCGGTATCGTTGACCCGTCCGTCGATAATATGCTCAAGATTACCAGTGACGGGCGAAAATTGGGACTGGATCAGCGGCTGATGAACCCTCTGTTACCTGATGACCCTGACAGCAAGCTCAATGCCTGTGTGGGAAATATCCTGCGTATCTGGCAGGACGGTCAGGCTGACAAATTGACCCAGTTGGTGTTCTGCGACCTCAGCACACCGAAAAATGATGGAACCTTTAATGTCTATGATGATGTCAAAACCAAGCTGATTGCAAACGGTGTGCCTGCGGAAGAAATTGCCTTTATCCATGATGCGGATACCGAGGCGAAGAAAAAAGACCTTTTTGCAAAGGTTCGTACCGGACAGGTGCGGGTGCTGCTTGGAAGTACGCAAAAGATGGGCGCAGGAACCAACGTCCAGGACAAACTGGTGGCAGTTCACCATCTGGATGTGGGCTGGCGTCCGTCTGATATGACCCAGAGAAACGGTCGTATCATCCGTCAGGGCAACCGGAACAAAGAGGTTCAGGTGTACCAGTATGTGACTGAGGGAACCTTTGATGCCTACCTGTATCAGACCTTGGAAAACAAGCAGAAGTTTATTTCTCAGATTATGACCTCCAAATCACCGGTTCGCTCCTGTGACGATGTGGATGAGCAGGCGCTGTCCTATGCGGAGATCAAGGCGCTGTGTGCCGGCAATCCGCTCATCAAGGAAAAGATGGACTTAGACATTGATGTGGCAAGGCTGAAGGTGCTGAAGGCTGACCACCAGAGCCAGCAGTACCGCATGGAAGATAAGCTTCTGAAATACTTCCCGGCTGAGATTGAAAAGCAGACAGGCTATATTCATGGCTTTGAAGCTGATATGAAAACCGTAGAAGCACACCCGCAGATTGCCGATGGTTTTTGCGGTATGGAAATCATGGGCAAAGCCTACACCGAAAAGGCAGATGCCGGTGAAATCCTCCTTGCGGCTTGCAAGGACACAAAAAGTGCCGATCCGGTTCCGCTCGGCAGTTACCGTGGCTTTCAGATGGAGCTTTCTTTTGACAGCTTCCGGAACGAGTTTGATGTGACCCTGAAGGGCGCTGTGAGCCACAGAGTAGCCCTTGGCACGGATGCACGAGGAAATATCACCCGACTGGACAATGCCCTTGCAGGCATTCCTGAACGCTTAGAACGAGCCAATGAACAGCTGAATAACCTCTACAATCAGCAGGAAGCAGCCAAGGCGGAGGTTGGAAAACCGTTCCCGCAGGAAGCGGAGCTGACAGCAAAAAGTCAGCGACTGGCAGAACTGGATGCGGCTCTGAATATGGAGGACTCTGCGGAAAATCGTGACGAAAGGAGCGAGTCGGAGCGTCCTTCTGTGTTGGCTGATCTGAAATCAAAAGCGGAGCATATCCCACCTGCAAAATATTCTGAACCCCGTGAGGAGGTGTTGTAATGGCAAAGCGAGACCAGGATGTTCATTTCCTTGCATCCAAGGAGGAGGTCGAGCGAATCCATGAGAAGATGGACGAGCTTGGCATCCGCAGCATGGGAGCCTATCTGCGGAAAATGGCTCTGGATGGTTACTGCATCAGACTGGATTTGCAGGATGTGAAAGCCCTGGTTTCGCTCCTGCGAATCTGCTCCAACAACCTGAACCAGTACGCCAAACGAGCGAACGAAACAGGCAGCATCTATCATGCTGACATTGAGGATTTGCAAAAACGGCTGGAGGAGATCTGGACGGACATGAGAGAAGTTCTTGTTCGCCTGTCGTCAATCCAGTAATCCGACAACTTGTCGGGAAGTCGCAGTTTCGGCTGCGGCTTTACATAGGGACATATAACCTTGTTTAGCTGGTAGAATCATTCATATTCTTGTGCTATAATTATTGCAAATGGGGAACTTGAGAGTTCGACAAATGAGAATTTTATAAGGAGTGAAAAGAAAAGTGTGTGAGGAATGTTACTCTGATGAAAATAGAATAACGCCTTTACTAAATCCGCTGGACTGTTTGGAAAACCACACTCAATATACACAAGATGTTGTAGGTATAACACTTGATGATTTACAGGTGGGGGACGAAATCATTTTGACTATTCGGAGCTCGGAAATAGAAAATCTTCAAAAGGAAGATGACAATAAAGCAAAAATAGCAGTTGAACAATTACAATTAGGTACACAGAGAATTAAATAATTTCCAGTTTTTGAAACTGAGAAATCGGAATTTGACAAAGGAGTGTGATTGTATGAAGAAGTTGATAACACTTGTCTTAGCATTAGTTTGTGTGTTAGGTTTGGTCGGTTGCAATCAAAAGGCTGTTAGTGCTTCAGAAGTGTATTCTTTCCCCGAACCTACAACAATGATTACAGTGTCTTTCTACTCACAAGGAGAAGAAACTGCATTTGAAATTGGTTCAGAGGAATATGACTCCAATGATTTATCTACAACCCCTGTTATTAACTGGTTCTATGATTTGAAGCTGACTGCTTGCGATGAGCCAGAAGCAGTAGAAGGCTCGGAAAGTTATGAATTCTATGTGAAAGGTGAAAGTGCCTTTACCTACGAAGATAGAGGTAGCGAAGCATATATTATCATTGGTGGGAGCTACTACAAGGTAAGCAATCCTTCTGCTCCACCGATTAACTAACCCAATTCAAGTTTGGCGAACTGATAAAATCCCTTTAGGAACTAAAGGGCGCACTTCTATACTCTCCTATCGGGAGTATCGTGCGTCCTGCGGAGCTTCATTCTCCGTCAGCAGAAGAAAACTGCATGACCGAGAATGTTGCGTCACTTCGTTCCGTCAAGGTGGCTACACCCCCTTGCGCCGCTAAAGCGGCTATCCCTTGTGGACTTGGAAAATATCAAGCCTGAATGCGTATTCCGTTCAGATTAGATTAGGTTCTAATCTGGGCGGATTTTTTTATTTCAGGAAGAAGGAAAGTTGGCCAAGTTGACCACAATTCAGGGAAAAAGGGATTGGAGATTATCAGTGAGGAAACTGGAGACAGTCCTAAGCAGGTGCAGAGATATATCAAGATGGCTGATCTGATTCCTGAACTGTTGGAAAAGGTAGATGACGGTTCAATGGGATTTACTCCGGCCGTGCAGATTGCATATTTAAAGAAAAAAGAGCAGAAGGATGTACTTGATGCTATGGAATTAACACTATGCACACCATCTTTATCAAGTGGGATGAAGTACACGGAGAGCACGAGGTGGAAGTATCATGAAGTATGATGTGGTACTTCTTGGAAGATAGGATGCAAACCATGCAACGGTAAGGTCGAAATCCTTGGTAAATCTATTACCTGGATATGCCCATGGAACTTCGGCAACATATACCCCATGTTCAAGACAGATGATACGATGCGTCTGGTATTCAACTTCGACCAGAATACCACCCCAGTCCAGCCCCCTCCAAGTGGTTGGTCTGCTGGAATGTTTGTCATAAGCAGGACATGACTTGTGACAGAAAGGGCAGTCATTCTCATGCCATTTATTAGGTCTGGCTTTGATACGGATGTGTTTCACACCATCCTCATCAGAGTAAAGATTAAAATTTTCTATCAAGAGAATAAAGAATTGACAAAATTTTGTGGGGTGGGGTAGAATAATGGTAAAAAATTCCAAAACATAACGCATTGGTGCCTTTCGCAGAAAGAAGAAAAATAAACATGAAAAAGAGAAAGAACTTGGGAAAAAAGTTAGTAACAATGTTAGTGTCTGTAGGCTTTTTTGCAGTTTTGATTACAGTCTTGAATTTAATGGCATTACAAGCTATTCGAGGAAAGAATAATGTGCTTATAGAACAGTTTGAACAATATGAAGAAGCAGTGGAAAATAATGATACTGCGGTTTTTGAAACAGCAAAAGGAGAAGTGGTAGAAGCCATCAGACATAGCAACTACAGAATAAATGGAAGCATCATTTTTGATCTTGCACTTGTGGTAGCTGATATTATTGTAATCGTACTTCTTTCGATTGTTATTAATAAGTCCATTGTTCGTCCAGCAAAAAGAGCAAAGAATGATTTGGATGATATCATTTTAGGTATAGAATCAGGACAGGGTAATCTTACGTTAAGAGTATTTGATGAAACCAGTGATGAAATTGGTCAGCTTGCAAATGGTGTCAACCATTTTATTGAAACATTACAAAATCTTATGGTAAAGATTCAGAGTGTATCAAAAGATATGAAAAAATCTTCCTATCTTGTACAAAATGAGGCGGAATCTTCAAATATGAGTGCATCCAATGTGAGTGCAACATCGGAAGAACTTGCAGCATCCATGGAAGAGGTATCTGCTTCTCTACATGATTTAGCCCAAGGATGTAATAATCTGCTAGAGAAAATGGCAGGCATGAATGAGGATGCTAAGAACTCTGCAATGAAGTTGCATGAAGTGAAGCTTACTGCAGAAAATAGCTATAAAGAAGCGATTGCATCAAAAGAAAAAACAGTAGAAACATTTGATGGCATTCAAAAGGATGTCGCGGAGGCAGTAGAAGCATCTAAGTCTGTAAATGAAATTGCAAAACTTACAGAAAATATCTTAAATATTGCAGCACAGACAAATCTTCTAGCACTTAATGCATCGATTGAAGCAGCAAGAGCAGGGGAAGCAGGCAGGGGCTTTGCCGTTGTTGCAGATGAAATCAGACAGCTTGCAGATAGTTCACGTGAGACAGCAAACAATATTCAGAAAATCAGTGGAAAAGTTATTGAGGCAGTAAACAATCTGTCTGGAAATGCAACGGAAATGATTCGTTTTGTAGATGAAAAGGTAGCACTTGATTATGACAACTTTGTAAAAATTATTGGAAATTATGATGCTGATTCTGATCAGGCAAGTAATACATTTAACGAGTTTGCAGTTAAGTCAAAAGATAGCTTAGGTACAATGAATGATATGAATGAAGGTATCAATAACATTTCTATAGCGATTGAAGAATCTGCAAAAGGTGTTACAAACGTAGCACAAGAGATATCACAACTTGTAACAGCAATTTCAGCAATTACAGTGCAGGCGGACGAAAATAAGAACCTTTCGGAAGATTTATCGGATGAAGTAGCAAAATTTGAAAAAGTTTAACTAACAGATTTTTATTATGAGAAAAACTGTATTAGGTAAATAACCCGCACTAACTAAAAATGAATGCCAGAATAAGCACAAAGGCATAGCCCCATTACGGGTTCTATGCCTTTGCGTTTTCCGGAAGCAGCATCCGGTCGTCGATATAGTAATCACAGGAAATCTTCCGGCTGTTGTGTCCATAGAATTCGATGACAGGCTTGTTACCGGCTTAAGGAAAAAGTCTGCAATCCTCATGGCGTATAGCAGAGAAGGAATATGCTGTTTTGACTCGATATTGGCAATAGTTTTCAGGCTGATGCCGGTTGCTGATACATGCTATACAAAGACAACTACAGACTACCGGCGGATGATAAGGAACTGAAAAGCAGCCGACCAGAGTTCTTTCAAAAAGTAGCATTTCATCTGGCATTCGCAGCAACGGTCCGAATAGGAGAGCTGCTTGGGCTGACATGGGACTGTGTGGATATATCAGAAGAAGCTATTTCAGAGAACAGGGCATATGTCTTTATTAACAAACAGGTGGAGCGTGTATCAAAGGAAGCTGTTGAGGAGCTGGATTCAAAAGAAGTCATTCTGATCTTCCCCTCACAAAGGAAGAATAATAAGACGGTCAGGGTGCTGAAAACACCAAAGACCGATACCAGCGAGCGCAAAGTTTATATACCGGGATTTGTGGCACAGTGCCTTATTGATATAAAGAAGGAACAGGATGAGGTAAAGGAGGCACTTGGCAGTGAGTATACCGATTACAACCTGATAATGGCGACTACTTTTGGAATGCCGATCAATAGCAGCTATATTCGGGATCAGCTGCAGAAAGTAATTGATAGAGAAGGTCTTCCGGATGTGGTTTTTCATAGTCTGCGCCATACAAGTGTCACATACAAACTGAATGAGCAGAAAGAGGAAGAAAATAAGATTACCATACCGGAGGGAGTAGATCCCGAACTGCTGATGAAAGTACTTGGCAATCCGGAGATGGCGGCTTTGCTTACTTCTCTGGCGAAGACAATGAAAGTATAAATATAGAAGAACGATATTGTGTGGAGTAAGAAATCTATGCAGTATCGTTTTTTTCGTTTCTTGTGAAAAAACTTTTTTGAAAACTTTTTTGAAAAAATTTGCGTTTTGGGTGAGAGTTTTTTCGATTTTTTGTACCTATATAAGTGAAGGGGTTTTTAAGCCGCATTTCAATAAATCCAGAGAGAAGGTTCAAACGAAATGTACGATACCGCAAAACGAGTCGTACTCGTCAAGCAGCGGGTGCGGGAAAACACCCGCCGGAGGCAGCGGCGCGGTATATATGGGTTGAGCGCAGCGTGTATGCTGCTGTTCGCGGTGATGATGCAGGCGGCGGATGTGTTTGCAGTGCAGGAGCAGACAGCCGCATGGGGCGTGTTCGGCGCGATGCTGCTACGGGAGGACGTGGGCGGCTATGTGCTGGTGGCCGTCGTCTCCTTTGCAGCGGCGGTGGTCGTTACCGTGTTTTGCACACGATTGAGAAAAAACAATAAACAGCAGGAACAAACCAAGGAGGATGAGGAAACATGAAGAAAAGATTTTTAGCGGCGCTGCTGAGCCTGTGCATGACGCTCACGCTGCTGCCAACTACGGCGTTTGCAGCGGTGAGCGATTCGCTGGGCAACACACCCGAGGAAAATCAGGCGATTTTGGAGCAGGTCTCTGCCCTGACCGGCGATAGCAGCGACCAGGTGCTTTCCATGCTGAACGCTTTGGGGCTGCTGGATGAAGACGGCAATTTCAAGGTGGATCAAACCATCACGCTGGACGGCCAGGTGTTGACACTGGCGGCTGTCATGGAACTGCTGGAAAATCCCGCCACGGATCTCACCCGTATAGCCGACGTGGATGGGACTCCGGTGGCGCTGGGCGATTTGAAGACCATGATCCAAATCGAACAGGAGCTGCAGCGGATCAAGGACACCTATTTCTCCGGCAGGGAGTTTACCGGGGAAGCTCTGGAGAATCTCAATAGCCTGATGGAGCAGCTGGAGCTGCAGGGCATCAGTTTGCAGTATTCCGCCTCTGCCACAGCGCCTGTGGGCGTTGAGACGGTGAATATGAGCGGCATGATGAGCCAAACGCTGGGGGATCTCGCAAATAACATCTGGAGCTCCGGGACTTTTACTGTATACGGCGGAAAACCGGTCGGCTTTTCCTACCGCATTCAAAAAGGCCAGCTCAGCGAGTATATCACCGGTGTGGAGGTCTCGATAGGCGAGACGAGGGGGGTCGCCCAAGGCGACGGGTCCTACAAGCTGACCTATGACGTAGGCTCGACTTCCAGTTTAGGTGGTTGTAAAATCACTGTCAAGGTTACAACCAAAGGAAGGAACTCAGACTGGCTCGAGGGTTCTTATTCCTATGGCGACCTGCTGGGGATGATTGAATTTTACGATGCGGAAAATCTGGTGTTCTATGACGGCGCCGGTTATGCCGACCACTGTCAGCTCAAGCTAAAAAAGACGGTTGACGCCCCCACAATACAAACATCAGTGAGCGCGCCGAACTATGAGGAAAGATACGAAAGTACAGAAACAATACAGGGGGATATGTATATTCCTTTGCTGGCAAATGAATACAATATCGGCGAAGGTGCCAACAATCCGAACTTCGTTGCGCTAAGCGATACCATCAGAATTTTGGAGGGTGCCCGCAACTCGGTGCTTCCCGTCGACTCCGACCCATTTTATCAGCCATACAAAATCGATGCCAGCATCGAGTTTGACTGGAGTACCGATGTAGAGACCTATAATGGCTTTGCGCCGTATGGCTATAATAGTGACACACAACCCCATGCCCCGTTCTATCTGACGGAGTACATGTTCAATGGAACATCTCTGGAGCTCAGCGGCGACAAAACGAGAGCGCTGAACTGTACGATTAACAAGGGCGAAACGGTCAACATCTCCCTGCAGTCTACCACGCAAAACAGAGGGAAACAGCAGTACTGGCTGCCCTTCCGACTGTATATGAAAAGTGTACAGGGCGAAATCCAAAATTCCTGGGCCACCACCAAGAACAGCAACGTCTCCGCCACGCTGTTGGACACGGACGCCCCCACCATTCAAAGCGTCACGGCCCCGGCGGGAACCTATACCAGCGGACAGCACGTGCCCATCACAGTTACCTTTAACGAGTTCGTGGATCTTAGCAACGCCACCGTGACCATCAATGGCAAAGTGTATACCGCCGCTGAGCTTTCCATGAACAACTACGGTGTCACGGCAATGCTCTGGTATCCGGTGCAGGATACGGATGCCACCACGGTCACCGTCAATGATATGACCGGTGTGGAAGATGTTTTCGGCCATACGCTGGATACCACACTCTATCCAAGCGACTCGATCAGCGACGTTACGCTGAAGAGCGTCTTGATGCGCAACGCTCCCACCGAGCTGACGGCCACCTACGCCAGCGGCAAGGCATCGTTCACGATGAACGCCAACATGGAGCAGGCCTACAAGACCGTATACAGCAATTATCACACCCCGGCAGGCACAGAGCCGAGGGAAGCCCCGTTCCGTCTCGAGCTGAGGTACGACTCCGCGGTTGAACCAATCTATCTGCAGGTCTATCTGGACACAGAGAAGGAAGCCTTCACCATTAGCGACTACGCAATCGCACCCTCTGCTTACGACCGCACCTACACGGTGACGCTGCAGGCCAACGAGGGCACGAAAGCCGATCCTGACTGGGTGAATGTTCTTCCCCTGACCCGGCAGTTTACGGTGGCAAAGAAAGTTTCCGCGCACACGGTGAAGGTCGTCCCGGAAGCGAATGACGCCGACTATACGATTTCCCTCGGCAAAACCACCCGCCCCACGCTTAAGGCAGAGGTTTTGGGGGCAGGCGGTGAGACGGCCAGCTACACCACCGGCAAATGGAGCAGCAGTGACACGCTCATTGCCACCATCAACGAGGATACCGGCGTTGTTGCCACCACAGGAACCAAGGTGGGAACCGTCACCTTTACCTTTACGGCGGACAACGGGACTGAGGACACTGCCGATGATGTGACGGGCAAGTCAGAGCCCTATACCGTGACGGCAGGCGAATCCCTGGCACTGGTGATTCCCGGCGGCTCGTCCATCGTGACGCGGGTAAATCAGCCCGCCACCGTGCTGTGGAGCTCCAACGCCGCGCTGATGGCGCCGAACAAAGAGTTCAATTACAGGATTGACCTGTATGAGGGCAACTACGCGAATGAGGCGGCGCTGAGCGGCCGCAAGCCCGTTGCGACTTATACCGTCGGCAAGGATAAAAACAGCGTGCGGATCGGGGAGAATGTGCTCTCCAAGCTCTCCAACGGCAATACCCCTGCCTACACGGTATTGGTCTCCATGCCGCACCCCAACGCCGGCGGTGAGGACGTCCGCCTGTCGGCACTTGCCTGGATCATCGTGCAGGCACCGCCTGCCACAGCCAAGCTGACACCGCCCCAGAGCATTTACCTCAAGGATACCGACGGTGCCGTCAATATCGACTGGTCGGTGGAAAACACCACTGAGGGCGCCCCTTTGCAGCCCACGCTGACCATCACCCGGGTCACAGAGGACAACACCACCACCAAAGTGGTGGACAGTGAGCGCCTATCCGGCACCTCCGGGAGCTTCCCCCTGTCATTACAGAGTGTGAAAGCCGGCAATCTGAAGGACACCTATCAAGTGGTTTTGAGCGTGGAGAATCCTGGTGAGGAATCTCCCAGCACCGACTCCTTCCCCCTGTATGTCTACGATGCCGACGCACTGAAGGTGCAGAACGACAAAGGAGAAACGATTTCTAAGCTGACCATGGACAATACCTCCAAGGTCAGCGGCAGCCTGCCCACCGTTACAGCTGAAATTATGCAGCTGCGCCAGGAGTTGGGGTTGATCGAGTACATAGGCATCAACTATGACGAGTACGGATGGAACTCCTTTAAAGACGGCATCCGGTGGCTCTCCAGCAACAACAATGCCATTTCCGTCAACTACAAGCAGGGCGGACTGTATGAGGACATCAGAAACTTCTCCTTTGATTCCTACCTTCCCGAAACCAAAATGGCGCTGTCCGGCTTGGCCAACGGCACCGCAACCGTCACGGCTACCCATGCCGCCACGGGCATGAATGCCGCCGTACAGGTGACAGCGAAAACGCTGCAAAATAAGTTCTATCTCTTCCAGCTGACGCCTGCAGCGGAAACTACGCTGCAATACACCGACGGCAAAGGTGTGCCCAAAACGGTCACGACCAACAGTGAAGGCGTGCTGGCGCTTTACGAACCCAACGGAATCGCCAGTGAGGTGTCTCTGCGGTCCGGCTCCGGCGCGGATATTTATCTGGGCACCATCTATAAAGAAAATCTGCGTTCCGGCGAGCGGGATGCCACAAAACTGCAGCTTTATCCCTTGAATACCTTCAGCCTTCGGCGAGTCGCCCGGGCATCTGTGACGCTCATCACGCCGGGCGGCGATCCGCTGGCGAACAAGACGGTGACCGTTCGTGGAGGCGTTTATAAAAACGGAGGCTACTGCGAGACAGCTCTGCTGGGCTCCAGGGCAGGAGCACTTGTCAGCGGCATCACCGGCGACACCTATACCACGGATGCGGCGGGAAATATAACCGTCTATCTGGATTCCACCCAGTTCTGGTCGGCCGAAAAGGGCGAGAGCAACACCACGGCGCTTTCCGCTCTGGATCAGCTGGAGTACATTCTGGAGATCAGCGCAATTGACGGCGACAAGTACTATCCGCTGCTGCTGACCGTCAACGGCAAGCTGGGCGTGGACGATGTAATGCGCACCGCAGAGGGCGTTGTCTCTCTGGAGCGCGTGCCGGCGGGGGAGGAAAACAAACCCTTCATTGTGGCGCAAAGCGTTGATTACGGTCTTGCCAACGGTCAGAAGGTGGATGTCCGCAGCTCGACTGGGAAGATTGGACCTAACAGCAGCTTTAAAACAGCAAGACTGCACACCACCATGTTCCTCTGGGGCGAGAAGATTGCCAACGCGCGGAATTACAGTCTCAAGCTGGCGGACGAATACGGCGTTATTCCTGCCGCCCAGAGCAGCAGTACCAAGCAGTATCCCTTCTCATCCATCCCCGTAGCGGAAAACGATCTGACTCTCACCGAGGCCACCATGACCACCTCTGGATGGATCGCTGACGGCAAGGATGTGGGTATAAAAACGCAGCTGAGCCTGAACGGCAGCCTGCTACAGGAGAAAATAATGCCCTTCCGGGTCGTTGATCTGACCCGAGTGCCCAAGGTGACAGAGGATGACCGCGTCACCGGTATTCTGGCGACGATGGAATCCTCCAGTGGAGTGAATCAAGTCGACTTTGGCGGAGTGGGCGATAGTAACATTCTCAAGGTGCTGACCGGACGGCTGGATGATCTGAGCGGTCCGGTGGACACTTCCGTGTTCAAAATGATTATCACCCCCAGCGAAGATCCCTCCGTGTTCCGTGCCATGATTTGGGCCGGGTACAATACGCTGGAGATGGAGGACATGGATTATTCTGAGGACGGCGTGGCGTTGGGTGCGAATGTGCTGACGCAGAACCTGGAAGTGGGTGTGCCCGGGACCGGGGACCTGAGCCAGATGGCCCAGGGCACCTATGATCCCAAGGGGGACTACAAAACCAACTCCATAGCCGACAATGTCACCAGCACGGATCTCAACTTGCAGTTGGAGGGCTTTTACGAAGCGGAAATCCGCTATAACACCGAAAAGAAGGAGTGGGAGGTTTTCACCGTAGGCGGCGGATTTACCACCGGTGTTGGTGTGGGCTTCTCCTTCAGCGTGAACGCCATGGCTGGTCCTGTGCCGTTGACAGCAACCTTTGAGCTGGGTGGTGCCATTCAGCTGGATTTCCGTACCGCAGTGCGCTACGGCCGGCAGGGCGAGGGTACAGAGCTTGCCTGGAGCAATCCCACGGCCACGGCAGTGAATGACTTTTTGACCACGCTGCGTATCAACGCCTATGTCCACGCGTTTGGCGGTATTGGCTTTGACTATTCGGTCGTGGCGCTGAAGATCGGCCTATTCGGCAATTTGGATGTGGACAGTCAGAATAAGTTCCTTTCCCGCACCTATCTTGCCGACGAGACAAAGCGCCAGATCAACGGTCAGGCTCTGGGAATCCAAAGCGAAGTGGGAATCAAATTTGTGGCAACCTTCCTGTTTATCTCCTACGAGGCGGTGATCGCCTCCGGAACCCTTGGAGCCACCAGGACTTTTAATGACTGGAACACAATCGACGACTACTGGAATAGCGCCACCAGTGGGCTGAGCCTTGCTTCGCTGCGGATGGCGGCGGCCCAGAGCGGAATGCAGGTGGCTTCTGGCAGTGCAACGCTCCAAAGCCGGGACTATCTGGAGCAATATGCCCGTACCTGGGGCCAGCCCCAGCAGCGGATGATGCTGTTCTCTCTGAACTCCCCCAGTGGGCTGGAAAACATCCAGACTAATGCCAACCCCACATCCTATCCACAGCTCAGCGATGACGGGAAGGTATTGGTCTACATCAACGACGGCAACAGCAGCAGTATTTACGACAGCCGGGCACATTTCTCCACCCTCAATGGCAGCGTCTATTCTATCTCCAGCAAAATTGACGATCCTACAGGGTTCTCCGGCTACGGCGACACGAGCGTTTCTTTGTCCGGCACTGGCAGCTTCGCGGCGGCGGCTTGGGTTCGCATGGGCACCGACCTGCCGGGTAAAAATGCCGGTGATGCCGTGACATTGGAAGAGCAAAACCTGCTGATGAACAGCACGGAGATCGTAGTGTCCGTCTATAACGGCACAACCTGGACTTCCACCCGCCTAACCAACGACGGCACGCCGGATCTGGCCCCAGCCACGGCAGTGGGCGGCGACGGCAAAGCCATCGTGTTCTGGCGCAACGTCTACACCCCCGATCCCGGTACGCAGGGCAGCAACAACCTGCTGAACTTCACGACCAGAGATTGTATCATGTACAGCTGCTATGACAGCACTAACGGCACCTGGAGCAAGGAAAAAATGCTTTATAACGGTGCTACTGGCAGCGTGAAGGCGTTGCAGGCGGCCATGCTGCCCGACGGAACCGCTATGGCGGTTTACTCGCTGGACCGTAGCGGAACCGGAGATACCTCCGCCTACGAGATCGCCTATTGTACCGTGGCTGCTGATGGAACTCCCGGTACAGCCATGCTGGCGACCTGTGACAGCAATCTTGACGAAAACCCCCAGGTCGTTGCAGCCAACTTCGGCAGCGTGGATGACCGATTTGTCATCGGTTGGCACAGTGTCCGAGACGGCAGCAGCAATATCCAGCTGTTGGCTGTGGACGGCAGCGGCATCATGTCCAACAGTTTTCCCGGCTCTCTGTCTGCCCTGACCAGCAGCGGCAACGCCGTCGTGGGCGGAGACTTCCGCTTCGCTTCCCTCAGTGGGGATCATCGCAGCCGCAATGATCTTACCATCGTCTGGAATGAGACTGTCAATAATGCCAACGGTGCGGTAGATCACGGCATTTTGAAGGCGGCCAAGCTGCGCTATGCCACAAATACCTACACTCTGTCCGCACCATTGGAATTGGCAGAGCTGCCGGATCGCACGCTGGCTGACCACTTTGATGCCTATGTCAGCGGCACCAATCAGGTGCAGGCCGCCATTCAGGCCACCCGGTATGACGATGAAAACCCGCAGGTAATCGGCGGCGTGACCGTTCCGGGTGAGGAAACGATCCTCTATACCGCTACCTCTGATTTTGTCACCGATGCGGTGGCAGTGGAACAGATCGGTGTGGATTATGCAACGCTGGCGTTGAACAGCCTGACACCCATTCACTTTACCATCCGCAACACCGGGCTGAACGATGTGACAAACCTAACGGTCAGCCTTGGCAGCGGGGAAACCGCTACCCTTACGGAAAAACTGCTGCCCAATGAAAGCACCACCCTTACCGTCTGGCACCATGTGAAGGACCGCGTGACCGACCCGGGCTATACCATCACCGCCGCCGGCGGCATCCACGAAAACGGCACAGTGTATCTGGATTATCCCGACATTGGAATCTCACAAATGGAAGTGATTGCGGAGAGCGCCGGCAAGCGCACGGTGCGCATGACCCTCTATAATTCCGCTGCCGCCACGCTGGCCGGCGGAAAGAGCCGCGAGGTGAAGCTTGCGTTCTATGCGGATGATCTGCATACCGAACCTGCAGAGGTAGCCTGCACCACAAACGGCGTATCGGTTAACGGTAATGAAATCACCATTTCCGAAGACAGCGCCCTCGCCCGCATTGATCAGGGAACCTTTACACTGGATCTGACCTATGATCTGGGTGAGTATATGACATTCATTGGCAAAACCGAGATCCCCAATGTGGGTACCTATCTGTACGCCGAGGCGTGGGCGGAAGGCAAGGTCGGTGGAACGGGAAGCAATCAGCGCCTGCCGGAGTATAACGGCAGTGACAGCGAGGCCAGCGTCCATATGACCGGCGCACTGGCTCGCACCGGAGAGCAGCTGACGATGGATGTGACACAGGGGAACGACGGCAACGGTCACAGCACCGCCGCCATTACCCTGCGCAACAACTGCCTGCAGTCTCAGACTGGCGCAGAGCTGGTGGCCACGCTGCTGGATGCTGCCGGGACCGTTCTGGAAACGAAAAAGACCAGTATTGGCGGTGCCATCTCCGGGGAAACCTTCCAGACAGAAACCGTCACCTTCTCCCGGCTTGGCACCCGCGTAGTGGTGCGAGCCGCAGTGCCCGGTAAAGACCTTCTGACCTTTGAAGGTCTGGCAGTGGGGCTCGGCGATTTTACCGCCAACGGAACGAACTATACCTATACGCTGCAAAATGATAGCGGAGCAACATCTACGCTAGTCACAGCGGTGTCTGGAAACGGCGAGCCCGTGAACATCAACGGACAGGCTCTGTCCACCGGCGGCAGCGCAACCGTTGCCATCCCCAACAGCGGCACAACCGACATTGTCGTGAGAATCGGTGCTAAAACCTACACGCTGACGATTCTGCGCAATAGCGGCACAGGCGGTAATGAAGGCGGTGGCGGAAGCGGTAATGAAGGCGGTGGCGGAAGCGGCAGCACCGGCGGCAACGGCGGAAGCGGCTACAGCTACTACACCATCAAGGCAACTGCCGGGGCTGGCGGCTCCATTTCTCCATCCGGCAATGTCAGCGTCCGTGAGGGCAGAGATCAGACCTTCACCATCACTCCGGATAAGGGCTATGCTGTCGCCAACGTCAAGATTGACGGCAAGAGCATTGGCGCGGCGAAGTCCTACACCTTTGAGAATGTCAGCAGAACCCATACCATCGAGGTTATCTTTATGAAAGCCAACGGCAACCCTCAGACCGGCGTGTTTGTGGATGTAGCCACCGGCAGCTATTATGAGGACGCTGTGGATTGGGCTGTTCTCTTTTCGCTACAAGAAACAAATCAATGACATTTTGAGCTGCGCCGCTATCCAAGCGCGGCAAGGAGATAGCATTATGAAAAGAATCACAAGAATCATTCGTCCGATCATCTGCATAGTTGTCCTTCTCGTTGCTATGACCACGGCAGTCAGGGGCTGCTATCAGAGAGAGACAGAGCCTATCGACATTCCCGGCACATCTGCGCCTCAGCCATCAGCGCCTCTCGCGGGCGAAGTTATCCCCTCGGTGGACAGGCAGACAGAGTTGGCGGAAGCCAGAGCGAAGAATCCCGACACCGTGGCATGGCTGTATATCCCCGGTGCGGAGGTGGACGACCCTGTGATGCAGGCGGAGGACAACGGCTATTACCTAAAGCTGGATGAAAACGGTGAGTACGCCATGTGGGGCTGCTATTATGCCCATTGTGAAAACAAAATCGGCGGCAGGGATAAGCTGGACAAAAACACCACCATTTTCGGCCACTCCGCCAGCAACTGCGACCCGGACGGTGTGCGGTTCACCAAGCTCTACCGTTATATGGACGTAGACTTTGTAAAGGAGCATCCGTATATCTATCTCTCTGTGGATGGTGAGGACATGATTTTCCAGATCACCGCGCTGTTCGTCACGGATATTGGCTTTGACTATATTGAGCCTGATCCCACGGGAGATGATCTGACCAGCTTCTTTGAGACGATTGCGCGGAAAAACTGGCTTGACTTTGATGGCGTGACTTTCTCCGAGGAAGATACTGTTCTGACCCTCTCCACCTGCTGCCGGAAGTATGACAAGGCCAACAGCGGTAATCAGCGGCTGGTGGTCATGGCAAAGCTGCTGCCGGAGGGCGCAACCGCACAGGAGTTCAGCGTATCCCTTGTGGATAGTCCTGAAATGCCCTAAAAGAAATCAGAATACGACGATAACAGGACACCCATCCTTGCTGTCCCAACATTTAATAGGTTGCCAAAATAATTTGATCAAAAAACATCGACATCCCTTGCTCTACACGCTATAATATAGATAATCTAATAAGAAAACAGTGTTATCATTACTGCTACAGATGGAATGGTAGCCATATTTATGAAAAAATCATTGGAACGGAATGGCTGAACCCTCAGGGTGACAATGTCAGCGATTTGACAGCGAAAACCATTTTTCTCAGGTGATTTTCCGTTTTCTTATTTTGACAGAGATTTACAAAATAGTCAGGAAAATCAAGGCTTTCCTTGACTCATATTTACTTAAAATAATCGCTGTTCCCAGTGTGGACTCGAGCTCCTAAGCACTAGTTGAGGGTTCGATTCCCCCTGGGAACAGTCAAATTTTGCAACAATGATGACCACAATTCATTGTTGCTTTTTTTATTTATAGGTGCTTACGAGCACCGAATGCCGCGACAACGAGCGTGTAACGCGAGTGAGTTCAGGGAAAAGGAGAGAATGCCTATGGCAGAAAAAAACAGACGAACGAGTTACGGATGAAAAAGTGGTAGAAATTGAAATGGAAATTTTCTAAATATGTGCCACAAATCTTGAAAAAATCTTGATTTGTGGCATAATAAATATATATTTTGATTTGGAGATGATGTTATGTATATAAAGCGTGAAAGATATCTAAGCAAAATAAGACCATTTTATGATGTGGATTTAATTAAGGTTCTGACAGGTGTTAGAAGATGTGGAAAATCTATATTGTTAGAGCAGATTAAAGAAGAATTTATTGAAAATGGGTTTGATAGAGCGCATATTATTACCATTAATTTTGAAGATTTGCAATTTGAAAAAATAAGAACTGCAGAAAAACTTAATTCCTATGTGAATGAGCAAATCAAGGATCATGACAAATACTTGATTTTTTTAGATGAGATTCAGCATGTCAGGAGCTTTGAAAAGGTTTTAGCTTCCTTTCGGGCAACATTAAATTGCTCAATTTTTATTACTGGAAGTAATTCGAAATTGCTATCCGGCAAGATGGCAACATTGTTGGTTGGAAGATGTGTTGAATTTAGAATAATGCCATTTTCCTTTGCCGAAAGCTACGAATATGCTACAGCTATAGGAAGAAATATATCTCCGGATGAGTTTATGATTGATTATATCAATTGGGGTGGCTTCCCTTTGCGTTTTTCGTTTACAAAAGAAAGTGATATTAAGAGATATTTGGAGCAGACATATGAAGGTATCTTAGATAAGGATATTATTACTGACAGATCAAAGGTTAATAGACAAAACTTTGAAAGAGTAGCAACGTATATTATGGCAAATGCAGGAAAGGAATTTTCCAGTAAAAACATAGAGAACTATTTTATACATCAAAATGCAGATACTTTGGATAAAAAGACGATATACAGATATCTTGATAAAATGGAAAAGGCTTGTCTAATTGATCGTGTAAAAAGATTTAATATTGTAGGAAAACAGGCAATGTCGTATATAGAGAAGCAATATGCGGTAGATACTGGTTTTCGCATGATAAATACAAACTTAGTAAATTTTGAGGATACCTTTTTTCTTGAAAATATAATTTATAACGAGCTAAAAGCAAGAGATTATGAAGTCTTTACAGGAAAAACATATAAGGGTGAAATTGATTTTGTTGCAATAAATGGAAGAAAGAAATGTTTTATTCAGGTGGCATATTATTTGGCTGGCAAGGAAACGATTGAAAGAGAGTTTGGTGCTTTTAAGCCAATTAGTGATGCATCACCGAAATATGTGTTTTCATTAGATAGATTTGACTATTCAAGAAATGGAATTGCACATATCAATATTGTTGATTTTCTTTTGGGTAAGAAGGATATTAATTTATCATAACGCCACAAATTAAGAAAAAATTTAAAATTGTGGCTTCTGGAAAAAATCATATAAAAGGGCCAAAGAAACGGACGCCAGAAGATGATGAACATTTCAGCGAGTCATTTGAGAGGATGATACGCATGGCAATTCAGAACAGAGAAGGAGAAAACAATGGCAAAGAATGTCTGAGTACTCTGATTGAGTTTTTGAAAGCGACGTCTTGCACATACTATTAGCAGACAGTATAATAAATACATCGAAGCAGTTTCAAAAAATGAAAAATATTCGATTTTTGAAAGTGGGTGACGATATGAAAACAATTACAAGAGCAAAGTATCTCGACAGAATCATTGAACTGAATGGTACTCCTGACATCAAGATTATCACGGGCATTCGTCGATCCGGTAAGTCCAAGCTGATGCAGGCGTATATTGAGTATCTGAAAAGCCATTTTGAAAATATCAATATTATCTTCATTGACTTCATGGATTTGGCGTATGAAGAAATCAAGGAATACCATGCCTTACACGCTTATGTGGAAGAACATTATCAGGAAAGTAAAACGAACTACCTGTTTGTAGACGAGGTGCAGATGTGCCCCAAGTTTGAGTTGGCAATCAACAGCCTGTACTCTAAGGGAAAATATGACATTTATGTAACCGGCTCCAATGCTTTCCTGTTGAGTGCGGATCTGGCAACTCTGTTTACCGGACGCTATATTGAAATTCATGTGTTTCCTTTCAGCTTCCGGGAATATTGCCAATATTATGATGATGTTAGTGATAAAGATAAGCTCTTTGATGATTACGCTATCAAGGGCGGTTTAGCAGGTTCTTACGCTTACAGAACCGAAAAAGACAGAACAAACTATATCAAAGAGGTCTACGAAACGATTGTTACAAGGGATTTGGTGCAAAAATATGCGCTCCCGGACTCTTTGGTTTTACAACGTCTGAGCGAGTTCCTTATGGATAATATCAGCAACCTGACGTCTCCTAATAGGGTCAGTCAGCTGCTGACAGCAAATGAGACTCCAACCAATCATGTAACCGTCGGCAAGTACATTAAGTATTTGTGCAATGCTTTTGTATTTTATGATATTAAGAGATACGACATCCGGGGCAAGAAATACCTTGAAAGCTCTGAAAAGTTCTATTTGTGTGACAGTGGTATTCGATATGCAATACTGGGAAGCAGAAATATGGATTACGGCAGAGTATATGAAAACATCGTTTGCATTGAACTTCTTCGTCGTGGATACGATGTCTATGTCGGCAAGCTCTATCAAAAGGAGATCGACTTTGTTGCTCAGAGAGGCAGCGAGAAGATTTATATTCAGGTCAGCGACAACATTTCCGGGCAGGAAACATTTGAGAGAGAATGCTCTCCTCTGCTTCAGATCCGAGATGCTTATCCGAAAATGATTATTGCCAGAACCAAACATCCAAAATATAGTTATGAAGGAATCGAAATCCATGATATAGCCGATTGGTTGCTACAAGAATAAACAAGGCGAAATATCTCCGTCATTCTCTTTTGAAATGATGGAGATATTTTATGTTGATGGAGATTCAGGGCCAGGAAACTGTGTCAGATTGCAAAAATCCTTTCCGAACTTTTTACATAGCAGTCACGCACTTCGGTGTGTGGCTGCTTATTTGCATCTATGCTATCAAAATCAAACAAAAATGATCTGCATAGCAGTTTGCTATGCAGCGTGTCTCATCCTTTGGGATGATTTACATATCGAAACAAACTCATATAATATAATTTAAGACAGATTGCGAAAGGCTTATGGCAATCTCGCTCTGTATCAAAGGGAGGGAAGAAATGACCAAAAATATCATCATAAAGACCTCCGTTCAGAAACAGTTTGACAGCTTCATGGCGCATGGCAGAGTCCTTTTTTTCAGCGCACCCTGCGGCTTTGGAAAGACAGTACTGGCGGACGCACTGCTGCGCGGTCGGAACGTGCTGCGGCAAAGTGCGGCAGACCCAGACTGCGCAATCCCATCGTCAGCGCAGGATTGGGACATTCTGCTGATTGACGATCTTCAGTTCATGCAGGAGGAAGCCGGGCAGCAGGCTCTTTGCGAACTGATTCGCTCAAGTCCGGAGCGCCGTTTTGTGCTGCTCTCGCGCGGTGTGCCGCCCGGCTGCCTGACGGCGTTTCAGTATACGGGGCTGATGACAGTGCTGGAGGCCGACGACCTGCTTTTTGATGAGGGCGATGTGCGGCGGCTGTTTCAGCTTTCGGGAGTAAACGTAACAGATAGCGAGATTGATGGAATTTTGAAAGAATCCGTGGGCTATCCGTTGGGTGTGGCCATCACGGCGCGGTGCATGTCCCCGGACAAGCCGTGGACGCCGGAGCTGGTGGCGCGGGTGTTCCACGAGGTGTTCCTCTACTTTGAGACCGCCATCTACCGGCGCTTTGACCTGCCGGTGCGGCGCTTCTTGTTGGAGCTAGCCCCCTTTGAAAGTTTTGACCTGGAAATGGCGCGGATGGTCAGCGGTGATCCCCGTGCCGGCGAACGGCTGGACTGGATTTTTCGATACACTACTATGCTGCGCTACGACGACTGCCAGCGCTTCCACTTCTGGTCGGGTTTCCGGGCTTTTCTCCTTTGGGAGATGGAACGGGAGTATACCGAGGAAAAGCGCAAAGCGCTCATCAGCCGGGGCGGGCTGTACTATGAGCTGAAGGAAGACTACGCCCACGCCCTGGAATGCTACACCAGCGGCGGTGACCATTCCAAGGTTTCCGAGCTGCTGGTGCGTAATGCAGAACTTCACCCCGGCATGGGGCACTATGCCGAGATGGAAAAATACTACCGCAGCCTGCCGGAGGCGGAAATTCTCGCATCCCCCTCTCTGATGCAGGGCATGAGCATGCTCTGCGCGCTGGTCATGGATTACGAAGGCTCGGAGCGCTGGTATGGCGAACTGCAAAAGTTTGTCGAACACTGCGGCAGGCAGGACGCCGCCGGAAAGCAGGCGCGCGGCCGCCTTGCATGGCTGGACATCTCCCTGCCCCAGCGGGGCGTGAAGGGTCTGACGGAAACCATCCCCGCCGTGTTCCGGCTTCTGACGAACAAAGAGGTGGCGCTGCCGTCCTTCTCCGTCACGAGCGCGCTGCCGAGCATCATGAACGGTGGCAAGGACTTTTCCGAATGGAGCAAAAAGGACGACCTGCTCTACAAAACCCTCCGTCTCCCCGTGGAGGCAGTACTGGGGCGGGACAGTGTGTGTCTTGCCGACTGCGCCATTGCCGAGAGCAAGTTTGAAAAGGGCGAGGACGTCGCCGGCCGGATGCTGTCCCTTCTCCCGCAGATGAACGAGGTCCGCAACCACGGCACGTCGGACATGGAGTTCGCCGTCAGCGGATTGCTGGCCCGCAGCCAGCTGGCAAACGGGCAGCCCACCGACGCGCGGCGCACCATCGAGGTGCTCCATGAATGCTTTGTCGAGCGCGGTTTGACTCGCTTTCTGCCCAATATGGACGCCATGCTCTGCCGTATTGACATGCACACCGGCGACCTTGATGCGGCGGATGCGTGGTACCGGGAAAAAGCCCCTTGCGAACCAACGCACCTGAACGTCATGCGGCGCTACCAGTATCTCACGCAGGCAATGGTGGAAATTATGCAGAACCGCCCGGACGCCGCTTTGCTGACGCTCTCACCCATGGAGCCGTACATTCAAAACTGCGCCCGCATCATCGACGGCATTCACCTGAATGTCCTGACTGCCATCGCCCTGCGCCGCAAGAAGGATGAGCGGTGGCGCGAGCGATTGACGGCGGCGCTGGACGCGGCGGCAGAGTACCGATTCATCCGCACCGTCAGCGTATACGGCACGGCAGTGCTGCCGCTGCTGGGGGCACTGGAATGGGATGGCGACAAAAAGTGGTATAAGCAGTTAATGGCGGCGGTGCGGATGCAGGCGGCGTTCTACCCGCATTTCCTCGAACCCCGCCTTGCCCCCGGCGAGGAGCTGACGCCCACGGAGCTACAAATTCTGCATCTCATCTGCGCGGACAAGTCCAACGCCGAGATTGCGCAGATCATGGACGTGAAGCTGCCCACGGTGAAGACCCACGTCAGCCACATTCTCGACAAGCTGGACGTGAAGCGCCGGGCGGAAGCCAGGACAGCCGCAAAAAAGCTGTGGCTCATTCCGGATGATCTATAAAAGCTGAGCCTGTGCTTGAACGGGCTGAATATAAACCTTATACATATATCCTAAAGGAGAATCTTATGAAAAAACGAGTATTGAGTATGTTCATGGCGCTGGCGCTGTGTCTGACGCTCCTGCCCGCACCCGTGCGAGCGGCGGAGGATGCGCCGGAGAGCGGCGAGGATGAAAACGCCGGGAACAATGCGGACGCGGCGGTATCCGCTGTGCAGACGATGATCGATGCGCTGCCCATCGTGAGTGAGTTGGACGGCATGACCGCCGACGAGCTGGACGCAGCTTATGACGACATTCAGGCGGCGTATGATGCTTATGAAGCACTGAACGCAGAGCAGCAGGCGCAGATCACCGGCGCAGACTTCGAGGCGCTGCTCGGCTGGTTCAACAGCCAGACCGCGCTGTTGGCGGACGCACAGTCCGGCGAGCATACCCACTGTGTCTGCGGCAAGGACAGCGGTACAACGGTCATACCCATAACAACAGCACAGCATGGACGGCAGCCGATTCCCTGCCTAATTCTGCGGGCAGCTATTATCTGACGCGGTCTGTGTCGGGGAGCTGGGCTGTGCCAGAAGGCGAGGTCAACCTCTGCCTGAACGGGCAGACGATCAACGGCAAAATCACCATCGGCAGCGGCGCGACGCTGACGCTGACCGACTGCATCGGCAGCGGCAGGGTTCAAGGCGAAGTGACCGTCAACGGCGGCAAATTTGAACTGTACAGCGGCACGATCACCGGCGGCGTGCAGGTCGGTATAAAGGGCAGCGCCTATCAGACCGGCTCGTCCTTTACCATGTATGGTGGAGAGATTACCGGTAATAAAGCAGGCAGCGGCGGCGGTGTGTTCCTTGTCGGCACGACGAATCAGACCGACCCGCCAAGATTCACCATGCATGGCGGAACCATTTCCGATAACACTGCGGGTGCGTCTGACGGCGGTGGCGGCGGCGTATATGTGGGTGAGAAGTGCAGCTTCACCATGGACGGCGGAGCCATCACCGGCAACAAGGCGACCGCCGGCAACGGCGGCGGGATCTATATCCACTTTAACGCCGGCACAGTTTCGATCTCCAACGCCACGATCACCGGCAACAAGGCGTCCGCCACGGGGAATACAAGTTATGGCCACGGGGGCGGCATTTATTCGGAGAGAGGGGTAACCGTCGAGAATGTGACGATCACCGGAAACAACAGTACCTTTGAGGGCGGCGGCATCTATGGAAAGGGCGCTATTACCCTCACCGATGCTACCGTTACCGACAACTCTCAATATGACGTTTACTACGACGGAAGGGAAAGCAACACTCCTGAGCTCACTATTTCCGGCTCGGTGAAGGCCGGTTATTACGCCAATGAAGCTTGGAAGCTGCCCATTCTTGTATCAGGCGCATTGAGAGAGGATTCGGTCATCCGTGTGGGCGTGCGTGAAGGCATAAATCTTGGGGCCATCGCCGAACCGGCAAGCGGCGTGACGCTCAGCGCCGAGAACTTCAAGGCGGACGCCGCCGACTGCGTGACCAGCCTGGGCGATGACGGCAAGGTCTATCTTGTGCCCTGCACGCACGAGATGGACGATACCGGCTACACCTGCAAGAAGTGCCATACGCAATTCGACGCGCGCGTGGGCGATAGCGCCTATTATCAGACGCTGACGAAGGCGTTTGATGCAGCCAGAGGCAACACCGTGACGCTGCTGCGGGATGTGACACTCGCAGGAAATTGCTCTTCTTCTTACACCTACTCAGCGACGCTGGATCTGAATGGCAAAACTGTCAGCAGCGAGCGTTATTACATTAGCGTCGGAGGTGGGAACAAACCCAGGACTCTGACGGTCAAGGATTCCGGAACAGGCGGCGGAACGCAGGCGCTCGATGTCACGTTTTACGTTTCCTCCAACGGAACGCTTGCAGTCGGCGACTCCTACACCGGCAAGATTTCGCGCGTGGAGCTGCAGGCCGGCGGCGCATTGGAGCGCTTTGGCGGCGAAATCGGCGAGTTGGTATTAAGCAATGCTGCGGCTGGCTCCACAAGTACGGGCTACAATCTGAAGCTGTGGAATGGCAATACAAACGCCTGCACCATCGGCAAGATCACGGACAGCACGAAGAGCAAGAGCCTCACCGTTCAAGACCTGCTGAAAACCAACCATGCAAAGTGCGAGCTGTACGGCGAAAAGGACGGTACATGGAGCATCGTTGATAAGAGCGCTAAAATTGTGGACTTGACCGGCTATACAACGTACAAGGTGCAGTTCCCGGAGTGCGTCCATCAGTGCGCCGATGACAGCAACCCCGTGTGCTCTGTGTGCCACAAGGACCTGTATACGAAAATTACCGCCCAGAGCACCGACGGCACGACCAAGACTGCCTACTTCACGGAAGACAGTGCGCTGGAACACGGCTATGTAGAGGCCATCCAGACCTTGAACGGCTGGAGCAATGAGGGCTGCACCGAGCCGACGCTGACCCTGCTGCGGGATATGTATGCTTTCGGCACCTCCATGCCGCTGACCGGCACGCTGACGCTGAAGGGCGGAACGCACACCGCCAAGAATGTGACGGTCGCTAAAAACGCGGACGTGACCTTTGCCAGCGGCAGCTATAAAGGTGCGACCATCGACGGCACGGCGACGGTGAAGGAGGGCGTCACATTTACCGACGCCTCCGTCGAGGTGAACGGTACGCTGAACGCCAAGGGCGGTACCTTCACTGGTAATGTCAAATTCAACGGCAGCAGCATCGCGAACATCAGCGGCGGCAGCTTTAATAATGAAAAGAAATATGGCGGCGTTACGTTTGACTACAATGTCACGGGGACGATCACCGGCGGCACGTTTACCTTCGCGGATTTTTACACCACCAAAGTCAAGCTCTCCGGCGGCACATTTACGATGATCAAAACCAACGGCGACCGCAAACTCGCCGACCTGCTGGCGGAGGGCGCGGCGTATTACGGAGCAAGTGATAATCAGGCTGTGACCAATGATAGAGTGAATACGCTGGAAAATGTCAAGGTCGTGTCGCATACGCACAACGGCGGCACGGACGGCAAGGGCATTTGCAGTGTCTGTAAGAAGCAGATGGCGGCGTCGCTGACCATCGGCGACAAGACGAGCTGGTACACGGCCTTTGCCACTGCCATTGAGGCGGCGAACGCGGCGGACGGTGCAAAGACCATCACGCTGTATCAGAATGTGGATGACACTGTCAACGGGAAGCGGACCACCTATGAGCTGACCCGCGGGCCGGTGACGCTGGCGACCGGCGGGAAAACGGTCGATGGTGTGGACCTCATCGCCAAGGGCATTTCTCTGACGGTCACGGGCAGCAACGGAGGCTTCTATGTGACGGTGGACGGCAAAGACGCGGAATTGACCGTCAAGGACAAGGATACGAAGCTCGCCATTGTCACGGCGAAGAACGGCGGAAAGCTTTCGCTGAGCAACGGCACCTTCAGCCGTGTGGCTGTAAAGGACGACGGCAGCAGCGCCAGCCTCAGCGGCGGCAGCTACGGCGCGATCACGAGCGATGCCGGCTATGTCAAGCCCTACGCGCTGCTGGCGAAGGGGTACGCTTACAAAAAAACAACGGATAATGAATGGCTCCCCAACGCCAATTCAATCCCGTCAAAAGTCACCGTTGAAAAAGCCCCCTTCGCGGTCGAAAAGATCTATCCGAATAGCGATACGAACTACACCGGAAGCTCGGCGTTTGCGACGGACGGCAATATCACGCTGACTGCGGTAATCGCGTCCGAGCCCGAAACGGAGAACGTCACCTACTACTACTGGTGGGAGCTGTTTAACGAATCAGAAAACGACTGGACCACGAGTTTCAAAAAAGTTAATACTGCAACGCATACCGGCGAGAAGAGCAAGACGCTCACAATCTCCGGGCTGCCCGTAGACAAGAGCTATCAGTACCACATTTACGTCCAGTGCAGCAACGGCTACAATTGCTACAGCGAGCCGTTCACCGTGACCCAGCATCAGCATAGCTGGACGTACACGGCAAGCGGCGCGACCATCACCGCGAAGTGTACGGCAGAGGGCTGCTATCTGACCGACGGAAACGGCGGCAGCGTGACCATTGCGGCCCCCGCCGAGCTGACCTACAGCGGGGAAGGCAAACCCGCCACGGTGACTGCAAGCAGCGATTGGCAGGGTCCGGCGGCGAGTGGGATCACCATCAGCTACATAAAGACGGGCACGTATGGTCAACAGATGTTGGAAAACGGCGCGCTCCCCACCGACGCGGGCGAGTACACCGCCAGCATCACGGTGGGCGAGGGTAACAAGGCTGCCACTGCCAGCGTGGAGTATACCATTCAGAAGGCTAATCCGGTGGTGACCGAATGGCCGACGCTTTCTGCATCGGTTTATGTCAACAGTGAAGCGACCCTCACCGGCGGCAGCGGCGAAGGCACCTTCGCTTTCAAGGCAGGTGCTGCGAAATCTTGGGACAGCGCAGGCAGCAAGACCACCACGATTGTGTTTACTCCCACAGATACCAATAATTACAAGGAGCTGACTCAGGACTATAACGTAACGGTTGTCAAGCGTACGGTAAAGAGCTGCCATACGCTGACTGGCATTACGGACAAGCCCTACGGAACGGCGCTGGAAGAGCTGGGACTACCCGAAACCGTGACGATCACCACGGAGGACGGCAAAACATTTGATAAGATCCCCGTCACATGGAGCGGTTATAATCCGAATACGCTGGAGGAGCAGACGCTCACCGGAACATTAGATCTTACTTCGATTGCTAACGAGGTGGAGCAGCCCGGCATGCCTGTGACGGCGCAGATCAAGGTCAAACTCACGCAGAAGAACTTCAGCGGCATTTCGCCTGAGGCTTATGATGGTGTGTATGACGGTAAGGCGCACGGAATCACCCTCACCGGCGTGCCCAGTGGCGCAACCGTAAAATACGGCGAAAGCGCAGATAGCTGCACACAGGACAGCCTGACCTACACCAACTTCACGAATGGTCCAAAGATCGTATTTTATAAGGTCTCCCAGTTCGGCTATGCGGATGCTTCCGGCTCCGCCTGGGTAAATATTACCAAACGCCCACTCACCGTTTCCAGCATCACGGAAAATAAGACCTATGCGTATGCTTCCGGTTCAGACGGTAAGGCAATCGGTGTGAATATTGCAGGAAAGCTTCCGACGGATAGGGGAACTACAGCATATGCGGTTGCAAAGACAGATACAGAGAAGCTTTTAAGTGAGGTAACAGTCGATACAGCCGGAAATCTGACCTATAAAGTAAATCAGGTAGATGCGTCCAAGGTTGGAAAGACAGCAATTATCACGGTAACAGCTTCGATGGAGAACTATGCGAATGCTGGATACACGCTGACGATTAGTATTACAGATAAGAAGACGGTAGAGATTAAGAGCGGAAACACCGTATCTGTAGATGGAAGCAATGCGCTGACCTATGGGGAAAAGGTTTCAAAGCTGACACTTGGAAATACCGTTTTTGTGGAAGCCGGTACAGATGATGTGATAGAAGGTATTCTTTCATGGAGCAATCCGGACGAGATACCGGCAGCCGGAACCACACAGGCGGGCTGGGTATTCAAGCCGGCAGACAGTACGTATTACGCGGAACTTACCGGAACAGCAGCCATCACAGTAGCCAAGGCAACTCCGATAGTTGTAACAGTACCAACCGTTGCAGAGCGTGGATACAATCCGGATGCTGCGCTTACCGGTTCAAATATAACAGGCGGAAGTGTGACAGGGGCAGATGGCAATTCACTTGCCGGAACATGGAGCTTTACAGGAACGAACATCATTCCGACTGTAAACAACAAAGGCTATCAGGCAGTATTTACACCTGATGACACAAACAACTACAATACAGTAACTAGAACAATAACAGTTACGGTCAATAAGGCAGCGAAAGCTCCAAACATGCCGGAAGCTGCAATGACACCGGCACACAGCACAAAGAAGGTTGGCAATATTACACTTCAGGAAGGATGGAGCTGGCAGGAGGCAGATAAGGACACGGTGCTTGCAGATGGTGTGGCTGTGACGGCGACTGCGGTTTATATAGGAGCTGACAAGGGAAATTATGAGACAGAAAGTGTAAGCATTACGATTACAAGAAGAGAATGTGATCACACGCACACTGAAATACGGAATCAGCGGGAAGCGACCTGCACGCAGACCGGATACGCAGGAGATACCTATTGTACGGACTGCGATAAACTTATGAGTACCGGAAAAGAGCTGGCAGCATTGGGACATGATTATAAAGTAACCGTAACAAAGCAGCCAACGACAACCGAGGAAGGCATCAGAACCTACACCTGCACCAGATGCAACAGCAGCTACACAGAGAGCATTGCGAAGCTGCCGGAGGAAAAGCACACTCACAACTATACGGGAAGCATTACGAAGGAAGCAACCTGTACAGAGGCAGGGGTAAGGTCTTATACCTGTTCCTGTGGAGACAGCTACACGGAGAATATTCCGGCAACAGGACACAGCTATGTATCAAAAGTAACCAAAGCTGCAACGACAACAGAGGAAGGCATCATGACCTACACCTGCTCCAAGTGCGGACACAGTTACACACAGCCGATCGCTAAGATCAAGTCCGATGACAGCAACAAGGATAATGGCAGCCAAAACCAGAAACCGCAGTCTGGCACACACAATGGTAATCAGAATCAGAAGCCACAGCCTGATACGGATAATGGTAAGGACAATGGTACTTCAATTAAGCCATACATCAAGGATGACAGCGGCAAGGAAGGCTGGGATGTGATCAAGCCACAGCTTGAAGAAGCTAAGGCAGGCGATACGGTAACGGTTGCAATGA